>Ga0209811_10000556_pt1 | contig 15009 bp, 7 predicted proteins | sample Coa_R1_6_FD_187161 | JGI IMG/M metagenome (GOLD analysis project Ga0209811, IMG submission 187161) | Surface soil microbial communities from Centralia Pennsylvania, which are recovering from an underground coalmine fire. - Coalmine... | ecosystem: Environmental > Terrestrial > Soil >...
TCCGCGAACTCCTGCTCGCCCATCTGCTTGTCGAGGAGCTGGAGGAACCGGTAGCCGTTCGGCCGCTGCTGTGGGCCATACCAGGCTCCCGGCTGCAGCTGCACGAACAGCCCGGTGAACGAGGTCCAGTCGGCGTCGGTGTTCGGGTACTTCACCGTGGTCTCGGTGACCTTGAGTGATGCATCCACCTGCTTCGCCGCGTCCGCGAGCATGGGCACGGTCGCGTGCGCTTCGTAGATGCGGCGCGCCACGCTCGAGTCGGCGACCTCGAGCACCGCCACGTGCGCCGACACGAGCTTCGGGTACATGTGGCGCACGCGCTCCCAGGCCATCTTCACCAGGTCGGGTCCGGGCGCGGGCACGCCGGCCACCGCCTGCTGGTAGATGCCGTTCAGGATCGCCTGTTCGCGCTGCGCGCGCAGGCTGGCGGCGACGTCGGGCTCCTCGTTCAGGTGGCGCCGGCGGGCCTCGATCACGGCGACGCGCGTCATCACCTGCGCCTCGATCCAGATCTCGATCGCGGGCAGCAGGTTGAAGGGCGGCTTCTGCTGGTCGGCGCGCTGCAGGTCGGTGAGCGCGTCGTTCAGCGTGTAGACGCCGCTGGTGTAGGTGGCGAGCGGCATCTGGCGCTGGTCGGGCGTGGGCGTGAGCGGGTCCGAGGCGTTCTCGATGCGGAACAGCAGCTGCGCTCCGCCCGGCGCGGCCTGCACGTCGTACTCGTCCTTGAGGTCCATGTAGGCGCGGTTGAACGCGGCGCGCTGCTTCCGCTGGCGCATCAGGTCCATCATCGTGCTGCGCTGGAGCTCGTAGGGGCCCTGCGCTTTCGGGCGGCGCTCGGCGACCTCGAGCAGGAACCAGCCCTCGCGCGAATGATAGGGGCCGCCGATCTCGTTGAGCTTCTGCGTGCGGAGCGCGCCGTCCAGCGGCTCCGGGAGCGCGCCGGGCGAGATCCAGCCCATGTTGCCGTCCGGCGGCAGCAGCCCGGGCAGGCTGTACGAATGCGACACCTGAGCGAACGGCTCGCCGGCGTGGAGCCGCGCCAGCGCCGCCTGTGCGGCCTGCTCGCTCGAGGTGTAGATCAGCCACACCTGCGCTTCGGTGTTCCGCGCTTCGTAGAGCGCGCGCGCCTCCGCCTCGGAGACCGGCTGCGCCGGGTTCGCGATGCGGCCGTAGAGCGACTGGACCAGCGCGCGCTGTTCGTTGTCGCGGTCGGTGTTGACCACGGCGCTCGACTTCTCCATGCCCTGCTCGTGCGCCATCTCCATCATCAGCGCGCGCCGCTCGAGGTCCTGGATGAACATCGCCTTGGCGGAGTCGGGCCGGCCCTCGTACTGCGCCTGCGCGCCGCGGGCGATGCGCTCGAACTCGGCCACGGTCACCTTCTGGCTGCCGACGGTGATGATCGGCCGGCTCTTGGACGAGCAGCCGGCGAGTACCAGCGACAGCGATGCGGTCACGAGCACGAGTGCGGCGGGACGCGACACGGGATCCCCCTCCATGGCATGCGGTGCGAGTTCGAGCCCGCGCAGGTTAGGCGGCAGCGGCGCGCGCAGGCAAGCGCGCCTCGCGCGGCCTTCACATCTCCTTCATCATCGCGTCCGAAGCTGTACAGGACCGCTCCAGAGGCTGGCCCGAGCCGAGGCGAGGGCTTGGCAATGAGGCCCTCTCAACATGCCGCGCGTGCTGGTGGTGGACGACCAGAAGACGATCGTCGAGACGTGCCGCCTCTACCTCGAGCACGCGGGCTTCGACGTGCTCGTGGGCTACAACGGCGAGCAGGCGCTGGCCGAGGCGCGCGAGTCGAAGCCCGACCTGATCGTGCTCGACCTGATGCTGCCCCGCGTCGACGGCCGCGACGTCTGCCGGCGGCTGCGTGACGAGGGCGTGAGCGTGCCCATCGTCATGCTCACCGCGCTCGCCACCGAGGAAGACCGCATCGCGGGGCTGGAGCTGGGCGCCGACGACTACGTGGTGAAGCCGTTCAGCCCGCGCGAGCTGGTGGCGCGCGTGCGCGCGATCCTTCGCAGAGCACCGCCGGCGGACACGGGCGAGGTGCTGCGCTTCGAAGGTCTCACCATGGACCGGCGCGCGCACCAGGTGCATGTCGATGGCTCGGAAGTCGAGCTGACGCCACGCGAGTGGGCGCTCCTGGAGGCGCTCGCGTCCCACCCGTTCCGCGCGTTCAGCCGGGCGCAGCTCGTGGAGCGTGCGTTCGCCGGCGAGGCCGACGTGCAGGAGCGCACGGTCGACGCGCACGTCATGAACCTGCGCCGGCGGATCGAGCCCGATCCCTCGAAGCCGAGGCGCATCGTCACCGTGTTCGGAGTCGGCTACCGCTTCGAGGGCGTACCGTGCGACTGAGCCTGCGCACCCAGCTCGCCCTGGCCACGGTGTTCATCACCGCCTCGGTGGTGCTGTTCGTCCTCATCTCCTCCCGCCACCAGCTGGTCGAGGAGTTCGCCCGGTTGGAGGGCGGCCGCGACACGTCGTCCGTGGCCGATGCGGCAACGAGGCTCGTGGCGTGGTCCCCGGGCCCGGGCTTGGCGCGGGTGCCCGCCTCCGGGTTCGAGTGGCATGGGGCCGACAGCGTGCTCGTCACCGTGCACCGGCCGCCGGGCGTCGAGCTGGTGCTGCAGTCGTCGTCTGGCGCGGTGGTCGCGGCGACGCGCCCGGACCTCCGCCACGCCCGACTCTCCGGCGGGCCGAACGATGCGATCGTGCTCGAGTACGGAGGTGACGGGCGGATGATGCGGCTGCTGTTCGACCACCCACCTCGCCGCGAGCTTCGAGGTAAGGACGGCCGAGTGACCGGGATCGTCACCTCCTTCTACATGCCGCGCCGCCCGCCCGACGGACGTGCCGGGGCGGGCGATCCCGTGCGCGGCGCCGTGGGCCGCGTGCTGTTGTGGCCGATGGTGGCGGGCGCGTGGATCTCCATCGCACTCCTGTTCGTGGCCACGACCCGCGCGTTGGCACCGCTGCGTTCGCTCACGCAGGCCACGCGGCGGCTGGCGGAGGGCGACCTCCGCTCGCGCGTGCCGGTCGCGGGTGCCACCGAGCTGGCCCAGCTCTCGGCCGCGTTCAACGGCATGGCCGACTCGCTCGAGCGCGCGGAGGCGCTCCGCCGGCAGATGGTGACCGACGTCGCGCACGAACTGCGGACGCCGCTCACCAACCTGCGCTGCCGGATCGAGGCGATCCAGGATGGGCTCGCGCCGGCCGACGACGCCGGCCTGCGCGCGCTCCACGACGAGACGCTGCTGCTGGCGCGGTTGGTCGAGGACCTGCAGCTCCTCTCGCTCGCCGAGGCCGGGCGGCTGCCGCTCGAACGCGCCGAGCAGGACCTGCGCGACGTCGCCGCGCAGGCGGTGGCCGCGGTGCGCCCGCGCGCGGAGGGCGCGGGGGTCCGCCTGGCGCTCGCGGACGGCCCGCCGGCGCTTGCGAACGTGGACGCCGCGCGCATCGGCCAGGTGCTCAGGAACCTGCTCGCGAACGCGATCGCGCACACGCCGGCGGGCGGCGACGTGCGCGTGAGCGCCGCGGCGCGCGACGGCGAGGTGTGGCTCGAGGTGCGCGACAGCGGCGTCGGGCTCACGCCGGAGCAGCAGGCGCACGTGTTCGACCGCTTCTGGCGTGCTGACGCGTCCCGCGCCCGCGACAGCGACAGCGCCGGCTCGGGGCTGGGCCTTGCCATCGTCCGCCAGCTCACGGCACTCCATGGCGGCGAGGTGAGCGTCGAGAGCGAGCCCGGTGCGGGCGCCTGTTTCCGGGTGCGTCTGCCGGGGGCGAGCCGCTTCACGCCGTCTTCATAGCGCTCGCCGAGACTCTCTGGGACGGCTGCTCCCCTCGAGTTCGACCTGTCGGAGGATGTGATGAAGCGTCTCCTGTGGCTTGCATTGATCACCGGGCTCACGGTCTCCGCCCACGCGGCCGGCCTCACCTGGCCCGACACCGACCTCGCGCAGCACGTGCGCGCGTGGTTCGAGATGTTGAAGGCCGACGACGCCGGCGCGAGGTCGTTCCTCGGCGAGCACATGGCGGCATCGGCGCTGGCCGAGGTCTCGATCGACGACCGGCTGGAACGCCGCCGCGCCACGCTCGCACGCTCGGGCGGGCTCACGCCGCTCGAGGTCGTGAACGTGGATCCCACGTCGATGAGCGTGCGCTGCAGGGGCGGGAACGGCGACGAGGTGACCGCGATCTTCCACGGCGAGGAGAGCGCGCCGCACAAGCTCCTCGGCGTGCGCCTCGAGGCGGGTCCGCCCGGGCAGATGGGAAGCGCGCCGGGTCCCGTCGGCCCGCAGCTCACCGACCGCGACGCCGCGGGCCAGATGCGCGCCACGCTCGACCAGAAGGCCAGCGCCGGTGAGTTCTCGGGCGTGGCGCTGCTTGCTCGAGGGGACGCGACACTGCTCTCGAGCGCTTGGGGACTCTCGGATCGAGCCAAGAAGACGCCGATGACCACCGACACGCGTCTCAACCTCGGCTCGATCGGGAAGATCTTCACGCGCACGGCCGTCGCGCAGCTCGCCGAGGCCGGCAAGCTCTCGCTCGACGACAAGCTCTCCAAGTACCTGCCCGACTTTCCGCACGCCGACTCGATCACCATCGACATGCTGGCGCGCCACCGCTCGGGCGTGGGCGACTTCTTCAACGACGCCTACCAGGCCATGGACAGGCGCAAGCTCCGGCACAACCGCGATTACCTGGCGCTGATCCGCGACCAGGCGCTGTGGTTCGCGCCGGGTACGAGCGAGCGCTACTCGAACGGCGGCTACGCGCTGCTGGGCGAGGTCATCGCCAAGGCGTCCGGCGAGGACTACTACGACTACCTGATGAGACACGTCTTCGCCCCTGCGGGCATGAAGAGCACGGGCTATCCGATCGAGGGTGACGGCACGCCGAAAGTGGCGCGTGGCTACACGCAGAAGGGCGGCGGCGACGAGCGCGACAACCAGGGCACGCGCCCGGCGCGCGGCAGCGCCGCGGGAGGCGGATACTCGACCACCGCGGACCTGCTCAAGTTCGACCACGCGCTGCTCGGCTCGAAGCTCTGTGGGCCGGCGTGGTCGGCGTGGGTGACGGGCGGCACGCGGCCCGACCAGAACGCGAACGCGGGCGGGCCGCCGGCGGATGGCGGCTTCGGCTTCGCGGGCGGCGCGCCGGGGATCTCGAGCGAGTGGCAGCACGAGGGCGACGTCACGCTCATCGTGCTCACGAACCGCGACCCCGAGGTGACGAAGAAGGTGATGGCGCCGCTACGCGAGACACTCAGGCGGATGTCGCCGCCCGCGAAGCGCGTCCGTTCTTAGCGAGCAGCGCCTCGATCGCGTCCGCGGCGCCGGCGGCGCCGGGCTCGCGCTTCATGCGCGCCGCCATTGCCTGCGCACGCGCGGCGAGCGGCTCGTCGGCGAGCAGCGCCTGCAACTCGCTCGTGAACGCGGCAGCGCTCACGCGCGAGCGCTCGAGCACGCGGGCGACGCCGTGACGGCGCAGGCGGTCGGCGTTGTCGGGTTGGTCGTGGCTGAACGGCACCACGAGCATGGGCTTGCCGGCGAGCATCGCCTGCGCCGTGGTGCCGACACCGCCCTGGTGCACCACCGCGCACGCGCGCGGCATGACCTCCGAGTGCGGCGCGTAGGGAACCGTCACGATCGGAGCGCCGGCGGGCGCGTGCACCACCGACGGCACCCCGGGCACCGGGTTCAAGCCCTGCTCGCCCGTGAGCAGCACCGCGCGCCGGCCGAGTGCGCGTGCCGCCTCGGCCGCGGCGACGTAGAAGCCGTCCGCGGCGTGGACCGCCGAGGAGCCGAGCGTGAACGCGATCGGCGGCGTGCCCTGGCGCAGGAACACGTCGAGCGCGAGCGGCAGCCGCTCCCCCGACTCGCCGCGGTCGTGCACGGGAAAGCCCGTCTGCACCGCGCTCGCCGGCCAGTCCGGCTGCGGCTCCGACAGCTCGGGCGAGAACAGCACGAGGTGGAGGTCGGATGAGGCGTTGTCGAACATCGGGTGGCGCGTGGTCGCGGGCAGCCCCATCTCGCGGCGGATGACGTCGACCTCGCGGAACCAGCTCCGTGTGCTGAGCCGCGCGAGCCACCACAGCATGCCCCACGCAACGGGGCCCAGGTTCCGGAGCGGCGTCAGCCAAGGTTTCGCGGGGTTCACAGGCGGGTCGTAGCGGCTGAACATCGCCAGCGGCTGGAGCGTGGTGGAGACGCGCGGGACCTTGAGCATCTCCGCTACCAATGGCGCGGTGAACGACAGCACGTGGTCGACCAGCAGGTCGGCGCCCCGTGCCGCGATGAGAAGGTCGTCTCGGCTCTCTCGCAGATAGGGGAGCACGAGCTTCCGGAGCACCACCTCGCTGCCGCGCTTCGCGTCCATGGCCTCGCGGATCACACCCGCGGGCTCGCCCCAGTCCTCACCGTGCGGGCGCACCGGGGCGAACTCCAGAGCCATGGCTTCGACGCGAGTACGGTAAAGGCCGTGCGTGGCAACCACGGGCTGGTGCCCGCGGCGCTGCAGCTCGAGCGCGATCGCGAGGTACGGATGGAGGTCACCGAGCGACCCGAACGTATTGAGTACGATGCGCGCCATGACCTCGATTTGACCGACAAGAGACGGTTCTGGTGACCGGATGGGCAGGTAAGGAGCACTAGGATGATCGGATGAAATACCCCGCGGCTTCAGCGTTCGTCTTGCTGCCATTGTGGCTGGCCGTGCCGGCGCCGCAAGCGCGCGCCGGCGAGGCGCTCTCCGTGCGGGATTGCGTGGCGCTGGCGCGGGCGCGCGCCCCCGAGGTGCGCATCGCGCGCGCCACGAGCCTCGCCGCCCGCCAGGACTCGGTGGGGCACTCGTTCGACCAGCGCCCGAGCTTCTCGCTGTTCGGCGGCGCCACGGTGGCGCCCGACGGCTCCTACGACCCCACGCTCACCAACCTCGGCGAATACGAGTTGAAGGTGGGCATGGAGTGGCCGCTGCGCGACGCCGGCGTGCGCGCGCACGGCCGGCGCACCGCCGAGCTGGACGCACGCGCCGCACTCGCCGACCAGCGGCTCGCCACCCGCGATGCCGGCCTGCGCGCGGGCGAGCTGGCGCTCACCGTGGTGGAGCTTGCCGAGGAGTCACGGACCCAGCGCGAGGCGCTGGCGTGGCTCGACCGCCTCGCCGTGGAGCTGGCGGCCGACGCGCGCGCCGGCACGCGCGGCAAGGCCGACGCGCAGCGCGCGGCACTCGGTCGCGACGACGCGGTTTCGGCGCTCGAGACCACCGAGCGCGCGGCGCACTCGGTGGCGCGTGAGCTGTCGCGCTGGCTGGCGCTGCCGCCAGACTCGCTCGCCGGCGTGAGCGCGCCCGCGGAGGACGAGCCGATGGGGCCGCCCGCGGCCGGCGATTCGCTGACGACGCTCGCTCGCTACGGAGCCGCACCGGAACTGGCACAGGCGCGGATCGCGAGCGAGCGGGCGCGACTGGACCTGGCGCTCGCCCGGCACCGCCGCGAGCCGCAGCTCTCGCTGGCGCTCGACGCCGGGCTCTGGGGCTCGGACTTGACCACCGCAGTGCCGCCCGATCTCCTGGCGAACAACCCGAACGCCACCTTCTCCGATCGACTTTCGCGCGACCTCGGTGCCTCCGCCGCGCTCCGGTTCAGCCTGCCGGTGACGGATCCGGGCGCGCGTCACGACGTCGCGAGTCGCACCGCCGCCATGACAGCCGCCGAGTTGCGCGCCACGACCGCACAGGGCGAGGCGAGGCGCCAGGCGCTGGAGCTGCTCGACCGCTGGCGGGATGCGTCGCTGCGCGTCACCCGCGCGCGCGCGAGCGTGGCGCTGGCCGAGGAGAACCTGCTGCGGCTTCGGAGCCTCCATGCCTCCGGCGCGGCCACGATCCTGGAGCTGCTCGACGCGAGGAACACGCTCGACGACACGCGCACGCGGCTCGCGCAGGCGCGCTTCGACGAGCGGCTCGCGAGACTGGAGGCGGAGGAACGATGAAGCCCGCGACGATCCTGCTGCTCGCCCTGCTGCCGCTCGCCGCGGGCTGCTCGCGCCACGCCGAGAGCGACGAGGACGCGGGGACACCCGCCGCCGTGGTGCCCGTGCGCACCGCCGCGGTCGAGCAGCGCTCGTTCGCCGACGCCGTCGAGGCGCCGGGGCAATGGCGCTCCTCGGGCGACGTGTCGCTGCCGGCCCCGTTCGCGGCCGTGGTCGAATCGCTGGAGCCGAAGCTCGGCGACCACGTCGACGCCGGCGACACGCTCGGCATGCTGGTGACGCGCCAATCGCGCGCCGCGCTGCGCGGCGCCGAGCTGCTGCTGCGCGAAGCCCACGATCCGGCGGCGCGGGCGGAGGCCGAGCGCGCCACGGCGCTGGCGAATCGCGATCTCGTGCGCGTGCCGCTCGTGGCGCCGCGAGCGGGCGTGGTGACCAAACGCGACGCCGAGCCCGGCGCCGAGGTCAACGACGGCGCCGAGGTGCTGGCGATCACGCCCCTCGAGGGCATCGTGTTCGAGGCGCGGCTGCCCGCCGCGGCGACGCAGCTCGTGCACAGCGGCATGGCGGCGGTCGTGCGCACGGTCGGCGAGCCCGATCACGACGTGCGGGTGAGCCGCGTGCTGCCGGCGGCGAGCGCGTCGGACCAGGCGACGCTGGTGTGGTTGAGGCCCGTGGGGGGCGCCACGCCTCTGCTCGATCGCTTCGGCACCATGGCGATGAAGACGAGCGGGGCTCGCGAGTCGCCCGCCGTGCCAGCCGCCGCGGTGGTGGAGAACGACCTGGACGGCAGCGCGCGCGTCGTGGTCGTTGGCGCCGACAGCATCGCGACGTGGACGCCGGTGAAGCTGGGAGCGACGGTGGACGGTTGGCGCGAGCTGGTGGGCGGCACGCTCTCGCCGGGCGTGCTCGTGGTAGTGGAGGGCCAGCGAGGGCTGCCGGACCGCACCCACGTGAAGCCGCAGCGATGACCCGTTTCTTCGAGGGCGTGCGCCAGCAGCGGCGCGCCGTGCTGTTCGCGTTCGTGGTGCTGGTGGCGATGGGCGCATGGGCCGGGCTGCGCGCGCCCGCGGCGATCCTGCCCGAGGTGACGTTCCCGCGGATCACCGTGATCGCCGACGCCGGCGAGTTGCCGGCGGAGCAGATGCTGCGCACGGTCACCCGGCCACTCGAAGCCTCGGTGCGCCGCGTGCCCGGCGTGCGCGAGCTGCGGAGCACGACGGCGCGCGGCTCGGTGGAGATGAACATCGACTGCACCTGGCACACGCCCATGGACCTCACGCTCCAGCGCGTGCAGGCGAGCCTCGATGCCGTCCGCGGCGCGCTGCCGGCGGGCACGAGCGTGGACGCGCGGCTCATGAGCCCGGCGCTCTTCCCCGTGCTCGCCTACTCGCTCTCGTCTCCGTCCCGCTCGCTCGCGGAGCTGCGTGACCTGGCGCTGTTCCGGCTGCAGCCCGAGCTCGCGCGCCTCCCCGGCTGCGCGGAGGTCGTGGTGCAGGGCGGCCGGCGCTACGAGGCGCGCGTCACGCTCGAACCCGGCGCGCTCCAGGCGCGCAGCCTCACCGCGGCGGGCGTGGCGGCGGACGTGCAGCGCGCGACGCAGCTCGAGTCCGTTGGACTGCTCGAGTCCAACCGCGAGCTCTACCTGGGGCTCGCCGACGATCGGCCGCGCGACCTGGCAGCGCTCGCGGACGTGCCCATCCCGCTCGCCGACGGCTCGCACGTGCCGCTCTCGACGCTGGGCACGGTGACGCTGGGCGAGGCGCCCGAGTTCACGCGCTACCGCACCGGGGGCGTCGAAGCGGTGCACGTGAACCTGCTCCGGCAGAAGACGGCGAGCACGGTGACGCTCGCCGTGTCGGCCAAGCAATGGTTCCACGACCACCGGCGCGACCTGCCGCCCGACGTGCAGGTGAAGATCATCTACGACCAGTCGCTGCTCGTGCGCGACTCGATCGCGGGTGCGCGCGACGCGCTGCTGGTGGGCACGCTCGCGGAGATCCTGATCGTCATGCTGTTCCTCGGCAGCCTGCGGCTCGGGCTCACGCGGGCGCTGGTGCTCCCGGGCGCGATCGCGATGACGTTGATCGTGCTGCAGCTCGTGGGCGGCGGGCTCGACATGATGACGCTCGGCGGCATCGCCGCTGCGATCGGGCTCGTGGCGGACGACGCCATCGTCGTCGTCGAGTACCTCGCCCACCGCACCGAGGTGCCGCTCGCCGCGGGACTCGCCGAGCTGCTGCCGGGGATGCTCGCCTCGAGCGGCTGCACGCTGGCGATCTTCCTGCCGTTCGTATGGCTGGGCGGTGTCGCGGGCGCGTTCTTCCGCGTGCTCGCGCTGACCATGGCGCTCATGCTCACCGCGAGCCTGGTGCTGTGCTTCACGATCGTGCCGCAGTTCGTGGCGAGCACGCCGGAGACGAGCGCGCGCGGTCGTCTCGCTCGCGTGCGGGAAGGGATCGGTCCGCTGTTCGGCGCCGGCGCGCGCGCGTTCATCCGCCGGCCGTGGGCCGCCGTGCTCGCGATCCTGGTCGCGGCCGGAGCGGCCGCCTGGCTCGGCCTCTCGCTCGGCACGGGCTTCCTGCCGGAGATGGACGAGGGCGCGCTCATCTTCGACTACTGGATGCCGCCCGGCACGTCGCCCTCGGAGACCGCGACCCTGCTGGCGGGCATGGAGCGCGAGATGGCGGCCACGCCCGAGATCGAGACCTACTCGGGCCGGATCGGCGACCAGCTCGGGTTCTTCATCACCGAGCCGAGCCGCGGCGACTACGTGCTCATGCTGAAGCGCAGGCGCAAGCGCACCGGCGAGGAGGTTGCGGCCGACCTGCGGGAACGGCTGGCTTCGCAGTGGCCCATGGTGCGAACGGAGTTCGGGCAGCTGGTGGAGGACAACATCGGCGACCTGATCGCCGTGCCGCAGCCGATCGAGATCAAGCTCTTCGGCGAGGAACGCGCCGTGCTCGAAGCGCGCGCGCACCAGGTCGCGGCCCTGCTCGACGGCATCCGCGGCGTGGTCGACATCGACCCCGGCGTGGTGGTGAGCGGACCCAGCCTCACGTTCGCGCCCACGACCGAGGGGCGGCGCCTCGGGCTCGACGTCGGCACGCTGGCGGACGCCCTGCGGCCCGCGATCGCCGGCATCGACGCCGGCGAGATCGCACGAGGCGAGCGCGCCTGGCCGGTGCGCGTGACGCTGCCGCGCGAGGCGGACATCGCCTCCGAGCTGCGCGCGCTCCTGGTCCCGGTCGCGCCGGGGCGCACGCGCCCCCTCGCCGAGGTCGCCACCGTGCACGCGGACACGGGCGAGGCAGAGATCGATCGCGACGACCTGCGCACGAGCGTCTCCATCACCGCCCGGCTGGAGGGCCGCGACATGGGCTCGGCGATGCGCGAGGTGAAGCGCGTGCTCGCCGCGCGGCTGCCGCTCCCGCCCAGCATGTCGCTCCGCTACGCCGGGCTCTACGCTGAGCAGCAGGCGTCGTTCCTGCAGCTGCTGCTGGTGCTGCTCGGCGCCGTCGCGGCGGTGACGCTGGTGCTGCTGCTGGCGTTCCACACCTGGCGCGCGACGCTCGCGGTGATGGCGGTGACGCTGGCCTCGCTCGCCGGCGTGTTCGCGGCGCTCCGGCTGACGGGCGCGACGTTCAATCTCTCGAGCTTCGTGGGCGCCATCGTGCTGGTGGGGATCGTGGCCGAGAACGCGACGTTCGTGGTGCTGGCCTACATGGAAAGCTTGAAGCGCGGCCTCACGCCCGCCGTCGCGGCCGAGGCGGCGGCGACGCGTCGGGCCCGGCCGGTGCTCATGACCACGCTCGCCGGCATCGGCGCGCTGCTGCCGCTGGCGTTCGGCTTCGGCGCGGGCAGCGCGCTCCTGAAGCCGCTCGCGGTGGCGGTGGTCGGCGGCTTCGCGCTCTCGGCGGTGCTGCTCTTGTTCGTGCTGCCGGCGCTGCTGGTACTCGGGACGCGGGAGCGCTGAGTGCGGTCCCGCGCCCTCGAGCCGTTGAGCCCGCTACGCCTTGTCGAGCGACCGACCTGCATGCGCAGGTTCGTGCCCCGTCAAGGCAGCACGATCATGCGTCTGTGCTCCTGCGTCCCGCCGGCGGTGAAGCGGCAAGTGTACATGCCGGGCGGGACTCGACTGCCACTGCTGCCCAGCCGATCCCAGGAGACGCTGTAGCGCCCGGGTTCGTAGGTGGCATCGGCCGGGGTCGCGACGCGCCGACCGAGAAGGTCGAAGACCTCGATCCGGACCGCGCCGCGCCGCGGCACGTCGAACCCGAGCTCGACGCTGCCGGCGAACGGATTGGGCCGCGGCGCACGCAGTGCCCACACCGTCGGGAGCGCGTCGGCGCGCGAGGAAGTGGCGCCGCCTCCCAGGGCGTGCGAGCCGCTCGCGAAGTGGACGCCGGTCACCTCGAGGAACCAGTCGCGTTCGTAACCCGGCGCCGAGGCCCCGGGCACGAACTCTGCGACGATCGACTCCCCGCCCGCGATCACGGCCCCATCCTGCGCGATCTCCGCGCTGACGTCGCCACGCGTGGTATGCGTGGCCGCGGTCGCATCGAAGGCTTGCGCGCTCGGAGTGCCCGCCGTCGGCGTGACGGATCCTACGGCGTGCAGGCGGTAGTTGCCGCGGAAGACTAGTCGATAGCTTGCCGCCGTGGGCACGGTGACGGCGGCCTCGCTCTCAAGCTCACGCGGGCCCACGCTCGCCACCTCGCGCCAGCCGCCCTGGTCTGGCACCTGAACGCCGATCCCCGTGCTCACGCCCTCCCCGACGGGGCCGCCGCCGCTCGTGCGCAGCATCAGCACGCTCGTGACGGCCGTGGGCGTCACGCTGAGCACGTCGCCATTCTGGCTCTCGTAGGGCGTGCCCGCGGCGAGCCCGGGAGCCAGGTCGACGTCTTCGCCGTCGCGCACCGCGGCGGCCGGCGTGAACGTGCCCGCCGTCGGGATGCCGTCCACCGCGTACGCATCCCCGTTGGCGTGATCCTGCGCGATGAGCCTCACGCCCTTGAGCAGCAGCGACCCGCTGCCCCAGCGGCTGACCTTCACCTGGGCATGGTCGCCCACCCAGTGTGGCCCGCCCGGGAGCGGCAGGCGATCGGTCTGCACCACGCCCGGCGGCGCGTCGGTGAGGAGGCTGTTCTCGACGAATGTCGAAGTGACGATGGCGTCGTCCGTCGGCGCCATCGCCGACGCTTCCCCGGCGACCGCGTGCGGCAGGATCGGGTCGCCATCACCGCCACCCTCGTCGCCACCCGATGACGGCGTGGAGAACACCAGCTCGTTGCTCAGCAACGACCAGTTGCCACCGCCCTGCGCGCTGTTCTTGCTCGTGAGCCGCAGGTGCACGTCCATGCCGTCGGGGAGCCCCGTGAGCCGGTAGCTCTGGCTCCCATCCCACGGCAGCCCCGGGGTCGGTGGCGAGGGCGCGAGCGTCGACGCTGCGAACTCGCTCCATCCGCTCATGCCCGAATAGCGATAGCGTATCTGGTACTGGGCCGCGGGTCCCCGGCAGTCCGAGGGCGTGCTGTCGGCGTAAGGCGGCGTCCATTGGATCGTCACCCCCTGATCGGCGCTGCTGTAGCTGTTGAAGACCAGCGCCAGGTCTTCGACCTTGCCGGGGTGATCGACGTCGAAGTTCACCCTGCGCACCCGGATCCACCTCGCGATCGAGGGCGTGCCGGAGGCGTTGAGCGCGAACAGCATGTAGTCGCCGGGCGGAGCCGCGAACGAGTCCGCCGGCGCGGTGACCACGAAGCGCTTCTCGCCCGAGGGCAGCGCCGTCGTGGCCGCGAACGAGAGCGTCATGAAGCGCTGGTTCTGGTCGAAGCCGTGCGTCGTCGCCGCCGGCTTGATGAGCGACAGCTTCGACAACGAGCCGTCGGCCGCGGACATGCACAGGACGAAGCGCTCGCCATAGGAGACATTGGCCGGGGCGCTGACGATGCTGGGCCTCGCCGCGGCTCCGCCGCTCGAGTTGAACAGGTAGTAGGGGCTGTAGATGTCGGCCAGCACCTGCGCCGTATCTTCATTGCCGCCGGCGACGAGCACTCTGGCGTCCGGCAGGAGGATCGCTGAGGCGTGGTAGTGGCGGTTCACCGAGCTCGAGTCGAAGCCCATTCGGTTGGGAAGTGTCTCCTGTCCGTACCAGTGCCCTGCGGTCAGCGTGTCGGGGTTCCAGATCTGCGGCATCCTCACGCAGTTGTCGGCGTGACTGTCGTTGTTGGTGCCGAATCGTGCGCCGCCGACAACCAGGACCTCGCCGGTCGGCAGGGCGATGAGGTTGTGGTTCCGGCGGCTGATCATCTGGTCGGCGGGATCCGCCTCCGTCCAGTGCGGCGTGCCTGCCGCCAGGTCGATCACGGCCGTGCGCCCGAACACCTCCGACGCGAGCGTCCCGCCGGTATCGCGCGTGCCGCATTTCATGATCCTGCCTGGGCGGTACATGACCGCGCTTCCGGCGTGGAAGCTGCCGGCGTCCGTCGGCTGCGTGCCCTGGCCGGCGAGCGCCGTCCAGTCCGGGACCGCGTGGCTCATGTGCAGCGTCGCGGACGGGAACTCAGGCCCCGCGTAGAAGACCCGCACCTCGTCGCCGCTCGGCCCGCGGGGGGCGGTGAACCCGAACGAGAACCACTCCTGCCAGTGGGGCTTGCTGAGCATCTCCCAATGCCCGCCGACCGGATCGAAGACCTCCGGCAGCCTGGGGAACGCTGGCTCGGGACCGATCACGCCGGCGCCATTCGCTCTCACCGGCAGGTGCAGGTCCTCGAGTCGCTCCCAGTGGCCCGTCGGCGTACAACCGGGCCAGGTACAGGTCAGGTCGAACGCCCAGGTCTCGGCCGAGGCCGTGTTCGCCGCGGTCTCCCCGCCGCTGATCACCAGCCATTGCGAGTTCGGATCGATCGCGGCGCCGAAGTGGGACCGTCCCGACGGCCTGGGCCCCGCGTTCGGCGTCACTCGCTCCCAGAACACGTTCGTCGCGCTGAAGATCCACATCGAGGTGAGCGTGTCC
>Ga0209811_10000558_pt1 | contig 14993 bp, 12 predicted proteins | sample Coa_R1_6_FD_187161 | JGI IMG/M metagenome (GOLD analysis project Ga0209811, IMG submission 187161) | Surface soil microbial communities from Centralia Pennsylvania, which are recovering from an underground coalmine fire. - Coalmine... | ecosystem: Environmental > Terrestrial > Soil >...
TGAGCCGGCTTGTCGTCGAGTTGGGCTTTTTGTCCGAAGAGGATTTATTGCCGGTGTTGCGCGACCACTTCGCGCTTCCCTTGATGTCGCTCAAGGATATCCCGCCCACGCCGCTGGCGATCGAGTTGCCTGCTGGCATCGGCGATTTCTTCAAGCTGGCTCGGATGGTCCCGGTAAAAATCGACGGGCGCGAACTTTTGGTTGCGACGACCGATCCCTTGGACCTTTCGCGCTTGCATGCGTTGGAGCTGGCGGTCGGATTGACCGTCAAGCCGGTGCTGGCGCGCGAAAAGGAAATAGCCGCGCGCATCGAGGCGCTTTACAGCAGCGCTTACAGCGCGGACGGCAATGAAAGCGCGGCGCAGCCGATCGACGGCATCGGTGAAGACGAGGATGTGGCTCACTTGCGTGACATGGCGTCCGAAGTGCCGGTCATTCGGATGGTCAACCAGATGCTCGTGCGCGCGCTCGAAAGCCGCGCTTCGGACGTGCATATCGAGCCGTTCGAAAATCAACTGAAAGTTCGTTACCGGATCGACGGTATTTTGCACGAAGTCGAATCACCGCCGCGCCAATTGAAGGGCGCGGTCATTTCCCGGCTCAAGATTCTCGCCCAGCTCAACATCGCCGAGCGCCGCCTGCCACAGGACGGCCGCATCAAGACCCGTCTCGCCGGCAAAGATGTCGACTTGCGCATCGCCACCGTGCCGACTTTGTACGGCGAAAGCGTGGTCATTCGGCTTCTCGAGCGGGGACAGATTTTCACCGAGCTCGATACTATGGGATTTCCGCCGGTTCTGCTCGCCAAATTCAATGAGATGATCTCGAAACCCCATGGCATGATCCTGGTCACCGGTCCGACCGGCAGCGGCAAGACCACGACGCTTTACGGCGCACTGCAAAAGATCAACGATCCCGGCAAAAAAATTATTACGATCGAAGATCCGGTCGAGTATCAATTGAGCGGCGTCAATCAAATCTATGTCAAGCCGCAGATCGGCTTGACCTTCGCGAACGGGCTGCGCTCGATCGTGCGCCAGGATCCTGACGTCATCATGGTCGGCGAGATCCGCGACGCCGAGACCGCCGAGATCGCCGTGCAGGCCGCGCTGACCGGTCACTTGGTGCTCTCGACTTTGCACACCAACGATGCCGCCGGCGCGATTTCTCGTCTGTTGGAAATGGGCGTGCAAGATTATCTTCTTTCGTCGTCGCTTTTGGGCGTGTTGGCGCAAAGACTGGTGCGACGCCTCTGCCCGGCGTGCCGCAAGGAAGTTCCGTTTGCCGGGTTGAACGTCACGGCAGCGGAGTTGGAGTTGCAAAATAGCGGCTCGGTTCAGACCGTATGGGAAGCCGTGGGCTGCGACGCTTGCAATAGTACCGGCTACCTGGGGCGGGTCGGTATATTTGAGCTCTTGCCGGCGACTTCGGATATCTGCAAGGTGATCGTGCAACGCGCCGACGCCGGCGCGATCCGCAATCTTGCGGTGCGGCAAGGGATGCGTCTCCTGCGCGATGACGGTTGGGATAAAGTTCGCCAGGGCGTTACGACCTTAGCGGAATTGTTACGAGTGACAAGAGAAGAAGAAGCTTAGATCAATTGAGGTTTGGGATTTTGACTTTGGCTCCCTTGAACACCTCGCGAAGAATCTAAAAACCCTAAATTTACAATCCAACAAGGGCGGGAGCCAACGGTAGGGCTGAGAGATGGCTTTTTTCCAATATCGCGCCGCCGATCAGGCTGGGAAAGTCGTCGACGGCGTGATCGAAGCGGACGCCGAGCAAAGCGTCATTTTGCGTTTGCGTGAGATGGGCTGTGTCCCGCTGCGCATCGCGCTGCCGAGCGAGCGCGCGGTCGGCAAGGTGCGCCAGCCGCTGTTGCCGGCTCGACGCAAGGTCAGCCAGCAACAGCTCCTGCAGTTTACCCGCGAGCTCGGCACATTGCTCAGCGCCGGTCTGCCTCTCGACCGCAGCCTTTCGATCCTCGGCGGACTGGTCGAGGGCGGCGAGTTGAGCAAGATTTTGCGCTCGCTGGTCGAAGCGGTGCGTGCCGGAAAATCTTTGGCCGCTTCCATGGGCGAACACCCCGACGTGTTTCCGAAAATTTATGTAAACATGATCCGCGCCGGTGAAGCCGGCGGGATTTTGGAAGGCGTGCTCCGTTATCTGACGGAATATTTGGAAAGCACGCTCGCGCTGAAGGAAGAGGTCAAATCCGCGTTGATCTATCCGGCGATACTGGCGAGCGCGGCCGGCTTATCGCTGATCGTGATGTTTGTCTTCGTCATCCCGCGCTTTTCGGCGATCTTTAAAGACGTAAACAAATCTCTGCCGTTGATCACCAAGCTGGTTATTAACTTGAGCTTAACCCTGTCGCAATACGGTTGGATCATTCTCTTAGTCGTAGTCGGCATAGTTGCCGCGGCGATCTATTATATCCGCACGCCTGAGGGAAAAGGCGAGTGGGATCGTTTGTGTCTGCGCGCGTGGTTGTTGGGCGAACTGGTGCGCAAGTTCGAGACCGCCCGTTTCGCGCGCACCCTTTCGGCGCTGATGAAAGGCGGCGTGCCCTTGCTGGAGTCGCTGGGGACCGTGCAAGGCGTCATCGGCAACCGCTTGCTGGCGCGCGCGATCACCCAGGTGCAGGTGCGCGTGCGCGAGGGCAAAGGCATGGCGCGGCCGTTGAGCGAGAGCGGGCTTTTCCCGCCATTGGCCTTGAATATGATTGCGGTGGGAGAGGAAACGGGTAAACTGGACGCCATGCTCGCCGAGATCGCCAATTATTACGATCAAGAAGTGAAACGAACGACCAAAAGATTAACTGCATTATTGGAGCCGGCCTTGATTTTAGTCATGGGACTGATCGTCGGCGTGGTGGTCATCTCCATGCTGCTGGCGATTTTTAGTATCAATGATTTGCCATTCTAAAAAAGCACTAAGAAATACCCAGGGCTTCACCCTGATCGAGCTGTTGATCGTCGTGACGATTATCGCTTTGCTCGCCGGCCTGGTGGTGCCGCAGTTCATCAGGCAAGAAGAAAAAGCCACGGCCAAGGCGGCCAGAGCGCAGATCGAGCTGCTGGGCACGGCGCTCGATACGTTTCGTCTCGATGTCGGCCGCTATCCGACGTCACAGGAAGGACTTGCCGCGCTCAATCAAAAGCCCGGCGCAGTCGACCGATGGGACGGACCCTATCTCAAAAAGGAAGTGCCACCCGATCCCTGGGGCAAACCCTACATCTACAAGAGCCCCGGCGACCATGGCCCCTACGACATCATTTCTTACGGCGCCGACGGCGTGCCGGGCGGCGACGGCAATAATCACGATGTTACGAGCTGGGAAAGGTAAGCGCGGCTTCTCGCTCCTCGAGCTGGTTTTGGTGCTGCTCTTGATCGGCGTCAGCATGCTCATCGTGCTGCCCAACATCGCCAGGGGACTCCAGGAACGCGAGGTGCGAACCTCGGCTCTTGGCTTGGCGGCAGCGGCGCGCAATCTGAGGAGCCGCGCTTTGTTCGACGGTGAACCGCAACAGCTCGTGATCAATTTGCCGCAAAATAGTTATCGCGTTGCCCGCTCCAGAGAAGTGCGCTTGCCGGGAGAGGTAAGGTTCATTTCCGTCGAGGGCGGCGAGGCCGTCGATCGTGACAGCAAAAGATTCTACTTTTACCCGAACGGTAGCGGTTTGGGCGGTGAAATCGTTCTTGCCGACGGCGAAAAATCTATTTCCTATCTAATTCGCTTGGAAGCTCTCACCGGCCGGATCGAAGTCGCGCGCGCCAATTGACCATGCGCTTTAATCGTCAAACCAGCCGCGGATTCACCCTGATCGAAGTCTTGGTCGCGCTCACCATTCTCGGCTTGGGCGTGGTGACGTTGTTGCAAATTTTCTCCTTGGGCCTGCGCCTGGATGCGCGCAGCGCAGTGCGCACGGAATCCGCCGCGGACGGCGCCCGGGTGATGGACGAATTGTTGGCGCGAAAAAAATTGCCGCAGGGTGATGAAAGCGGCACGTTCGGCGCCAATGGCCGGTGGCAAGCTCAAGTTCAAACCGTCCGCGAGCCATTGTCCTTGGATTTAGCGAAGACTTGGGAGCTGAAGGAGGTCGCGCTCGAGTTATACCGGTTGGATGGCCGGCGGGAGCGACTGATCGACCTGAAGACTTATCGTCTTGGCAAGAAAACTAACCCATGACAATCGTGCGTTGGGCCGAAAGGCCAAAAACCCGCGCGTCCTGGGTCGGTGTGAGCGCTAGGCCAGACGGTTTCACTCTCATCGAAGTTGTCCTGGCGCTGACGATTTTCGCTCTCATGAGCGGGATTCTTTACAGCGTGTTCGCCCTCGGTCACAACGCGGTCGAGAAATCGCAGGCCAATGCCACCCGGAACCAGAAACAGCGCTCGATTGGCGATCTCATCGGCACCTATATTCGCTCCGCGTATCCTTATAAGGAATCGGCACAAGAACTCACGACGTTTTTTCAAGGCGAAACCGACAGCGTGACGTTTGTCTCGGCGTATTCGCAAGGCATGGGCGGGCGCGGCATGGCCAAGATTCAAATTGGCGCGGACGACGACGCTCATGGTCGAATGCTTTTAAAGCTGGAAGAAACCACGCCTGTCCGGATCGGCGATCAGGCGGACTCCCCGGGACAGAGCTACAGCGTGATTTTGCAAGACGGTATCAAAGAACTGCGCTTGGCTTATTTGGACCCGCAGGCGGATGAAGAAACCTGGGAAGAGCGCTGGGACGGACGTGAACGGCGGGTCCTGCCGCGCGCCGTGCGGCTGACCTATTTGGACGATCAGGGCAAGCCGGTACGCTGGATCTTTCCGGTGATGATGACGGTGCTTGCGCCATGAAGAAAAAAATCAGTCTCTGGTTGGCGCGAGCGCCGCTTGGCGATCAGGAGGGGGTCGCCCTGATCGCCGTGTTGTGGATTTTTATTTTTCTTTTCGTCGTCGCTTTCGAGTTCAGCACGTCGGCGCGTGAAGAAGCGACCGCGGCGCAACGGTTCAGCGACGAAACCCTCGGTTATTATTTAGCTTTAGCTGGCTTTGAACGGGGCCTCTACGATTTTTTAAATCAACAGAACCCGGCGGCGCAGACGGCGCAAGCGCCGGAGGCGAAAAAGAACGACCCGTTCGACGGCGAGTTTCATGAAGAAGATCTCGGCACGGGAGCATTTCGGGTGCGCTTGGTCGATGAAAGCGGCAAGATCAATATCAATCGGGTCAATGACGAAACCTTGCGGCGCATCTTCACGAACCTCGGTCTCGATGAAGCCCGGAGAGACATTTTGGTCGACTCCATTATGGATTGGCGCGACGCAGACGATTTGCACCGCCCCAACGGCGCCGAGAATGACTACTATGCCTCGCTATCGCCCCCGTACAGCGCAAAAAACGGCCCACTGGACAGTGTGGAAGATCTGCTTTGGATCAAGGGAATGACGCCGGAGCTTTTCTTTGGCTACAGCGACGAAACCAGCCAGGCGGCAGACGAATCAGCGCGGACCGCTTTGCGCGAAATTTTCACTGTCGATAGCCCCATCGACCGGGTCAATCTGCGCACGGCGTCTGCCGAAGTGATTCACGCCCTGACGGGGATTGCCTTGGAGAAATGTCGGGGCTTTGTCGAAGAGCGCAAAAAGCTTTCGGAGAAGAGCCTCGCTGACTTACTGCCGCTGCTCGGCATCGGCGCGGCTGATAGCGCCATGCAAGCGTTTATCTTTACCAACCCATCGGTCATTGCGGTCGAGGCGGAAGGCCGGCCCTCCGGTTCGCGCATGGCTCGAAAGGTCAAAGGAATCGTCCGTCTGGGAGGCGCCCAAGGGTTCGAAATCCTGCGCTGGTTGGACCGTGACATAACGCTACCCCGCAGCTGAATCTTAGAGTAAGATGCGTTTTATGGCCGTACAGATTGTGACATTCGCTTGGCGAGGTCGCGCGCGATGATCGGGCTGGGTCGTCTACAAGACTTTTCGCGCGCGGATTTTCTTACCAGTGCCGGTCTCTATGTCCTAAGCGATCGGCTGGTGCTGGTGCGGCTACGCAAGAGCTTGCTCAACATTGCCATGCTGGAGCAAGAACAGCGTGAGCTGACGCTCGGCGACGGTCGACAAGCGATCGCAGAGCTTACCGGTTGGGTTGCCGATGACGTGCGGGAAATTGCCCTGAAAGCCGAGAGCGATTCCTATGAGCGTGCGCTGCGGCAAGCGATTATTTCCTTATTGCCGCATTTCAACGCCGCGCGCGATGCGATTTATCTTTGCTTGCCGCAGGAGCAAGTGATCAGCCAACAGGTTTTCTTGCCGCTGGCGGCGCAAGACAATCTCCAGCAGGTGCTCGAATACGAAATCGAACGGCAATTGCCTTTCAAACGCGAGGACATTTACTACGATTTTTATCCGGTCGGGAGAAGGGGCGAAAAGTTCAGTGTCTATGTCTTTGCCGTGCCAAAGAAAGCCGTCGACGGTCTTCTCGGCTTATTAGAATCTTTTGGCATCAAGCCGAGAGGCATCGAGACGACCGCCACCGCCTTGGCCAATTATCTTCTGTTCACGAGCGCGCCGACAACCGGCGGCGCCGCTATGATAGCTGGCCATGCGAAGGAATGGGAAATGATCGGCGTCCAGCTCAAAGACAGCCGCTGGAGGCCGACGACCGAATTGTTGTATTGCCATCGCTTTCCCGCCGCCGAGTGGGCTCAAGGCGCGGGCAAAGAGCTGCTGCAGGAAGGCCTGAGCCAAGTCCCGCAGTTTTATCGGTGCGGCGATCTCGCGCTGCTCAACGGCGCGGTCAACGGCAAACTCGCGGCGGCTGCGGACATGACCACCCTTGGCGCAGAGCGCTTAAAAGGCTTTAGCCAGCCCGTCGATGCGGAATTACTGCCCGCCATCGGCGCCGCCTTGCGCGGTGTCCGTGAAGCGTCGCTGGCAGCAAACTTTTTGCGCCACGAGGGCAACGACGCGGACAGCGCGAAAACTTTCTCTCTCCTCAACACGGTCCTACTCAGCCTGCTTTTCATTGCGCTGCTCGTCTGGGGCGCGAGCTTTCCGATCAAAGATGAGTTGCGGCTCCGCCAATTGCAAAGCGAGAATAAAAAAATCGAGCCCGCGATCCGCGCGCTGCGCGCCGAGGAAATAAAGCTCGAGCAGTTGCGCAAGGAAACGGCATTGCTCGGGGACCTCGATCAACGCCGCGGCGAGGTCCTCCGCGTGCTCGACGAGCTCTCGAAAGTGGTGCCGAACAACGCCTATTTTTCAAACCTGCGTTATCGCGCCGGATTATTGGAGATTCAAGGCAACGCCGAGAGCGCCTCGGCCTTGATCCCCCTGTTAGAGCGCTCCCCCCTATTTGAAAACGTCGGCTTCAACGCGCCGTCCAATCGCGGTCGCGATAATCGCGAGACTTTTTCTTTGAAGGCGGAGCTTGAGAAGCCGAAACCGGCGGCGAAGGGCGTGGAGATCAAAGAAACCAAGAGTCAGCCTGTCAAGGAGTCGAAAGCCAAACCATGATTAACTTTTGGCAAAGGCTGTCGAAGCGGGAACGCAGCCTCGCGCTCGTGACGGCGCTCATTCTGCTGGGTTTCGTCGCTAAACTCGCCATTGTGACGCCGTTTTTCGATCGGCGCGAGTGGGTCAAGCAGCAGCTCGAAAGCCAGCCGCAACTATTGGCGAAAAATCGCCGCTACCTAGCACAAAAAGAAACGATGCTGGCCGCCTTGGAAGCGGCGCGCGCAGAAATCAAGGCGCAAGAACCGAAACTGCTCACCGGCGACACGCCTTCGGTGAGCGCTTCTGATCTTCAAGAAAGCGTTCAGGCGCTCGCCACCCGCGAAGGGACGCAGGTTATCACCACGCGCGTCCTCAATCCCGACGCCGCCGGCTCGTTTTCTAAAATCGCGATCCAACTGGAGATCGGCGGGCAAATCCAGCAAGTCGCGAGCTTGATTAAAGCGCTTGAGACCTCGCCCAAGTTGCTCGTTATCGATGAAGTCAACGTGCGCTCGCTTTTTCGTCCAGTCGGATTTCCCCAGCCGCCAGGGGTGCCGCAGTTACCGGCGCAAAATTTGCGGATTAGCCTTACAGTGGCAGGTTACGCCCGAACTCAAGCCACGGCTCCCGCAAAAATCGAGGGACTCAGTAATCCGCCCAATCCGGCGGCCGAAAAAGGCACTTGACCTAACGCCGGGTTTTTCTTGCGTATTTGCCATCAACTTCAATTCTGCCGTAAACTTGCGCGGTTAAATAAGGGGTTGGCTGATTGCCAAAGGCGCAGGGAAGCTCATGGGGTAGGTTGCAGGGGACCGGGGTCAATTTGTGGTAGCGGCCCCCGATTAAAATCTTTATTTTCAAATTGGGCGTAAACCTGTATAATTTGGCCCTAGATTTTGACCCGGTTGTCCACCTGGCGTAAATGAACCCTCGATTCTGACAAGCTCGGTGGAGAGAGAGGAATAGCGCAATTTTAACCCGATCATCACTGCTGAGCATTCTCATGGTTGGCGCCATCGGGGTGATTGGTTGGCGTACTTATTCATCATGGAAAGCAGGCCCCTGGGATTTTCCCATGCCGACTAAGACCTTGCCTATCGCAGTGGCGGGTGAAAAATCGCTCGCGCCAGCCAAAGTGGCATTTAATACCGATAACATCATCAGCAAAAATCTTTTCGATCCCGAAAGAGGCGCCGGCGCGACCCGCGAAGCGGAGGAAAATTCGCGATCTTCCCAACGGGTTCGCAACGTGATCTTGATCGGCACGGTAATCATTGGCAATAACCGCACGGCGATTTTGCAAGACGGCGTGAATTCGAGCGGTGGGCAACCGGTTCCGCCGCAGCCGCCACAGCCGATGCGGTTAAAGCTCGGCGACGATCTTGAAGGTTATCGATTGGCTGAGATCGCTGATAAAAAAGTGGTTTTTACGAAGGATGCGGCGCGGGTGGAAGTTCTGTTGGACTATTTCCGGAAAGTCGATGTTGCGGCTCCGCGAGCGGCGCCGGCCGGTCAGATCGCTACCCCAGGACCTGTTCCAGGACCTGTTGTTACGCCGCGGGTTTTGCCAAACTTGCCGCGCCGCGGCAGAGTCCCAGTTCCTGGGAGTCCAACTCCCGATTCGTGATTAGGAGAAGGGGAAATTTCATGGCAGGAAAGTGCACAATCCGAATGGCCGCGTTCGTTTCGGTGGCGGGAGTCGTCGTGCCGCTCGCGGCGCAACAGGTGCCTGTACCCACTCAACCTGGACCGACGCCTGGGCAGTCTGTTCCGGGTGCGCCACAGCCCCCTGATCCAAATAAGCCGCCGGTAATACCACGGCGGGTTCCCGTGCCAAGTCAACCGCTCGGTGCTGCACCGCAACCCAGCCCGCAAATTGCGCCGCAAGCTCAGCAGGCTCCGGCTCAATCGGCGCCGGACGCTGGCGAGACGCAAGGATCACCCACGCCGCCGGCGCCGCAGAGACGATTTACCCCGACGCAATCAATTCCTTCGGGCGGCATGATCTCATTGAATTTCAATCGTGCGGACCTGGTGGAAATCATTCACATCATCGCGCAACAATTGCGTTTGACTTATACCATCGATCCCGAAGTCAAAGGCACGGTGACGATCAACAGCGCCGAGCCGCTCCGAGCCGAAGATCTCCTGCCGGTGTTTCATCAAATATTGCGCATGAACGGCGCCGTCGCTGTGCGCACCGGCAATCTTTATCACATCATGCCGATCAAAGACGGCAAAGGTCTAGCCCGTCCCGTGGGACAGGGGCGAGAGGATAGTTTCGCGCTTCAAGTGATTCCGGCGCGCTTTTTTGCGGTGGCGGAATTGAAGCGGGTCTTGACGCCGTTTTTGCAGCCGGGTGGCGAGATCATCGAAAACCCGCGCGGCAACTTTCTTATCGTCATGGATCTGCCTTCGAATATTCAAAGGCTCGCGGAAATCGCCGACCTGATCGACGTACAAGTCTTCGCCGGCACGCGCATGGAGATCTACCAACCGAAGATTGCCAGCGCCGAAGAGCTGGCTCAGGAAATGACCAAGGTGATGCAGTCATTTGCCGCTTCGGCGGCGCAGGCCGAAAGCTTTGCCGCGGAGTTCATCGCCTTGCCGCGCATCAATCAGCTCTTGGTTATCAGTCACAGCGAAGCGGCATGGACCTATGCCAAACGCTGGCTGGATCGCATCGATGTTATTGCCGAGGGACCAGGCCGGCGCATTTTTATTTATCCAGTCGACAACGGTAAAGCGACCGAATTGGCCGATGTCATTACCGAAGCCCTCGGCCAGCCGGTAACGGGCAGACGAGATACCACGCGAACGCTGCAAGATTTACATCGTTCGACAACAGGAGGGATGGGTTCAACAACGGGAAGCGGCTCTACCGGTTCGCCTTTCGGCTCTTCGGGCTCTTCGGGCTCCACGGGCTCATTCGGTCAGCAGAGTCGGCCGCTCGGAGCCTACGCCGCGGTTCCAGCACCGGGCCAAACAGCGCCCCCGACGGTTGTACCGCCCCAGCCGCCAGCGCCACAGATACCGGGCGCGCCGCGACCGGCAACACCAGGAACGCAAGGTCAGCAACAACAGCAGCAACAACAGGAACAGATGAGGATCGTGCCGGATCCGGCAACCAATTCGCTGATCATCTACGGTACGGTGCAGGAGTTTCAAAACATCAAAAATATCCTCAAGGAATTGGACGCGGCGCCGCGCCAGGTCTTGATCGATGCGTTGATATTGCAAGTCGACTTGAAGAACAACGAAACATTTGGCGTCGATTACGAGATCTTGCGCCGATTCGGTGATGTGAAAATTTTCGACAAAACGTTCAACTCTCGTGGCGCGTTGTTGAGCGGCGCCCTTGCGGCGTTTACAAAAGGTGGCGGACTAAGTGGAGTCATAGGAACAGGTGACACGGTTCGAGCGTTTGTTACCGCTCTGATGACGGACTCACGCGTCAAACTGCTATCGTCTCCCAGTGTGCTTGCCAGCGACAATCGTCCCGCGCGCATCCAAGTGGGAGCCGAGATACCGATTCCCACGGGCACCCTCACAACGAACACGGGAACCATCGGATCGAGTACCACCATCCAATACCGCAATACAGGAAGAATTTTGACGATCATTCCCCAAGTGAATGCCCAAGGATTGGTGAATCTGCAGCTCAAAGCTGAAGTGAGCGCGCTCGGTGATAACATCCCGGTAGGTAACGTTGGAGAAACATTTCCGACCTTTAATACCCAAGATGCGGAAACGACGGCAGTCGTCCTAGATGGTGAAACGTTGGTTATCGGCGGGCTGATCGGCGAGAACAAAACCAGAACTCGATCTGGAATTCCTTATCTCATGGATATTCCCGTCTTCGGCCGTTTTTTTGGCACAACAAACGATACCCTCGATCGCACTGAGCTGATCATGCTGATTACACCACACGTCGTCCGCAATCGCGACGAAGCCAGGTCGGTTACCGAAGACTTTAAAAAATCGCTTTCAGCGGTGCGAAATGAACTGGAGCGAATGGGAAGAGAACGACAAAATCTACAGCAAAGGCCACTAGAAAATCGCCCAGCTTTACCTGGGCCGTTGAGCGATCCGCCTCCGATACCTAATCCGCCGCCACCCGCTCCGGCTCCAAGTGCTTTACTGTTAATGCCCGGCGCCCCGGCGCGGTCGGTTCAAAAAACTACAATACTTTCGAATCCGGAACGAAACGCGGCCCCAGGATATGGCGCATATTCCGATGTCCGCGACCGTACGAGTTCTGAAAGTGTCGCTGCTGTCGCGCCCGGTAAAGTGACGCAATCGCCCGTCGCCTTGCATGCGCTTTCGGTTACACGGCCTATGGGAACAACGATTGTGGCTCCGCAGCCCCCCGTGAACCGCCGACTTGAAATCAAGACCCAGCAACAATGGGCAGTCCAAGTTGCCTCGTTGGCGGCAGAAAAAGATGCGCAGACGATGGCTGATTTCTTGCGCCAGCACGGCTACGATGCCTATGTGATGACGGTCCAGCTCGACAGCAAAACCTGGCATCGGGTTCGTATCGGGCGGTTTGTCGATCTTGAAGCGGCCAATCAATTGAGAAATTCTCTGGCTAGTTCTACGGATTTTAAGCGCGCCTACGTAGCCGCTAATTAGACGCGCCGCGGTTATTCTGCTGTCCTTCCGAGCCGTGCATGCGGCTCATCCTGTTCTCCCGCGGGTGGAGTGCGGGTCGCCTTTTTATTCTTTAAATCGAGTTCAAGCCGTGTCGAGTGTACGGCAGGAACCCGTCCTATTCGAGGATTTTCCTAATCGATATTCGTTTGTTATGATTAGAATAGCTGATTGTTCTGCTGTTGCCAGCCGCGTTTGGAGGTCGTTAGCGACGACGTTGATCGGGGTGATGAAAGAGAGTATCGTTATTCGATTTCTAGGATGGCTGAGACATTGCTGTGGAGGGAATGTCGGGCGGTTGTTCATGTTATCCGTTACCCACTCCATCCGCTAAGGAACCGGCCAAAAATTAATCTTTGCAGGTGAGGCGAGCGTGAATCCAAATCAATTGACGATCGAGCATGTCCAGGAGATTCTGCTTAAGGAAAAATATGTGTGCGACCGTGCCTTGGCCACGGTAGTCTATCTATCGCTCGTGATGGGTAAGCCGTTGCTTCTGGAGGGAGAAGCCGGAGTCGGTAAAACCGAGATCGCTAAAGTTTTAGCCAAGGTGCTTAATGCCAAACTGATCCGGCTCCAGTGTTATGAAGGGCTCGACGCCAACACGGCCCTCTACGAGTGGAATTATCCCAAGCAGATGCTGCGTATTAAATTGGAAGAAGTCGAGCACGGCGATAGGCAAAAAGTCGAGACCGAGATCTTCAGTGAAGAATATTTGGTCAAACGCCCGTTGCTCGAGGCAATCCAAACCGACGGCGCCAACCCGCCGGTGCTGCTGATCGACGAGATCGACCGCGCCGACATGGAGTTCGAGGCGTTTTTGCTCGAGGTCCTGTCGGATTTTCAAATTACCATCCCCGAACTCGGCACGATCGCGGCGAAACACCGGCCCTACGTGTTTCTAACGTCCAACCGCACGCGGGAAATCCATGATGCGCTCAAGCGCCGTTGTCTCTATCATTGGATCGAGTATCCGAGCTTCGAAAAGGAGTACGAGATCATAACGACCAAGTTTCCCGCGGTCGAAGCCAAGATGGCGCAGCAGATTTGCGCCTTTATGCAAAAGGTCCGCGAGATGAATTTTTACAAGCGGCCCGGCGTGGCCGAAACCCTCGATTGGGCTTCGGCGTTGATCGCACTCAACCGCAAAAATTTGGACGACAAGACCGTCGTCGAAACCATGGGTTGCGTATTTAAATACCGCGAGGACTTGCATCATTTACGCGACCAGGTCGAAGGACGGCAACTTAACTTGGATGCGCTATTGAGGACGTCGCCCGAGATGGTGAGTTAAGGTTCGATGGAAGTCACTTCAGAAACAATCGCCGCGGCGGTCAACAGCGTGGCGGGGGCACGCGGCCAAGGAACCTTACCCAATCTGATGGCGTTTGCCCGCGCGCTCAAACAGTTGGGCGTCAAAGTAAGCCTCAGTCAAGTGCTCGATGCCTCACGGGCGGTGGAGCACGTCGATCTCGCCGAGAAGACCGACTTCAGAGCCTTGCTGCGCGCGAATATGGTCTCGCAGAAAGAAGATTTTCCAGCCTTTGACTTGTTGTTCGATTCCTTCTGGCGCGAGATGAGCTATGAGCGGGTGCCGATGGAAACCATGGAGATCGAAGGCACGCCGAGCGAGTCGCCCGCGCCCGAAGGCGGCGACGAAGAAGGCGGACTCGAAGAAGCCACGGCGGAGACCTTAGCCAAGGAAAACTTGCCGCTGGAAAATCTCGACGAGTTTTCGGTGCCGACCTATAGCCCGCAAGAACTGATGAACCGCAAAGACTTCAGCGAGATGGGCGTGGAGGAGAGCCGCGCCGTCGCGCGGGCGATTCTCCTGATCGCGACCAAGATCGCGACGCAAATCAGCCGGCGCAAAAAAATCGGCCGCAAGGGCAATACGGTGGATCCACGCTGGACGATGCGCCGCAGCATGAAATACGGCGGCGAGCTCGTCGAGTTGGTGCATCGCAAGCGCCGCATCAAAAAAACCAAAGTCGTGCTGCTCTGCGACGTCAGCGGCTCGATGGACTGCTACAGCCGATTCTTGATTCAATTCATGTATGGCCTGCAGAACGAACTGTGGGGCGTGGAGACTTTTGTTTTCAGCACCTCGCTCAGCCGGATCACGCACCTCATTCGTACCAAGGACATCGTCAACGCGCTGGAAAAGATCTCCGGCAGCATTCTCGGCTGGTCCGGCGGCACCAACATCGGCCGCTCGCTGCACACTTTCAATCGCGACTTTGCGCCGAGCATGGTAACTCACCGGACCGTCGTCGTGATCATCAGCGACGGCTGGGACCGCGGCGATGTGAGCTTGCTCGAACGCGAGATGCAAGATCTGAAGCGGCGCTGCAAGAAAATTATTTGGCTCAATCCGCTTTTGGCGAGCGAGAACTACGAGCCGCTGTGCAAAGGCATGCAAGCAGCGTTGCCTTATCTCGATTTGTTTTTGTCCGTGCATAACGTAAATAGTTTGGTCGCTCTCGGGCGGACGCTGCAGAAGGTGGCTTAGCGAGTCGTAGATCGAGGATGGAGGATCGCCGACTGCAATTCTAATCTTCATTATTGGAGGAACGAACATGGCTGGACCCGGCGCTTGTTATACGGATGCAGACCTGGAAGTCAAAAAGAAAGATTCGATTTATCACCAGGTGAAGGAATTTCTCGACAAGGGAGAAACCTTGGCTGTGGCAACCATCGTCTCAACCAAAGGCTCGACGCCGCGCGAAGTAGGCGCCAAGATGGTGGTTACGGCCTGGGGGGAAATCCTCGGCACCATCGGCGGCGGTTGCGGCGAGGCGGATGTGAAGCGGGAGGCGATCGAGGTGATTCGCACGCGCAAGC
>Ga0209811_10000559_pt1 | contig 14982 bp, 19 predicted proteins | sample Coa_R1_6_FD_187161 | JGI IMG/M metagenome (GOLD analysis project Ga0209811, IMG submission 187161) | Surface soil microbial communities from Centralia Pennsylvania, which are recovering from an underground coalmine fire. - Coalmine... | ecosystem: Environmental > Terrestrial > Soil >...
CGAACAGTTTGCTCCGCGTCATGTGCGACGCGATGGGCGCGCTCGCGCACCTTTGCTTGCAATACATCGACTGGCTCGCCAAGCAACTCCTACCGGACACCGCTGAAACCGAATGGCTGGACCGTCACGGGCAAATCTGGCTGACGAACGCCGATGGCACAAAGGGCCGCAAGCTCGCGACGCTGGCGTTCGGAACGGTCACCGTCACCGGCAACAACGGCACGATTATTCCCGCACACTCGACGCTGTTGAATGCGCCGCTCAACGGCGTGCAGACAGAGTACGAGACGCTAGAGCAAGTCATCGTCGGGTCCGGCGATACACCCGTGCCAGTGCGCGCGCTCGATGCTGGCGTGCAAGGCAACCTCACGAACGGCTACGTGCTTTCGTTTGATCCGATCCTACCTGGCGTCAATCGCAACACGACGGTCGTGGTGATTGGCGGCGGCGTCGATACTGAGTCCGATGAGGAATTGCGGTTCCGCGTTTTGCAGAGAATCCAAGAGCCGCCGATGGGCGGCGACGCGACCGACTATGAAGCGTGGGTGTTGCAAGTCCCCGGCGTGACGCGCGCCTGGTGCAATCCGCTCGAAATGGGAATCGGCACCGTCACGGTTCGCTTCATGATGGACGATCTTCGGGCCGATAGCGGCGGCATTCCGCTCGCCGAGGATGTGGCGAACGTCCAAGCGTATCTGGACACAAAGCGCCCGGTCGCGGTGAAGGATTTTTTCGTCGCAGCACCGATCCCGTTCCCGATCAACATGCACATCGATGCGCTTGTTATTGATAGCGGCGCGACACGCGCGGCAATCGAGCAATCGTTGCTCGACATGCTGTTCGCGAAGGCGATCCCCGGTGAAACGATCTATTCGTCCTGGGTTGAGGCCGCGATTGCTGATGCGGTTGGCGTCGATCATTTCGAGTTGACGTTCAACACGACACCAATGCCGAGCCCCGGTCACTTGGGAATTCTAGGATCGATAGTTTATGCCGGAGGATAGACACATCCGCCGCAGCGGCGACGATTACGCCGAAGCGCTTTCGTCGCTATTGCCGTATGGCCAAGCGTGGCCAAGGTGGGAAGATTCCACGCTGATGAAAACCGTGCGCGGGCTCGCGCAGATTTTCGGTTTTGTCGATGCCCGTGCGGCGGACTTGTTGGAGACGGAAAGCGATCCGCGCAAGACGCTAGAGTTGTTGCCGGATTGGGAGCGCAATTGGGGATTGCCTGATCCGTGCTTCAAGCAAGCGCAGACTATCGACCAGCGGCACGCGTTGCTGATCTTGAAAATGACATTGCTCGGCGCGCAGTCGAGAGAGTTTTTCATCGGCATTGCGGCGTGGCTCGGGTACACGATCACGATCAGCGAATTCGCGCCGTTCATGGCTGGCGTTTCGCAAGCCGGTGACACGCGCGGGATGATCAATTGGAACGACACGCCCGGTCAGCATCCCGAAAATCTCGACTATCGTTGGTACATCGGCCCGCCTGAAATGCGGTTCTATTGGGTTGTGCACGTGATCAACGCGCCGCTCACATGGTTCCGGTCATCGTCCGGTCAAGCTGGCGTCGATCCGCATCTGCGCATCGGCTACGCATACGATCTCGAATGTTTGCTGCGTCGCTGGAAGCCCGCGCACACCGACATCGTGTTTGATTACAGCAATCTACAAACCGGCGACTCGATGGCCGGGACACCGTAAGGAGAAACCAACCGTGAAATACGTTCCGCCCTATGGAGTCACCGCGAACCCCGACGCCAGTTATGTCAACGGCGATCCTTCGATTGGTAGACAGGGCTCGATTCCTCCCGCAGCGGTGTTCGAAAATCCGCAGCGGGAAATCGTCAACCTGATTGCGGACTCCACGCAGACACCGACCGACGTGGATCTACATCAGACCACGCGCGCGGTTCGCGATGGCAAATTGAATTTCTGCGTTGACAGCGGGCCGCTCAATCAATTGCAAGTGGTGATGCCTGGTCCGCCGATTCAAGCCTACACCGCTGGCTTGTCGTTGAACGTGCTTGTCGCACACACCAACACCGGGGCGACGCGAATTGTTGTTGGAACGCTCAATCCGACATCGGTCAAGCGCCGCGACGGCAGCGAGCTACAAGCCAACGATCTCATCGCTGGCATGGTGGCGAACCTCATTTGCGACGGCACCTATTTTCAATTGATCAACGACGGCGGGTCCGGGGGTGGCGGCGGCGACACCAACATCGTCAACATCGATATCCCGTATGTCCGCGACACTGGCACGGCGAACCATCTAATCGGTTTGTATTCGCCTCCGCTGGTGGATCTTCGCGAAGGGCGCACGGTCGAGATCAAGCTGGCCCACAACATCACGGGCGCAACCGATTTCACGCCGAACAATTTCCCGGTGCATTCGGTTGTGCACCCGGACGGCTCGCCGCTCACAAGTGGCGACGGCGTTATCGGGCAAACCTTTTTGCTGATCTTCGACGGCGTGAATTGGCAGCTAGCAAACTGGTGCTGCAACCTGGGCGGCGTTCCCGCGCAGCCGACCACGGGCACCGGCAAGTCGCTGCGCTTCTGGTATCGGCAACCGGATCAATCATCGCACTTGCGTAGGCTCCCATCGATCAACGGCAATCGCCAGGTGTGGACCTACAACATGTTCGTGAAGCGCAACGATCTCGGGATTGCCGGTGTCGATTACGGCGGCTCGATTGCGCAGGGTATCGAGTGCTGGTTCATGGCTGGCAACGCCGCGCAAGGCGGCGATGCAACGGGCATGTATCTGTGGCAGCGCTACTACAACAACAATCCAGCGTTCACGCTGTTCTGGAATTACTCTTATTGGAATGTTGCGTGGCCAGGTGCGCCAGCCCCGGCATTCTCCAACAACATTCCAGCCGACACGGGTTGGCACAATTTCCACATGACGGCGGACGGCGCTCATATCAGCCTTTATTACGATGCGTTGCTGGTCGCTCAAGGTCCGGCAGCGGGCAACGGTGCGGTGTGCGCCGCGCGCCTGCACGAGATAGGCACCGACGCCGACTACGGCGCGCCCGGTTTCAGTTACAACGAATATTACGGCGCGAACATCCGCGCCGCCGAGATCTATCTGATCGATGGACTCTCGTTGCCGCCAACGACTTTCTTCAACAACATCGGCGGCATTCTCAAACCAAAGCGCTACACCGGCGCGTTCAATGCGAATGGTGGTGCCAACGGCAGCTACCTCAATTTCGATGATAGCAGCGCAGCAACCGAGACGACGTTGGGCCGCGACCAATCCGGCAACAACAACAATTGGCAACCGTTCAACATATCGATCAACGATATCAGCACCGACTATCCGGGGTAACCACACATGGCGACGTTCCAGAGCGCTCCCGATCCTCGCTACTATCAGAACATCTTGCAGCATGACGACGGCACCTACACCGCCGATCCGAAGCCGCTGGATGACCTGACCACAACGCGGATGAATCCCGCTGATCAAGCAAACCCGATGATCGTGATCATCTATGGGCTGCGGTCAGTCGTGCGCGACACCATGATCAATCCGTCGATCTCGGCCTATATCTACAAGTACGCGCCGGACTACGCACAGCGGAACGCCAACAACATTATCTCGCAGCCTGCGAACTACACGCCGCAACAGGTGCAAGACGCGAAGGACATGTGGACGTGGATCAATGCCGTCGTCGCCTACGGCAACTCGCTCACGACGCAGATCCAGTCGATGACCTTCAATCAGATCGTTGTGTGGGTTGTGCCTTCGACCGGATGGCCAGTGCCGCCCGACTCGCTGATCCCCACGCCTCCCCCTCCGCTTCACTAAACACACCGGGCAATTCAGATGGCGAGTCCAACAAACATTCTAAATTTGCCCATCGTGATTCTGACTATCGAGACGCTGACCAATGCGGATTGGCTCGATGGGCTAGAGTATTGGACCGCGCCCGCGCCTGACGGCGTTCCTATAGATCTCACCGGCATTTCGTTTGAAATGCAAATGCGGACATCGCCTCCCGTGGCGACCGTCGTGCTGCGCGCTTCGACCGCTAACCATCTGATCCGCGTTTACGCGAACACCTGGCAATTGCTGGTCCCGGCCCCGATCATGGCCATTGTCCCGCCCGGATCTTACGTGTTCGATTTGCTCGCACGCGCTGACGGCTACACGCGCAACATCGTGCAAGCGGCGTGTCGAGTTGACCTGGGCGTGACGCGCACCGACATCCCGTCACCGCAAAGCGTTAGCGCTCAACTCAAGCGAGTCGATGGCGTGGCTTACGCCGCATAACGGAGTCACACGATGACGATCCAATCAGTCAGCGTCATTGCTGGCAGCGCTGGCGACATCGGCCCGCCTGGTCCTCCTGGGCCTAGTTACGATGCAACGTCGCTCACGCAGCAAACAATCAGCGTCGGCCCGAAAACCTTCACGACGCAAACCAACCTCGCCTATCTTTCCGGCGCGCGTTGCCGCATGTGTTCGTCGGCGAATCCAACCGACAATTGGATGGAAGGCGTCGTCACCGCCTACCTTGACGATCAGCTAACGGTCAACTCGACGTTGCTGAGTCAATCGCGCGACGGCGCACCGCATAGCGACTGGCTGATCAGTCTCGCGGGTGAGCAAGGCCAGCCCGGAACACCTGGCATCAACGGCGTGCCAGGTACGAACGGCAACGTGATTTGGCAGGGCACGCCAGCGCCGAGCGGGACCAACCCGGCGAGCCCAACGGACGGCGACTGGTATCTGCAATTCAACCCGGCGACACCTGGCGGCCCCGCCTACATGTGGGGGCCTTACAGCCACACGGCGACGCCATCCTGGGGCACCGCTGGCGTGCTCCTGGCGACCGGCCCGGTAGGACCGCAGGGGCCGAAGGGCGACACGGGCGCACAAGGCCCGCAGGGCGCGACCGGGGCGCAGGGACCGGGCGGCGCGAGCGGCCCGCAGGGTCCGCAGGGCGACATCGGGCCACGAGGACCGGCTGGCGCTGGCTACGCCGCTAGCTCGACATCGAGCGCGAGCATCGGCACCGGCAGCGTTACGCTCACCGTGCAACCGGGCCTCGCCTACGTGACCGGCGTGCGCGCCAGGTTCGCCGCCTACTCGGCGCAGACCAATTGGATGGAAGGCCAGGTGACCGCCTATGACGCGGTTGCTGGCACGCTCACGATCAACGCCGTGCTCACCAACGGCACCGGCACATTCACCAATTGGACGGTTGGGATTGCTGGCGAGAAAGGCCAGCAAGGCGACACTGGTCCGGCAGGCGCGGGCAGCGGCGACATGCTGCGGGCCAACAACCTTTCGGACTTGTTGGACTACACGGTTGCATGGGCCAATCTGCACCTTGCCGCCGTCGCGCATACCGGCGATTACAACGATCTCACCAATCGGCCTGACATCACGCAGCGCAGCGTCACGGCTAGTCCGATCTCTATCACCGCGACCGATGACGTGCTCAACATCAACATCGCGACCGGCTCGCCGACGCTAGCGTTGCCAGCGTCATCAACACGCAACGGACGGCACATCGTCATCAAGGATATCGGCGGACAATTCGGCGCGCATCCCTTGACCGTTACGTTTTCTGGCGCGGAAAAGGCGGACGGACTTGGGCCGCTCACGTTGAGCACCAACTATCAACAACTCAAGCTGCGACCGATGAACGACGGAGTAAACAGCGGATGGGCTATCGACGGATAATCTTGCGCGCTGCGCTCATCGGCGCGGCGCTCTTGGCGCTCGGCAGCGAGGCCGACGCACAGTGCAGCGGTCAACCTCCCGGCAACACAGTTTGCGCGGCACCTATCACGCCGCCAGGATTGCCGTTGTTCCGCGCGCTGGTGCCAGCCGACATCAACTCGGCGGTTGCGCTCACACCTGGCACGACGGCAGTCAACGGCGGCACCGCTGGCCGCATGTTCTATCACGACGCGACCGGCAAGTTTTCCGAGTTTGTTGCGGCTGGCGACTGCACGTTCACCGCGCCCAACTTTCTCTGCACCAAAACCAACGGCGTGAATTTCGCGGCGTCGGCGACAACCGACACAACGAACGCCGCCAACATCGGCACCGGCACTCTGCAAAACGCGCGCTTGGCGACCGGCTTTGTCACCGCTGGCACCGGGCTCACGGGCGGCGCGCTCGGCGGCGGCGGCACAATCGGGGCTGACATCGCGACCGTGGCGCAATTCGCGGCGGCGACGGCGAACAAGATGCTCGCAGCCGATAAGGTGTTCGGCCCCGAGGGCACCATCACCTACGGCACGACCACGACCATCGACTTTTCGACGTTCGTCTCTAACGCAGCGGTGACGCTCACCGGCAACATCACCACGATCACCCTGACCAACGTCAAAGCGGGGCAGGCTGGTTTGCTCCGCTTCATTCAGGATGGCACCGGATCTCGCACGATCCCGGCCACGATCAATTCGATTTTCAAGTGCGCTGGCGGTTGCTCCTACACGCTATCAACAACAGCGAACGCGGTTGATGTCATCGGCTTCGCTTGCGTGTCAGCGACCTACTGCATCGGCGGCGCTCTGGTTAAGGACGTGAAATGAACCGCTTCCTAGCTGGCTTCGGACTGTTCACGCTTGGCTTGCTTTGCCTTGCCTATGGCGGCCTGACCGCGCGCGGGCAGATGCCGGGGACGTTCAACCCGGTCAGCGTCGGTGTGTCGGGCGGCGGCGTCGCCTGTACGCCTAACAGTCAGGGAGCTACGTCGCTTGCCGTTGGAGACGCCAACGTATTTGCTCTCCTACATTTCGACAACAACGGCACCGACAACGCGATAGTCCCGCACAATCTCACGCTCAACGGCGGCGCGGTTTACTCGACAACGCAATCAAAGTTTGGCGGCTACGCTCTTTCGATTCCAACAGCGGCCACGTCGTTTGCGCAGCAAGCCAACGGCATGTTGGGTGGCGGCACTGGTATAGGGAGCGGCGATCTAACTGTTGAAGCATGGATGTACTGGCCAGCGTTGCCAAGTTTGTTTGGATTGCTTGGCGACGATCAAGCAACAAACATGGCGCTTATCGGCAACCCGAATCTAGCCGTTCAAATTGCGGGGGCGACCACAACATTCACGCCGACCATATCGGCGATAACCGTTAATGCTTGGCATCACGTCGCTGTCACGCGCCCCGCAGCGACCGGCATTGCCGCACTCTATCTCGACGGTGTTTCTCAAACCTATTCGACAGGCTCATCGGCTGGAGTCTTTGGCAACGCAACGAGCGGGCTGAAAATTGGTCGCTCCTACTCGGCAAGCTACGTGATGCCGAACAACAGTTTCATCGATGAGGTTCGGATATCAAACCTCATTCGATACACGGCAAACTTTATTCCCCCCGTGCTTCCGTTCTGCAATCCCGTTGCGCCATCGGCATCTTCCACATATCGCTACTGGCGGCTGGACATCGTATCCGGCACTAGCGGGCCAGCACGCGTCGCCGAGTGGACGATGAACACAAGCGGCGTCAATCAAATTCCGCTCATGACTGGCGCGACCACATCCGGCGTCACCATCACATCGGCAGGCACGCAAGGTGCAGGCTTCGAACAGTGGCTAGCCGCTGATCGCACCCCGTCAACATTTTGGTACTCGGGGCCAAGCGGTGCGACGTACTTGAAACTCGATTTTGGCGCGAGCAATGCCAAGCACATCGACAACTACACGATCCAAGCTGATCCGAATGCGCTTGCTGCTACAGGCTGGACGCTCAAGGGCTCAAACGACGATACGTTCTATTTCAATATCGACACGCAGTCCGCGCAGACATGGACCGCTGGTCAAATACGTTCCTACACCCCGCCAGCTTATCCGTGAGCGAACCATGCGCGATGTCCCGCAACACGAGATCATCGAATGTTTGAACCGGATCGCCAGCGGCGAGTCCGATGTCGAACAGTTTGATCCAGATTTACGGGCCTGGTTGGTGCAACTCGGCCTGGTGAACTGCACGCCACTCCGCACTATCGAATTGACTGATCGCGGCAGAGAGAAACTAGAACAGGAGAAGCATCCATGAACATCGTTTTTTCGTCAGGTCACGGTCTAAAGATTCGCGGCGCAGCCGGTCCCTCGCCGTGGGGACTCGATGAGGTAAACGAGGCCCGCAAGGTGGTCGCGAAAGTCGCCGAGCTTTGGCAAAAATCCGGCGTCGGTGTGAGGACGTTCAACGACGACACCAGCACATCGCAGAATCAAAACCTCAACACCATCGTCGCCTACCACAACGCGCAAGGGAACTGGCGCGAGCTTGATGTGTCGTGCCATTTCAACGCCTATCAATCAACATCGAAGCCGATGGGCTGCGAGGTTCTGTACGTCACGCAATCATCGCTGGCGTCGAAAGTCTCGGGCGCTATCGCGGGCGCTGGCAAGTGGCCGAATCGCGGCGGCAAAAAGCGCACCGATCTTGCGTTCCTAAACGGCACCGACAAACCGGCGATCCTACTTGAAGTCTGTTTTGTGGACTCGTCGTCCGATGCGGACTTGTATCGCAAAAACTTTGATGCGGTGTGCATCGCGATTGCCGAGAGCATCAGCGGCGTGAAGGTGCCCGACGTAAAGCCGCCCGATCCGCCAGTGCCGCCTGATCCCGCGCCTGACGAGGACAACCGCATCGACATAACGACGGTCAAGACCGGCAACATGACCGTGATCCTCAACGGGCAAGCGGTCGATACCGGCGAGGGCAGCACCGAAAACAAAGTCACCGTCACCATGCAAGTAGAGGGAGACGTTGCCGTGACCATCAACGGGGAGGACTACCACAACCCTTTTGACCCATCGCCGCCCGATCCTGCACCGTCGCAGCGGCCTACGATTCGGAAAGGCGACACCGGTCCCGATGTCGTCACGGTGCAAGAATGCCTCGCGATCACAGCGGATGGAATTTTCGGGTCCGGCACTGAGACAGCCGTCAAGCAGTTTCAGCTTGCGCAGGGCTTGGACGCCGATGGCGTTGTAGGTCCGCAGACCTGGGCGGCGCTAGAGGAGATCTATGATCTCCCGCCGTATGTCCCGCCCGTCATGTTCCCGACGCTGGATCAGGATCAGATCGACGCCATCACCAAGCTCGCGGCGGACTCTGCCATCGCAAAATATAGCTGGAAGGATCGCGGCAAGTCCCCGCCTGGTTACATCAAGGGCATGGCGCTCGCCTACTCCACGGCTTATCGCAAATACCTGGCTGGCGAATCCGAAGCCAAGGAAATGGCGAAGGCCAACACCGGCAACGACGATAAGGATGCGATCTCTTGGTACAACTCGAATTTCGTAAACCTGGGGATGCGCAACGACGTAGCAGGCACCGACACGCTGCGTCACCTATTCGTGTTGCTGATTGGCCTGGGCATGCGCGAGTCGTCGGGCAAGCATTGCGAGGGGCGCGACCAGTCGGCGAGCAACACCGACGCGAACACGTGCGAAGCTGGCTTGTTTCAACAAAGCTGGAATTCGAATTCGTGCTCGCCTGAGATCCCCAAGCTGATGGATGAGTACCGCCCCGGCCTCGACTCTGACCCGCCTATCTGCGCGCTCTCCACGTTCAAGGAAGGCGTGTCGTGTTCGTCAAGTAGCTGGCAGAACTACGGGTCAGGAACGGGCCGTGACTTTCAACAACTCGCCAAGTCGTGTCCGCAATTCACCGTCGAGGTTGCCGCCGTTGGCTTGCGCAATCTGCGCCAGCATTGGGGACCGATCAACCGCAAGGAAGCCGAGCTACGGAGCGAAGCCGACATGTTGCTGATCGATGTCGAGGCGATCATCGCGCCAGCCGTGGCGTGAAGGGAGGCCAGCGTGAAAGTCGCCACGACTCTGATCGTGCTCACGCTGGCTTCTGTTGATGCCAATGCGCAACGCTGCATGCAACCACAAGAGCGTGAGGAAATTCGCGCCCTGGCATTGCGCGGAATCGATCAGGGCTTTGTCGATAAGGTTGCTCAATTGTTTAGCGTTTGGGTAGCTGATCCACACGAACAGCCCAAGCGTGCGATTGTTGGAATGGACGCAGCGATCAAGGCGTATGTTCACGCTCGCGCCAACGCGACGCAATGGAACCCGCCAGAGTGCAAGAAGGAATAACGCTATGGCTGGTCCCGCAGAGGAAGGCGCGAAAGTTGCTGTATCTGTTGTTGAGTCGTTGAAGACTCAACCGCTCATCCTGGCGCTTGTGTTGTTCAATGCGTTGTTCATGGGAGCGGTCGCATGGGGAACGGCGAAGGCGCGAGAGGATTTCACCAAGACCATCCAACTCCTAATCGAGAAGCAGGATAAGACGGCGGAAATGCTCTACCGCTGCACGCCATCCGGCAACAAGACTCTTGGACCCGGATCTCTGCCGTTGGAGTTGTTGAGCAATCCCTATCTCGACAAACCTAAATGACGCCGCAGGATGAATCGAACACGCCCGCACGAAATGCCGTAGGTGTCAGCGATCTCGGCTAGCGACACTCCATCATCACGCATCTTTACGATCAACATGTTGCGCAAGATCTTTTGATGCGGGCTCGGGCTCGCCGAGCGGGCGAGTCGGTTGGCGCGGCGCGTCTCTGCCATCCGCTTCGCCAGGTTGTCATAGTCCCAAGGGTCAACGGGCATGGTGCAACAGCGGTATGACGTGAATTCTTTCCAGCACGACCATGACGACGATCACGGTGAACACGCACGACATCGCCCAACTACCGGGATGCCTGACACCGCTCGACGGAATTATTTTGGATCGCGCTTGCATCAAAGCATGGTGCCCGCCAGCGTCGATCCGTTCGCTTTCTGTTAGCTCGCGCAAGGTTAGCTCATCGGTCCATATCATGACGTGACCGCAGCCGATGCAAAGCATGAAGCCGCCAGGTTCAACGTCGCCCGTAATCTTGGCCGGAAACTCCCGATTGCAATTCAAACAATTCATGATCCACCACAAAAAAGGGGCCGACGAATCGGCCCCTCATTGTTTGAGCCACGCGCAACCTAAGCCGGTTGGGCAATAAAGAATTTCGGCTCGCCCTCTACGCCGCGCTCGCTCATCTTCTGCCGCCATTGCGGCGAGCGGATCGCAGCGATGACTTTCTGCGGATCGTCAGTCTCGCCGACAACGGTTACGTCGGTGTCGTCATCGGCGTTGCAGTAAACTTTCACGTCGCGCATCCCGGCCTTGTCGCGGTCAGCCTGGTCAGCGTCGAAGCTCTCGCGCCAGATTTCGAAATCGGACACGGTTATCTGCACGGCTAGTCTAGGCATTGTCGCTCCCCCTTCGGGTTTGGGTTGGTAAGGTTAGGCGAACCGGAGCTTGCGCCGGAAAGCAAAACCAAGTCCAGCAAAACCGAGCAGCATCATCGCCCATGTTGATGGCTCGGGAACACCGGCAATGACTGCGGTGCCGTTGATCGTTGTCGGCTGAGAAGCATCGATGCTCATCATGATTGTCTCCGCAAACTTTGCGACCAGCGACGTGTTGTCTGGAAACTGTACGTTGCCTGTGCCGAAAAAATGCACGACGGGAGAGATCGAAAGCGTCTGCGCAAACGGTTGATTGGCCGCGTTCGCGAAATTCGCCATCGTTATATGCGCGCCGCCAACATCATTCGTGACGGTGAAAAAATTGGTGAAGCCTGTATTGGCCGGAACGTCAACCTGAGTTGCGAGGATTGTGAGATTGTGAGTGCCGGAAAAACCGGAAGCGCTTGTTGCTGACACATCAAGCGACAATTCAGGAAACGGCAAAGTCGGATTGCCGGTCACGGTTACACTGATGTTGCTGAAATCTATGGTGCTCGCGCCCAAGACACTGATCTTGCCGCCAGTGACCGGACCAAAGGCGACGATCAGACTATTATCTTCGAATACCTCAAGACTGATCGCGGCGTTGGCAGCGGTGATGCTCATCGCGAGAGCACCGGCTAGCGCTAAGGCTTTCAAGGCTTTCATCGGAATCGCATCCCCTGGTTTGAGAAAGTGGGGGCGTGCCGTGGCACACCCCGAGTTGTTGTAGCTCGCTTAGATCAGGCCGCGAGTGGCAGCGCCAGCTTGCGCCGGAACGCCGCGCCGAGGCCGAGGAAGCCGAGCAGCATCATTCCCCAAGTCGCGGGCTCGGGAACGGCAGCGGTCGCGATGTCGATGCCGCCGTTGAATGAACCCACGCCATTCGAGTTGATGGTGTAGACAACCTCCGCGTTGAACGTGCTGCCAAGGAACGCGGAGCTAAAGAGATCCGCCGAGCCGGACGGAGTCGTGAATACCCCGGTGTCGGCTTGCAGCACGCCGTTGATGAACGTCTGTTCCTGGGCGGACCAACCTGTAGTCAACCCCGTCACGCTGAATTCATTCAACAACGCAGTAAGTGCATTCGGTCCAGAAAGTCCGAACGCCGTGATGTCGATGACCAGCGTATGCGTGCCGGTCGCATCCTGGGCCACGTCGAGAGTGTTGGTCTTGAGGATGTCAGGTGGAGTCAGGAATGTCTGCGAGTCAATCGTCAACGAATTCAGATTGAAGATTGGCCCGAAGGACTGATTGCTGATGTCCAGTGTTCCGCTCGCACTGGTTGACGTGTTCACCAACACGTTGTCAACCTTCGCAGTCAGCAGGATCGAGTCTGCCATTGCGGGCACAGCCGCAAAGGCAACCACGCTTGCAAGCAAGAATGCTTTCATAGTTCTGGTGTCTCCGTTTGTCGCCTTATGGGAGAGGAAAGCGGAAGGCGTGCCGTAGCACGCCGCCCCCGTCGCGGGCTTCCAAGTTTCTTATTAGGCCGCCATGCCGACCATCCGCCGACGCTGGCGGAAGGCAAACGCGAGGCCGACAAAGCCGAGCAACATCATCGCCCACGTGGCTGGCTCTGGAACCGCCGCCTGCAACGTGATCGAGTTGCCGGGACCAGTCTCAAACAACGCGCCGCTGTTCGCAGTCGCGATGAAGCTGTTTGCCGAGTCTGACAGGAATGCGACCAGATACATTCCCTGCGCGCCTTCGTTCAAGCTGAACGTGGGCGTGAAAGGACCGCTCGGGCCATTCAAATTCTGCGTGCCGATGTTGGCTTGCAGAACAAAGAATCCGGTGATGGCATTATTGCCGAGCAACGCTTGTGTTGCTGGCAGATACGCGCCAATCGGATTGTTCGGGCTCGCGTTGATCCCGAGATACGATGCCAGCGTGTTCGATGTCCAAGGCGTTGACGACACCAACGAGAAATTGGTGACACCGCCCGGAACCGTCGAACCGCTGATCGTGACGAGTGAGGCATTCGCCGCCGTCACGGCCAGATTGTCAGGCACAAGAACGTCAACCAACATCGTGCCCGATGCACTGTTACCCGGCGAAACGGTCCATCCAAAATTCACCGGCGGATTGCTGGTGATTGGAGTGTTGGTGCCGTTATCGACGCAACCCGCTGCGCAAAAGCCGTGCAACGGATCATCAATCAGTGTGTCGGCCAAAGCTGGAACCGTCGCCAAAGCGAACAGCCCCGCCGCCACAACAGCTAAGTTTCTTGTCATTGAACCTCCTGAGTTGGGTTGGAAAGTGAGCCGGTAGTGATTTCTATCCAGCCTTGAAAATGGTACTCGGTTCACACGGCGTTAGCAGTATATCTTTCGGTATATCGGGCGAACAATCGGCGGCGCTGAGTCCAGCCCAAGAAAGCGAAGCCGAACAGCATCATGGCCCATGTGCCTGGCTCGGGGACGCCGGGAACCGGGACATCCAAGCAAAGCTGTTCGATCATCGGTCCAGCGTAGCCGAAACTGCTAGGAAGCCCGCTGATGACAAGCTCCAACGTGCCTTCGGGCAAGTTGTATTCCGCAGGCGCGGCCACGATGGCAAAGTGCGGGTTGGGCGCGGACCACGTTAGCGTGCCGCCGTTCGCCGTGAACGAGTAGGCGTCACCCGCGATGGTGAGTTGCCACGTGCCAGTCAATTGCGAGCCGATGGCCCACGGCAGATTGTTATACAGAACGGGCGTGTCGTCACCGGGCGCAAAGTTCAAGCATGTGACGCAAAAATTTCCGGTTAGGTGGATGGTGTCAGCACGTGCAGCGCTGGCGCTCGCGCATGCGAGCATAGCGCCGACCAGGGTGGCGGCGAGCTTCATTGGGTGTTTGCTTTCTGGTTGAGGGCGTGAGCCGTTTGGCCGATGATATAACGATGTTTTTCCAGTTGTGCCTTATACCGTTAGATATACAGGGATTCGCCGATGTGCGCTCGATGTGATGAGATCCGCCGCCAGGTGCGAGCGCGAATCGCCGACGCGGTTGCGCTGATGAGGCGACGCCGATGGGAGCAACGCCGTGACCAGCTTCTACGTGATAGGACTAACGTGCATCATCGCCCTGATCCTGTACCGCCACGCGTACAACCGTGGCCGCATGGATCAGCGCAGGGACGACCGGGAATTGTTTGGCCTGTTGCGTCCGACCAACACGAACGATTTCCACCGCGCGGTTGCTAGAGCGCTCACGCTCGATTGCAGCAACCCGCGCCACTCGACGCACTTGATCCAGGGGCATCCGCTCGCGCCGGTTTCGTTCAACGTCGGCAGCGCAGACAAGAACATCGCGGAGGCGCAGCGCAACGGCTGGCGTCGCACCGCGACCGGCTGGCAATGCCCGGTGTGCGCGAGCACGGCGTTTGACAAATAAAAAGGGCCGCGAGATCATCGCGGCCCCTCAGTTGATCGAACCCGACTGGTCAGCTATCGACTCCCATCGGTAGCTGACCTTTTCTCCACATCCGCTTTGAAATCATCGGGCGTTCGACGCGGCTTGCGCTTGGCCTTTCCATCGGCCTTGCGCGAGTCCTCTAACGACTCCCGCACGGCTTGTGGGAACGTGTTGGCGAAGTCCGTTAGATCAGCGTGACCGCGCGGACGCTTGGTCGCCTTGGCCCACTTACTGTGCGGATGCGCCTCGCTGTACGGAATGGCCCGCACCGGCTTGGGCTCGGCTTGCTCGGGGGTGAGGGAGCCGAGATC
>Ga0209811_10000560_pt1 | contig 14977 bp, 18 predicted proteins | sample Coa_R1_6_FD_187161 | JGI IMG/M metagenome (GOLD analysis project Ga0209811, IMG submission 187161) | Surface soil microbial communities from Centralia Pennsylvania, which are recovering from an underground coalmine fire. - Coalmine... | ecosystem: Environmental > Terrestrial > Soil >...
AGGGCACCATGCCGCGCCATGGATTGAGGAAATAACTAGGGTCGAAATACAGCATTTTCCTTCACGGCGGGCCGCAAGAGTGGCAGAGCGTCGGGCGATAGAAAGCGAGGGGCCACTTCATAATAATCAATTTTCACAATCCTACCCGTGTTCTGACCCCGGTGCAAAACCGCGAATAACTGCGAACGGTGAAGAACAGCAGCGGAAACGTCAATATCATAAATCGCGGGCCCCCAAGGGATTTCCCCAAAAATGTACGGACAAACGAACAAATGCGAATGGCAGCGGAGGATAGCGTGGCGGTCACTCCCTCCGCCAACGCTACTTTCAAAATCAAATACTTAGCCACAATTTATCGGTTTTGATCCGTGGCTTTACCCGTGTCCAGGAACCGCTAATATGAAGGTTTATCACCCCGAAATCGAGACGGGATAACCGCTAATGGTCAGCAAGGAATGGTGAGTGAAAATCCCCTTCAGCAAGCATGGACAATGGCCCTGGCGCCAACAAGGTCGGGATGAGATGGTCCCGGCAGGGGAGATTTTAGGTCAGCAAGGAATGGGGAGTGGCAATCATGCAGGTTAGGCTTCTGATCCGCGCTAAGGCGAGGCGGGTGTCGGACAACCTCCGGGTAGCAGAGAAGCCTTCGCAAGCCGCCTTAGCGGGCCTGCGCCAAATCGCAGTAAGAGCCCTGGACCGTCCCCGCTTGCGGTCTGAAATAAGCTCTAGGCTCTTCGCAAGTCGCCGGGGCGAGCTGCGAGTATGACACAGATGGTCAGCAAGGAATGGTGAGAAGGAATGGTGAGAGAGAATGTTTGTCCCGGTGAGAGGGGAATGGGCATTGTTGAACGGCTGCGCTGGGAGGATAGCGCACGAGTGGTCAAGGGTATTGCAACAGAGGCAGCCGACGAGATCGAGCGGCTACGCGCAGCGCTTGCAGAAATAACGCTATGCGATGATGATGGATATGGCCCCCGCGGTCATTGCGTCAATATCGCAAAACGTGCGCTCGCCGCCCTCGTGTCGGGAAAGGAATGATGGTCAACTGGCAGATGTACGTCGGCGTTGCAACGCACGAGTATGTCGGCGCCTGCCGTTACGAGCATTGAAGTTGCGCTGATAATTGGGTTTCTAGCGGGGATCGCCTATGCGGTCATCGCGCACAGAATCGCAACGGGGCATTGGGATTGCCACAGGTAGGCCATGAACCGGGTTATCTTTCCTTGGATTTGCGTCCTTTTGGCCTTCCTATTTGTGGGAGCTTTCTGTGGCTGGCTGGCTGAGACAATGATGTGCGCGATGATCGAAGGATACTGTTAGGCCAGCGGACGTGTCGAAGGTGGAGAAATGACCAAGCGGTGGAGTTCGACGCGGAGCGACCTGACCAAGACGAAGCGGCAGGCCATGACCAACACACCAGCCTGGACAAAGGATTGGAAGTGGTGGTGCGAAGCGTGCGGCACACTGACGAATGATGGCGAGTGCGACTGCACAAGATTTGAGGAAACGGTCCACTCTCAAAGACTGCGGCGAGTTGCTGGAATAGAATGGAACGGCCCGGATAAGGAGCGGAAATGACAGAATGCGATGTGGCTATTGCCGCCGGCATGATCGTCGGTATGCTTATGGGATTTGTTAGCGGCTGGATGGCGGCTTATTGACGAGTTTGCCACCATTGCGCGAGTTCCATCGCCGCCATGAACGAGGCAAAGAACAGCATTACGGCAAGGCATTCCTGCATCAGCGATACCACCGGATAACCACGCTGGCGATCACAACAACCACGCCCCACACAATTCCGATCATGGCAAGACGACCATGCAAATTGTCATAGGATGATTTTAGCGATGATAAACTTTCTTCGCTTGCTTTGATGCGGATGTCGATTTCACGGCGTAGCGCATCGAGCGCAGCGGTCCCCTCCTTTGTCGTCCACATCAGGCCAGACAGATCGCCCAGCGATTTGCGAAACTCGTTCTGCGCCTCATTGCGAAGCGCCTGCGCCTGCTCGGCCTTGTCCACCGCTTTCTCTGCCGCCGTGAGAGCCGCATTCACGGCTTTCTCGGCCGCCACCATGGCGGTGCTCACCGAGGTCTGTTGCGCCTCGAACCGTTGTTGAAGCTGCAAGCTAAGATCGGAAAACCGTTGATTGATGTGGGTGGAATACGTCGCGAAATTCCAACCGGTCTTATCGACTACCAGCGGTTCGATGGTCGGCCAAGGCTTGTTGCGATCTTCACGCAATCGCTCGATGCTGTCATGCACCGCACGAATACTCTCCTTGAGACTCTCAAGACCATCATCGTCTTTCACTTTATGAGTGCCGCCCGCACCTTCTCAGCCGCGCCCAATGCGTCATCGCACAGCCGCAGCACTATGTCGTCGGTGACATAACCACGGAACATGGACGGCACGAGTGCAAGCACATGCGGCTTGACGGCATCGAATGCGGCGTTTCTTTCTTCCCGGCTCGGCATGTCACAACCTCTCTACTTTGAAGCCGCGACCGCGGAGGCGATCGAGCACGTCCTGTGCGCCTAGGCGTGACAGCGGATGCACCGCCGTATCCTTGAAAATAGGACCTGCAACCACCGTCACTTGCGCGCCATCCAGTGCGTCAAGGATGGCTGTTTCGAGTTGCTTGGCTTCGTTCTCGCTCATTTGACTACCCAATGTCCTGTGACTGGAACGCCTGCAACCGCCGCACCGGGAGGAATGGTCCGCGTGGTATCAGGAGCCGCATTGCTTGCGGTCGGCGGTGCTACAGCAGCGCAGATGGCGGCGGCGATTGCAGAGCCGGTTTGCACGGCGGCATTGCCAGTATTGAAGATTGCCGCAATGGCCGCCGCATCAGGCATGAACGAGCAGATTTTCACCGCATCGGCCTGCGCATTGGCAATGAGCTGCGTCAGGTCAACTGAGCCGCACATTGCTCCGGTGAACAACCACGCAGACGCTACAGTGGTCAAAAGAATTTTCTTCATGGATATCTCCTATCAACTGCCGAGTGCGTAGAGGTCGGCCATTAAGCCCGCGTAGTCAAAACCCTCTGGCGACTTGCCATTTACAAGCGCCTCCTGTGACACATAGCAAAGCGCCTCGTCACAGAGCGACATGGCGGACGGCCGTATGGCCTGAAACCGCCCCCACGTCACGCAAACAATGTTGGACCGCAATGCAATGCACGGCACATAATGCCCCATGCCGGTGAACGACATGCCGCTGGTAATGCGCCATGCCTCATGCCGCTGAAATTGCCCAAACCATTGCGATGGAAACCGCACGCCGACGCCGACGGCACCAAACAAATACATGGCGGTGTAGAGTTCTCGCAAATCGCCTGGTTGTAGCCGGAGATAGGCTGAAATCTTATGCCTCTTTCCATCGGCACCGAGTAGTCCGGTCTTGAGCCGGTAGTTTGCCGCCTGCTGCATATCGGCGCCGGTAAAGGGATTAGGAGGAATGCCGGTGATCGCGGCAAAATCCTTCAACACATCAGCGGTGTTGAACCTCAAATCTTTTCCACCCATTTTGCTCCACAGCATGTGCTCGTGCGCACCACCGGCAATAACGCAGTCGCCGTACGCATTATTGCCAAGTACCCCCCATTCGATCGGTGGCGTAGCTTCCTCGTGCCCGAAGTCATTAGGAAACTTCGGCAGCGCGCTCCAGTCGGCATAAGCTGCAAAGTGCAGTTTTACCGCATCGGTGCGCGCAGGCAACTTGCCGAGGCAAAGATCATCCATGATAGGCAATCCACGTAATCCCGGCGATCACAACAGCCGCGACAATGAACACAATCACGATCAAAGCAACGTCGTTTGCTCTGATAAACTCAAGCACGTCATTTGTCCTTTGGCGAAGTCGGTGGCGGCTTCGCCAAGGTCACGATGGCCGATGGCTTAGACCCAACTGCATCAGCCAATGCCTTGCCGGATGGCGTCGGTTCGATCTCAACCTTCTTTACTTCCGGCATGGCCGCAACGATGGCAACGGTGCGCTCGCGGCGATGAATGGCAACCGACCAAAGAGCAACGCCAATGGCGACCAAAAGAGCTGTTATATCGCCGGTTGATTCCGCACCGATCCAGCCCTTTGCGGCAAGATAAGCAACGAGAGGCGGCGCAAACGCGCGAATGATACCGGTGATCTGATCCTGGTTCATGACTCTCTCACGAATTTAACGGACGGCTCGAGCGCAGCGATTTGGGCCAATATCGGCGCGCAGCCAGGTTGTCCATCCCATGCACTGTTAGACCACACTCCGTCCCGAATGTATTTGCCGGATTGTTGTTGATTGCTCCCTCCCCACACGTAAGGGCTACTTTTGCCGTGCGCTGCATAACCCCAGCCATTGAAAGTTTCGCACCACCACAAAATCTTCTCGATTGGCCATGGCGGCACTACTGCATCGAGTCCGTCAAGATGCAGAGCGTCAATAGCTCCGGCCTGAAAGGTCGGGAATGGCCCGCGGCCCCTGGGAACGTGAATTGTGCGTCTTGCGAGGCTGTCCCCATTGCCGAGGTACGTATGAAAATCAGCGTCTGATTCTCTGCGATGCAACACAGCTATTAACGGCCATGGAACCCTGGTCTTTGCTTCGATATCCGCATAGATTTGCTTGTGCGCGATTGCAAAAGCAGCAAGCCCGGCGAATTCATGCACCCGCGCCGGCTTGATGACCATATTGTTCCATTGCCGGGCATAGACCGGCCATTTCAAGCCATAGCGCATGATTCAGACGCCTTGTTGGATGAATGCACACTGCCCGTTAGGACCAATGGTGCAGACGTGGCAGAATTTATCCTGGCTGGGATAAACTACCGATCTGACAAAGTAATAATCGTGCCAGCGCCATTTCCCGTCCGCTTGCTCAACAAGCTCCTCGCACGGAACCGGCTTGCAATGTTGCTCGGCGCAGCAGCTTTGCGGGTACCAGGAATGAATGACAATTAAGAGAGATATGAAAAACGGTTTCATGGCCCCGCCGCATCGGCGACCGGCTTGAGGATGGTTACCATCAGATTTTCGCCCGTTACGGTAAGATGAGTCCCATCGCTATAATAAGTTCCGTCGGCAGCGGCACCCGATCCAGGCGGGCCGAAATGAACGTTTGCGGCAAAATCTATGATCGCGGTGCCGTGTCCCCATGATGTTCTGACAATGTTGTTGAACGACAGCGCATTGTTAGTCCACGCCGGGTTCACAATGCCGGCATTACGATCAATAACCGTGCCGATGATGACCGAGAAACCAGCAGCTTGCAGCGGGTCAACGAACGATGATGCAACCGCCGCGGCTTCTGTCGGGCCGGTGACAGTGCTGAGGTCATTGGTACCGATGAGGACGGAAAGAACGAAGTGGCGATTGGTCCGCCGGCTGGCCGGCGGTATTGAGGCGGTCCAGATCGGCAAATTAGTAGCAGCGATCGTTGCTATTCCTACGCCGCCAATCGCTATGTTCTGGCCGAATACCGACTGCGAAGCCGTGGGCCCGTATTTAGCCGGATAGCCGTTGCTGATGCCGCTGGTGATCGAATCTCCATCGGCAAAGTAGTAGTATGGATGCATTGTATATGTGAACAAGCTCGAAAAATGCACTTTCCAAATATCGAGCACATTGTATAACTGTGCGTTGCTTAAAGCACTCGGCCAGATCGCCAAAGCTGCTAGTTTGTCACCACTGTTTGCGCCGGTCCCGCCATCAAGAAAACCCACAAATAGATTCGCAATTGCTTGGGACAGTGCCGGATTGGCTGAGCTAGTGCGGCAACGAACGTCATCAAAAAATAGATCGACCGTGGTGGCATCATATCGTACCGTGATTGCATGCGCACCGATGCCAACGGCATGGTTCCAGAGCCCTGCTTGCGCGTCAATAAGAGGATCAGTAGCGGCAAAATTAAAGATAAACTTCTCGCCGGCCGCAACCGTCGAAGTGTAGAACACAAAGTCCAAAAAATGATTTAATTCCTCTAGGATGCTCCTAAGTGAGGCTCCGGTTGCAGTTCTGTTCACAAGTGCGGAAATCGTAAAGGAAGTAAGCGTCTGCGGCGTGAGAAATTGTAAAAATGCCAGTGTGCTGCCGGAATTGGCGGTAAAGTCCACGTATCCGCCGCTGGTTGTCGGCAGGTTGCTGACCGCTGACCCGCCCAAGTACATATGACCGGCCAACAGTTCGGGACCGAGATCGCTGCTTCCCTGGAACATCTCAAAATCGCAAACGGCAAGCACGGCGTTAGCGCCCGCATTATCGACTATAGCTATGCTGCCGGTAACCGGTGCGCCGGCTGTCCAGGTATAAGTAAATCTCTGCCATGCCGAAGTTGCGGTTTTTGCCGCGCTGCTGGTGCCATCCGGGGCTTTGATTTTGAATGTTTGATCGGAACCTGTTGCTCTTTTTACGTTGACACCCAGCGTATAGGTACCTGCGGGCCAAGTAATGCCCGCGCCGCCTAAAATCGGATCTTCATATTGAAGCGCAAATGGACCAGTACAGGTTGCCGTACTTGCTTGGGTGAGACCATCAGGGCCGACGACATTATTATCGACAACTACGACACTTATAGATCGCCAAAAACCGCCGACAGCAACAGAAAATACCCGTCTCGGCGCGCGCATGAGATTTTTGGGCACCGCGACGGCCGATAGCAAATTAGGAATGACAGGATTGCCGCCGGTCGTGATGGCCTGATCGGCGTACCAAATGCCGAGCGCACCCGCCGGAAGCTGAATAACCGTCAGCGTAATCGGAATTACAATCGGCGTTTGACTAAATGAATTATTTGTAAAGCTGATGCTGTCGGTATAAACGCCCGCTACCAAGGCATTGGTTGAAGTATTCGGCGTGAACGTAATTGCTGTCGGCGTCGTTGTTACCGAGCCGCCTGATGACGATGGCGTCAGCCATACCGGACAACCAACGCTATAACTAATGCTGCCGAATTGTGTACTTAAACTATAGACGAACGATGAAGGCGTAAACGGGCCGCCGGTTTGGCCACCCATCACAGCACTCGTCAACGGCGAAACAATCAGTTGCGCCCCAATGACCGGGGTAGGCAAAGGAGTGACGTTCTTAACTCGCAGCGCAAAGTCCATTAGAGCGACACTCCACCCCATAAAACTGGCAATCTGCCAATGAACAATTGCGTCGTATGAATACTGTCGGTCATGGTCATGCAGGCGCCATAGGTACCGCTGCGCAGAGTGCGAAAGGTTCTCTCTGGAATGTAGATTTGCAACGTGCCAGGTGAGGTTACCTTGATCTCGCCGTTAGAGAGCGATGCTTGCAGGATCGGTGCCTGCTCCGCCACTCCAAAGTCATACCAGGAAATATAGCCAAGCCCTGGTTGCCAATTCGGCGGCATCTTGCGAATTTCAAATTGATAGGTGAACCCGATCTGACAAACGAGCGCGCCATTTTGCTTATTATAACTCGTCACATAGCCGACCGCGGTATTTGAGGCAGTGGCAGCATCGGCAATCGTTATTGCCTGACCGGCAGTTATTGCAAGGCCGGGCGCCACGACAAGCGAAAGCGCAGAAAGCTCGCCTCCCTTCGGATAAACCGGAATGGTAATCGTCGTGCTCGATGTTGTTGCGATACTTCCGACGTTGACTAGCCATGCCGATGACGTGAAGTTTACGGAGCCGGCGACGACTGTTCCATCAAGCCCAATGAGCGTGAAGGTATCATCATCATAAACCTTGAAGGTCGCGATGAAATCTTCACGACTGCTGACCTGATCGAAATACACAGGAGTTTTATACATCGTGCTTTCTTACCTCAACATTGCTGGAACAAGCACAAAATAAACGTCCGCGCGGTTCTACAATTTCATATAGAAAGTCCCCAACATAAATGGCGAAAGAACACTAAAGGCAGTTTGTCCAACATTGCCATTGATCGAAGCAGTCGAGCCGGAGATTGCAGGCGCGGACGCTGTAATGTTAGTTGTGGAAACCCCTGTAGTAGAAGCAGCGGTAGTAATAACGGTCGTTGGTGCCGAACCCGTTCCAAAAGTTGCTGTGATAGTTGGCGCACTTGCTGCCAACGTTCCGGCCCCCAATGTGACATTGGGCAAATTAGGTTGCGTGAGCGTTGTAGTAGCGCCGCCGCCTACCGCTTGCGGTGTTGTTGCACTACCGGTTAGAAACAGCCCACCCGCAAGCCGGCTGGCTGTACCAGTGCCCATATCATCCAGGCCGAGCGGCGCGCGCCCTCGCCAGTCCAAGAGCGTGATGGCCTTGTTGGCGTTGAAATCCGCCAAGCCACTGACGCCGCGACCTGTCGCAACGGGACAATTGGTGTCAGAGCAATTATTCCACAAATAGACATACAGGCTTTGAGTATCGGCGGCGGCGCGTTGCGTGGCCCCGGACGCTGCCGATCCGACCGTGGTTCCATTGAGCTTGACCCAGCCGACCAGCGTTTCCGAGGTCGGGCGGAATTTGACATCACCGGACGTTGCGATCGTCGTTGCGTCGACGGTACCACCCCCGCCACCCCCGCCGCCGGACGGCCCAATAACCAGCATATTCGGATAGTCGAATTGGACCAAGCCATTGGCGTCCGTCAGGCGGGCATGGATTGAGCCGTCCGCGAGGTAGAACATAGGCAGGCGGCCATTGGCATCGCATACCACCGGCCACGGCAAGGGCTGAGTGAGGGCAGTATCCTGGAACGCTATCTGTGGAGTGGCGACCGTCCCGGTGACGAACAGGGAAAGCAGGCAGCCGGCGAGTGGCACGCCATTGGCGTTGACCTGTTGCGCCAGAGCCACAGGTATGGAGCCGGCTGCAAATGCAGGCTGTGCGAAAGCCAAAAATGTGGCTATAATCGCGCTTGGGAGGCTTCTCATGCGTGATATCTTTTGGTTTGTTGTCATCTCATATTTTGCTCTAGGAATGGCCCTTTGGGCCGTAGTTTGGTTCCTGAGCATGAAGAACTGGCTGCGCTGGGCGCTGCTCTATTTGCTATTGGCAGGAATCTGGATGCTCGTAGAGTATCCCTATGGATTATTGTTGTTCTTGCTCTGCGGCGCTTTTCACTGGACCACTCTGAATAGAGCGCAGCAGGCTGTCAGGTGATACCGTTATTCCGATATCTTTTAAGTTATTCGACAGATTACGCGAGGCAATCGAAAGCCTTGCAAAATTGCGCGGAATTGGCGCAATCTGAAATGATTGATGCGAGGTGTTCCAAGCTTGTAGAGCGTTTTTGCTTCCCTGTGCTAATGGAGAACGAGAGCGTATCATTTCATCAAGTCTAGAAATCTGCTTGTTGGTTAAATAAGATGCCAGCTTTTCAGACGGCTTACTGACAAATGAACCTATAACTGGAACGGCACTGGCCATGCCACCAATCTTCTGCGGAATTTTGCCAGATTGGACAACCGAGCGCATTTGATCCAGTTCATCTTCTGAAAATCCACGGCTTAACTTTGGACTTCGTACAATCGCCGTAAACCTGTTTTTAATATATTGTTGTGGGTCTTTCGCTAATTCGGCATCAGAAAGAACCTTGTTGAACTGTTCAGACCGCTTGCCGGCTGCATAATTGCCTCTTGCCTCTGCAAATTTAGATGCTGCCGCTTCTGGGGAGCCCCACAATACAGCATTTCCGGGTAGCGTCTCCAGCATCTTATCCAAGCTCTCTATTGCCATACTTGCGGCTTTGCGTTCTTCTCCATTAGAGCTTCGCGCGGCATGTCCTAAAGATTTTCGCAAGCTGTTTAGATTGTCTCCGGTTATCGCTACCGTTCCAGCAGGCGCACTCTCAAGGCGCGAAAGTCTTTGAAAGGTCAGCGGTGAGCCGATATCATCCAATCCTTCAGCTGTAAGTTCTCCTTTGAGCTTATACGCCCAATCCCGAACCGCTGTCGGTTTTACGTCTAATGCTTTTACTTCTGGACTTTTATAGGCGGCGCTTGATGCTTCAAACAATTTCTCGGATGCTGGAGCTTCCTTGGCGATACCTGCAGCCTTCGCAGGCAATGGAATTCGCTTCGGAATAGGCAACATCATCCCGGCAGCAAATTCGCTGTATTCTTTGGGAATTCCTGTTGTTTCCTGCAATGGTTGACCAACAACAGTGCGCAATGCAGCATTCACAGGGGAAAACACATAGTTAGCCCCGCCGAGCGCAATATCCTTTGCCGCCTTGAGCGGCTTCATCTTCATGCCCTTGCTGGCTTCCTCAATGCCAATATCGAGCTGGCCACCAGATTCCTTTTGCGCTTCGCGATAATTGGCCAAATAGCCAGGAAACTTTGGTGGAGGAGGTGGCTTCTGTGGCTCGGCCTTAACCGGCTGATCTGAGAAACCTGCCGCTGACCATGGATCGCTCGCAATGGCAGGCTGCGCCGTCATTGTAGGCGGCGCAGATGGTGAGGCATCGCCAAAACCGGCGGCTGTCCATGGATCGGTATCGGTCATTATTGCTGCCAGTGCTTATAAACCGTGACCTGCAAAGGACTGCTTTTTGGCAACATGACCGAATCGCCCTTCTTGAGACCAACACCCTTGCCCCATTCATTCAGTTTTGCTGGGTCTGCTGGTATTCCTTTCTCATTGAGAAGTTCTGGCGGAATAGTAGGCGCCATTAGCATCCTCGGATTGCTGCGTTCCTCCTTGGTAAACACTGGATGCTTGTCCAAATAATCCGCCACATGCTTATCCCATCCCTTATCAAGATAACCATGTTCGGCTCGATATTTTTGAGCCTCTTGCGCAAGAGCAATCTTAAACTCGCCCATGCGATCTGAGACATTCACAAGATATCGGTTGCCGCCGAGCGTGGTGCCAAGCGATGGCGATGCTTTGGTCACTTGATCTACTTGGCTTGAGAAAATGCGGCTGCTGGTTTGGCCCGCTTCTCCTAGTTCAATGCGCTGATTGTTGATTTGCGCAAGCACACTGGAAGCCGTCACCTTCTGCAAGGCTTCCTGCAATGCAGCGGCATTTTCCATTCCAACCAAATCTTTCGCTCTATTGACAACCAAGGTCCAATCGCCGCCAATACCGCTGCGCATTCCCGGCGTGCTGAGAATTGTTCTAGCCAGATCATTATATGGTTTTTGACTTTCCATATATGTTCCAGCGCCTCCCTGGTAAGCAACATTCAGTTTTTCACCTCGATCAATTTGAGTCTTGTCAAGAAGTTCCTGCCGCTTGCGCTCCATTGCAGTAGGACCATGCTCGGCAATCTGCTCGCGCATCTTGGCTGCACGAGCGGCAAATTGCGCTGATTTTTCCTTATCCCCACCACCGGCACCTTTTCCAAAACGTCTCTCTGCTATACTGGCACGATCAGCATAAAACTGTGCAGCTCTATCTAGATTCTTTGCCGCTTTGTCTGATACATTAGGCGGCAATGTCGAAGGTGTAGGCGGAGGCGGTTCCGCTTGTGCCATCTGAGTTGGCGTTGCCGCCGCTCCCGCCGCATTGATCTCTGGAGCTATATTGCGACCAGCATTCGGCCCACTGTCGGGTACCGCGCTGATCATGCCTTCGGTAGCCTGCTGTACCGGCATTCCATATGGTGTAACTTCTACAGGTTGACGGCGCTGTGGCTGTTGTGTCTGCGGCTGGTCTTCCTCAAAGTTCGGCGGAGGCCGCATATAGGCTTCATCAAGACGCTGCCCCTGAACTAAGGGAATGGCCTTCACGGCACCTTCAATTCCACCAGTACGCGCCATTTCCTGAGCAATGGCCCTGATGCCTTCTGACGTGTTCGGATCAGGCATTCCATTCTTGAAAGCATTAAGCTGCTGCAATTGCTTATTTTGCACCTGCCCTTTGAAATACTGGTTTCCAAGATCACCAATATTAGAAAAATCCACCAACGGCGCGGCATAGCTTGGCGCCTCCGGTGCGCGCGGCATTACCACATTGTCCCAAGCGGGCAAGTCAATCTCTCCTGATGCGCTTCATTTGCGCTTTGTACGGCCGTCGAAAACAATCAACCAAATCACTTATGAACTTTTCAGATGGCATTCTTCTGGCTTTTCCCTTGATAATTATGCCATGCCGCCATTTACCAAGTTGAAACCCGACACCAATAAATTCCCCATTCCAGCACGATCGAGGAAAGCATTTCAGTCCTGGAAGCTTTCTCTGCGCAAGAGCGCAAATCTTGTTGGAAACAACATGATTGACCACACGCATGTTTATCCACCTAAGCGGCAGCCGCAAAAATATTGTCGAACAGGCCGGAGGCCAGATTGCCGCCGATCGTCCCACCACCGGCGCCGCCGCCGCTCACGCCGAGCTTGGCGGTATTGCCGAGCAAACCCCACAGATTGTTGCCAGCCGTCAAGGGCGCGAGGTCGGCCGACGCCTGCGCATTGCCCATGCCAACATTGGTGCCATAATCCAGGCCGGCTCGCGCGGTGCCAAGCGTGCCGAGCTGGCCGGCTTCCTGACCAGCCAAGCCGCCGATCTGGCCTGCTGCATTTCCGCGCGCTCCAAGATAGGGCAAAAGGTTCTGCACGGCGTTCTGATAAGTTTGGCTCGCAAGCCCGCTGCCGTAGTCCGTGAGAGCTTTAAGTGTATTGCCGGATAGCCCGCCAGGCCCGGTGCCAAAGCCCTGTGCTGCGCTCTGGCGTAACGTATTCTGCAAGCCCTGATCGCGTGTGAATTGATATCCCGGCGTTTGCTCCAAGGTGGATTGCATGTCCGCCGGATTGCCGCTGAGGCCAAGCAGTTTTGCAAGCTGATCGGTGCCTTGCGTGGCGCCGCCATAGGTTGCCTGTAATGGCTGCAAACCGGCAGCATAGGTACCTGTGACATCGCCGCGGGCTTGACTGAGATCAGCGCCGCCTTGTGCTTGCGCTTGCCGCAAGGCTGCTTGTTGATCGCTAGACGCCTGCTGCTGCGCGCCGGTACCGAATGGAGCCAAAAGACTGTCAAATAATCCCATCACACGAGCCTTTATTTTGTGCGAGCAAATTCGCCATGGAGTTCTCGCGCAACCAATTCCCTAGCTGCACTCGCCTGCTCTGCGGTAGCAAAACACCCAATATGCCGCTCTACACGCAACTTCCAAATCAGAACGCCTGTTTTGTCTTCATAAGACAAAATTCTGTGCAATTCTGTTTGTGATGGTAGTTGTCTCAACATCAAACAACCCTGATCTGAACGGCTGACCCATTACGATAAAATTGCCCGATCTTCACCCCTGCCGCCGCGGCCGCGCCATCATTGGCGGCATTCACAAGCCCCGACGTGTCGCGAAAGTAGCTGCGCAGCATTTGATCGAGCGCGTACATATACTGCGCAAATGACGACTTGGGTTTGCCGGAGCTTTGATGCTCGTCAACCCATGGCACCGTAATTGGAGGTTGCGGGCCGAGTTGCGTCATTAATTCTCTCGCAATTCGCTTGATTGCTTGGCACCGAAAAACCCCAAGTAGACCGGATCGGACATATCCCAGCGCCAGATAACACCAGCCGGCCCGGACAGTCCGGCATTGAGCACCTTGATACGGGTTTTCGATCTTGCCTGCTGACCAAGATTTCTGATCCACGGATTGCCGAACGTAATACCGTCATCGCGTGAGCAGGAGATTGAAACTACCGGGTTCTGCATGTTGACCGGCGCGGTGATATCGGTTGCCGTGCCGCCGGAAATGTACGCATTGAGGAAAATCGAGTTTAGCAACTCGACATGCGTTGCATCCACGATATGCGACGTGAATGCACCATTTGCCTCGGTCGTGCCGTTCACATCGGCGACTAAAAGAGTATCGCCCTCAATCATGCCAGCCGTGTTATTGACCGTCAGCCGCACCACTCCGCCGGTTCCGGCAACGGCTCCCGTTACGGTCATGACGAGACTATTGGTCGCTCGGCCAACGCCAGTCACGAAGGAAAAATCCGCACGAGCAATCCGCATGCGATTTGGGAAATCCTCAACTGGTGCGCTTTCCATGCGGGCGAGAATTGCTATCCCGTTTTCGGTGTAATTTGTTTCATCTGTGAATAGCAGGTTTCCGCTCTGTATGTCGCCGGTAAGCCATTTGCCGAATCCAGGATGGCCGAAGATCGAACGCACGCGGCCGAGCACAGAGGTCAATCCGTCGCGACTGGCGCGTTCGTTCCATTTGTTGGTTGCCGTGTTGAATTCCCAGGACCAGCGTGAGCACGACAAAACCCAAAACTTGCGGCCGGACGTGATATAGGCGCGCGCATCGAATGCCAAACCAGCCAGAAATGCCGATTGAATAAGCCGATCAAGGTCGGGCGGGCTGATCTTGGTCGGCTGAAAACTCCCCGGCTGCAACTGCCAGACGCCATAATCCTGCGCCACCCACATGAGGATCGAGAAACCGTCCTCATAGCCGGCAATGGCATTTTCTTGCAACAAGCCATATTCAAGCACAACCAGCCGAGAATACGGAAAGCCAGGTGCCGGTTGCGCTGTATCCTGCCAAACCTCGGTCGATGACGAGCAGAAGATAAACAGCAAGCCGCCGAACGGAATAAGCCGCTGCAATATGTCCGATGACTTGGCCTGTACACTGATAAATGTCAGTGCGTTGATGACGATGGTGTTGATGCCGGTGGCGAACACACGACGATCTGCGATACCAAAGAACAGATAACCGTCCTGGTAGCAGATGGATTTCGGCTGAGGAAGGACACCACCGCTGGTGTAAGCAGTAACAGTGCCGGTATCGAGCTGATAAGCACCATTATCGAGGTCCACCGCGATGACATTGGGTGGCGAGGCATTGTTTCGTGCAATCTGCACCCCTTTAAGTCCGGCGAGGACACCGATGAGGGCACTGACCGTTCCCGCCGCATCTACGGTAACAACGTTCGGTGTAGCTGCGTCCTCAGCAAATACTTCATAGGCAAGGTTTACCACCAACAATCCGCCGCGATAGCCGTGCAGTGCTGTCGACGCATATAGCGTCAGCCCTGGCGAGCGATGCCAAGCAACCGGTGACGGGCTTTTGTCACCAAGCGGC
>Ga0209811_10000561_pt1 | contig 14954 bp, 13 predicted proteins | sample Coa_R1_6_FD_187161 | JGI IMG/M metagenome (GOLD analysis project Ga0209811, IMG submission 187161) | Surface soil microbial communities from Centralia Pennsylvania, which are recovering from an underground coalmine fire. - Coalmine... | ecosystem: Environmental > Terrestrial > Soil >...
AAGGACCATCAAACGCAAGCCCTTGACAACGGTGTCGTATTCATCCTCGCTGAGTGTACGGACGTGGAACATATTGTCCTCAAGACGAAGCTTTTTCATAATAGTCTCCTTACGAGATAATATCTTCGACTTAGAGGGAAATTTCCCCCCGGGGTTTTTTTGGGATTCGAATATCTGATTTTCAAAAATATAAAGGCCCGTGTTTCAGGGCCCTTATATTCTCTCCTTGGATTCTTGTCTATCTTGGTGGGCGCAACACGAAGCTCAGCGCTTTCGAACTGATCACGTTCACGCTCTCATGTTTGATGATCAAGATGATTCCCAGAAGATTCGCAGCGACGGTGAGCACCACGTCCTTACTCACGACTGATGGTTTTTCTTCATCCATCAGCTCATGCAATCTTTCGACGATGGTCAACATCTTTGGGTAATCTTCCGAGTTTGGCATCTCGGTTCTCAAACGAACGAGGGCGCGATCGAGTTCACTTTCAAGTAAGCGTTGATACCTCGGCACCTCCTTAGAATTAAACACATTTCTCCTTCGGTAGAGTTCATTATAGGCAATGTTTCACTTGCGATCAGAACTCTCTTCCGAAGTACCTGCGCCGACTTTGAAGATTACCGCTTTTTTAAATCTCAGCTCTTCCGGGTATTCATCGAGAATGAGCGAATATACTGTCTTATCACGACTATCTACATCTACGAGTAGCGTACCGCTATAATACCTGAACTTGTATGTTACCCAAGCGTTTAAAAGGTAACCAGCAAAGACTCCAGCCCAAAATATAAGTATCCCGTAAAGTATTGTCATATTATCCAATCATTGCAACCGTAGGATAAGCCTTCTCTCCTGAACTGTCTTGTGCTCGAATATACTCGGTAATTCTAGCCGATTGAACCACCCCGGTATTCCCTTCTACTTCGATGATGTCGCCAAGATGGTAATTAATTCCATATTGGAACTGATTCTCAGGAACAATCTGTCCATCTACGGATTTGATGTAATGATCCTTGGTAAGCTCATCGAGAGCTCGGCTATTCAACAATTCGACAACTTTTGCTTGACTTCCTCCAACCATGTCCGTTGTAATATCATCTGCAAATATCTGTTGAGCGCGCAAATCAAACCCGGTATAACTAGAGTCAGTTCGACTTTTTACACCAGGTACTGTCGTCAGCGAAGGCTGACCTTCATCAGGTTTAAGCCCCGGTGCGAATGCATATACCAGTGTTTTGAGTGCTGCGATAGATTGAACTTCTTTAATATCTGTAAAAGAATCCATCTGTGGAGAGAAGCGAACCACAGGGTTGACCGATTGACCACTCGTATAGTCTAGGCCCTTGTAGTTGCGATAGCCGAGTACATACGACGTATCAGTGACTGAGGTCAGAGAGATTTTCATCCCAACTTCATACGTAACCGCGATATTATCTCGAATAGTCGTATACACTGGGCCATAAGGAACCGCCACGCTAATCTTCGGTCCCGTATCGTCATAGGCTTGAAGAGTTAGTCCCGGAATGATTAGACTTTGAGGATTTGTCAGACCGATGTTAATACTGCCACTCAAATATGGGCTACCTTGACAACACATGTTGTAAAGAACAACCCACATCATGGCACCAGCGGTAAGGTTATCAAGCGGCCAATATCGATCCTCATGCTTGTTTGTCGAACGAATAAAGCGGTTATCCAACCACTTAAGCAGAGAAATCCCGGTAATCTTAAGTTTACCTTCTTCAATATTCATCGTCTCGAGGATCATGATCTCGTCAGAATTGTCAAGACCCAGGAATCGACCCAAGGTAAGTTTCTGAATCATTTCCATTGTTGCCGGAACTACCAGCTCAACTTCACTGTCTCCGTAATATCGCTCGGTCCAGATAACCGACTCGAATTCGTCGATTATACTTACTTTGTGGAAGCTTCGATCGAGGGTATAAGGCTCCATTAGAGACCGCCAAACCGCTCAAAGTAGGTAAGCGTCCAATCCTGTACGCCCTTATCGGTAATAACCGAAAATTCATTATCACCAGGCTCAAGAATTGGCCAAATCGAGCCTTCTTGAATATGGACCTTGGAAAGAAGGTTGTTGATCACTCCCGTGCCCATATTGACGTTCTGAACGTATTTATTCATCGGAATAGAGTTTACCTCGAAGTACATCGATGAACTCACCGAGGCAGCTACAGCAAAATATGACACAAGCGGATCGCCGATTTGGATTGCAATATCGGTAGGATCTGGAGTTGCAACTTCGGTAACTTTAACGTTCAGTCCGGTTTCAATCGATCCGTTATATGTGACTACTTGGGTTACTGGAGCTCCCGCCCGGATCGTTTGTCCCGTCACGACACTCGGCTCGACCGCGGTGAAATATGGATCTGGACAGATGATCGAAACTGCGAGCTCGATGTCTTTGCTGAATTGATTCACGCCAACAGATTCGACAACGCCATAGATCTCTACGGTAGGCATGTCGTCGCTGAGAAAAACCAATCGAGTAGGTCTCTTTGGCATGAAATATGAATAGAGAAGTCGACGAAGGCTTTCGTATGTCCAAGTTTCCCAATCAGGGTTCGGATGTAGTGTCAGAACAATGTTTCGGCCCAATACGCTACTGCCTACGTACGATGCTCCATCGACAGAGCCCAATGGTGATGTATTAACTGACGCTTTGACCGGTTCCAGTCCCGTAATCCCTCGAATATGAATCAGATCGTCTTCAGCTCTTGGCCCAGAGCTCAAAGGTAGTTCAGGAGCTGAAGGCCATGAACTAAATGCTTTTACTTCTGTTAGCACAGCTTTCAGAGCTCCTTTTGTAGGTGACGGGTGTACTCGAGTCAGGGGAGTGACGGCCGAATACACCCGCCATGTGTGTTAGTTAAGAGAGAGTGCTGACTTAAGCTGTGAAAGCTGGTTCTTTGTCTGCCTATAGATCTCGATCTCGGTCAACGCCGTCGGTGAATAATTGTTCTGCTCATATGTAATCGACGTTCCACCCGGAGCCACAGCCGTTTGATCAACTAGGACTGCTTGCTGCTCGGCAGAAATACGCGATGCTTGTCCGTATGAAGCCGCGGCAGTAATCGGAGTCACTTGCGTCAAGGCTCCCAATTCACCTGCCTGAGCTCGGACTTGCGTAAGATCGAGAATTGGTGTAATAACAGGATTCGGATTCAGCTCGTCCGTGACCAAATCCGAAATATTACGCATTGACTGCTTCATCGTGTTCAACGCGGAGTCGGCTGCATCATTTACTGCATTCGTAACCACGCTTGCTGAAGCAATAAAGCCCTTGGCCAAACCCTCCATCGCATAGCGGCCGATTTCGGCAAATACCTGCGACGGAGACTTGATCTTCAGTCTGCGGTTGAAAGCGTCGACGATATCGTCGGCCATGTCTTCCATTTCCTTCATCAGCCGTGCCTTCTGAGACTTCAGACCCTTGATCAAGCCGAGAGCACTCTGCTTACCAGCATCGTACAGGTTCTTTGCTGCTTGCTCACCAAGCGTCTTAGAATTCGCTTCGAGCTGGGCGTCAAGAGCATTTAGACCCTCAACTGCCGTCTTACCACCGGCAAGCAGCTGATTGGCGAATTCCTGATCGGCCGTACCCTCTGTGAGCAGCTTCTGGTAAGTCTTATCGTCCAAGCCCAGCTGTCGTAGCTGTTCGAGAGTGGACTGATAAGCAGCGACAGCATCGGCCTGATTCTTGAGCGCTTCCATATATGTGGCCAACTGATTAACCGCGTTACCTTCAGCATCTTTGGTGACAATATCCGGCAACTTCGAATACTGATCCGTGAATGCCTTGATATTGTCCTCTCGCTGCTGCTCGAGCTGAATCAGAGAGTCCTGAGCAGCTTTCAGCTTCTCGCTGACCGTCTGGTATTCCGCGGCAACGCCTTTAAGCGCGTCCCTTTGAGTTTTCAGAGCACCGACCAGAGCTTTATGCGCAGCTGTGGATTTTGCCAGAATAAGTTCGTTTTCGGCGAGAGTTTTCTGAATCTTCTTGAAGTCGGCGGTGTCTTCTTCGCCTTTGGCTCGCATTTCCTTCAATTTCTTTTGCTCTTCGGCGATTGCTTTCCGAGCCTGAGCCATCGAAGTCGTCAACTTGTCGTTCAGTTCCTTGAATACCTTGTCGATTTCCTCAGGATAGTCGAGCAGACCCTGGGCAAAGCCGTGCGTAACGTATCTGCCGATTTCGCGCAGAGTTTCGGATCCACCGTACTTCGATACCTTGAAGACCTTGTTGAAGTGGTTGAGGTATTCCTTACTGATCTGCTCGGCCGTCTGATAAAGCTCTGGCGCTTGTTCGTTCATACCGCCAGTAAGACCGTTTATGATTTCTTGGCCGATAAACCAAGTTACTTCTGATGGCGATTTAACTTTAGGAATATGGTGCAAAAGACCCATTGCTTTGCCCATGATTCCAGACACTTTGCTGTATAGTTCTCCAGCTTTACTGACCAAACCACCGGTCATACCGTCGATAATGGCAATGCCGACTCTCATACCAGCAGCGCGCATCTCACCGGCGTGAGCGTTGATCGCATCGGCAACACCGTTCAAGAAGTAGATAACCGCCTTCATTCCTGCATTGACAAGCTTGACCGATGCTTTAGCAAGCGCGTTGATGAACTTGATGATCGCGTTGGTCGCCGCGGTAACAATTCTTCCACCGGCATTACCCACGCCAGTGATAAACGCCACGATAACGTTGACGCCCGCAGTAATAGCCCGGCCCAAGTTACTGGCAATGGCTTGCAAGAAGCGCGTTAGGACACTCAGCCCTGCCGTGGCGATTCGTCCGAGGTTGCTGGCAATGGTGGTGAGAAAACTAGTAATAATCTTAAGAACCGTTACAGCTACTTGCCCATAGCCACTGAGAACGCCTCGGATAAAGGCTGTCATTACGTTCAGACCTGCGGTGACGATTCGACCGATACTACTGGCAATCGTATTCAAGATCTTGACGATGATATCGACGATTAAGGTGATAAGCGCCGGAACGTTCTTCCTAATACCCTGAAGGAATGCGACAATAAGGTCGAACCCGGCTTGAATGATCTTACCCTGATTGGCTCTGAGAGCTGCTACAATCGTGTCGATCAGTGCGGTAGCCAAGGGAACAAGCTTAGGAGCAATCTTGATAATCCCATCGACAAGACTGTTAAGAATCTTGACGAAAGCAGCAACGAATTGCGGAGCGGTATTAGCAATCGCCCTTACAATCTCCAGCAATCCGAGAACCAGCAGTTTAGCGTTCTGAATGATCCCTTTCTGCAGCGCGACGAAGGCTGCAACGATTACTCCTACTCCCGTCGGAGCTGCTACTACAAGAGCGCTCAGACCGGTTGCGATCAAGAATATCCCCGCTCCAGCTAGCGCCAGTCCAGCTCCGATCAACGTCAGCGCAACTCCAAGTCCCAACAACGACGGGATGGCCGGGGTGATTAGGGCTCCCGCTATACCAATAACTGTAAGGGCAGCTGCTAGCGTTATCAGACCCTTCAGAATGCTCCCCCAAGACATACCTCCCAAGGTTTTCAAAGCCCCAGCAAGCATGGAGATTCCTGCGGCAGCAACAGTCAGAGCAATTGCTCCACCGATTGACCCTTGCATAGCGTCCATACCCACGGCCAGAATAATCAAAGATCCGGCAAGAGTACCCAGGCCTTTGCCGATTTGCGCAAGAGACATTCTACCCATGCTTTGAATCGCGGCTGCAATCTTTCCCAGAGCAACGGCAACCAGCACTAGACCTGCGGCTTGTGCGATCATTCCCTTCGGCATTATCTTCATCGCACCGGCAATAACAACCAACGCACCTGCCGTAGCCACCAAGCCCTTGCCGATTGATCCCCAATCCATACTGCCGAATTTACCGATAGCCTTCGCAAGGATATTGAGACCAACCGCAATGGCAATAATCGCCGCGCCTTGCAGAGCCATTCCTGTCGGCATTAGCTTCATTGCGCCTGCGACAATAACTAGTCCGGCAGCTACTCCACCCAGTCCCTTGGCAAGCTCGCCCATGCTTAGTCCGGCCATCTGCCTGACAGCAAGCGCCAACAGATTCATCGCGATTGCTAGGGCTGTGATACCAATTCCAGCTCGGATCATTCCGCCCGAATTTGCTGACAGAACGGTTGCGGCAGCAGAAATCCCGATCAAGAGGAAGCCGACGCCACCAAGACCTTTGAGCAACTCCTCCCAACTGAGCTTGCTGAGCGCAAAGACCGCAACCGTGAGAATATCGATCGCTCCAGCCAGGATAATCAGTCCTGCGGCGATAATCGGTAGCTTGATGAATCCACCTGATGCGGCAATCTTGTCCAAGATCTTCATTGCACCCAGTAGCTCGCCCAACATTACGCCGATACCAATCAAAGCTTGGTTAAGCTTCTTTGGATCGACAAATGAGAGCGCAACAACTGACGCAGTTAGCAGAGCGATCGCAATAGCGATTTCTTTGAGTGTCTTTGCTTTGACATTCTGCTGCATCGACACCATCGTGCCCTCGAGCGCCTTGAACGATCCCGAGATATTCGCCATAATCCCTCCGGCAAATCCCTTGCTGATCTGATCCAAGAGACTTCCTTTGCCGAAGAAATTCTTGAGCAGCAATACCAATCCACCCAGCAGACCGGTTCTGATTACGGCCAGAATCGCCTCGAAATTCATAGACGATGCGGCCTTACCGATTGCTTGACCGAGTCCGTCGATAAGACTGACAATCGCTTTGACCGCCGGATCCAGATTGGCGCCGCTGATGCTGTTGACGAACTTGTCCCAAGCCTTGGAAACTGCGTCCATAATTCTTTGCAACGGAGTCATCGACTTGGTCATTGAACTCATTTGGTCGGAAAATCCCCCGGAGGAAAATCCGCCAAACAAATCGCCCAGTGCATTGGCCAAGACACCCAGCAATTTGATCGGAATAGCGAGGATATTACCAAGTCCAACGAAGAACTTATGCAACCCATCGCCCTTCTTCATCGCTTGATCAAGCGCGACGAGAAAATCACCAATGCTGCCGGTAATCTTCAGAAAACCGCCCGAACCACCGGTAAGCGCGCCGAAAAGTCGGCCGAAAACGGTAAATATACCGCTGATAATCTGCTTACCGATATCCAGAAGAGCAAAGAGGCCGCGGAACGTACGCTTCAAACCGTCAACAGTGGTTGCACTAGGCTTGAGCGCTTCTGCAAACGCCTTGAATTTCACAGTTAGATCGAAAAGATTCTTTCCTGTAGTTGCAGGGAAAATATCCCTAAATGCTTCCTTAATCGGCTTGAGAATCAGGCCCAGGTTGTGAAAAGCTGTCTTGATTCCGTCGATCAATACCGTACGCCCACCAAGAGCTTTCCAATCCGCCAGGATCTTGTTGCGAGCATTGGCATTCGTGTTGATAAAACCGTTGATCGTGTTGGAGAGCGCCGTGAAGGTGCTTTTGGCTTCGGTGAAGTTACCAAATATGATCTGGAACGTCTTTGCCCATCCCGAGCCAATCGTTTCTTTGGCAACGTCAAATACCTGCGTAATCGTCTTGACCTCGGTCGCAGCATGCATTGCCGTCTTGGCGGTCTGCTGAATTGCCTTGATCTCAGCATCGTTGAATCCCTGAGCCGCAAGCTGAGCGTCAGACAGATCGCCCGTAAACTGCGAAAGAGTTTGTGTTAGGACTTTAGACGTCAGCCAAGACGCTTTACCTGGAGTCGACAACGATTGACGGAATGCCTCGCCGTTAATCGTGACGTTCTTCATCGGGCCGACAAGATCAACGGCACCCTTCTTCAGCGTACCCATCTTCTCGGCGTTCTGAGCCAAAGCGCGCTGGAAAACGGTACCACCCATGCCCGCATTGACCACCGAGTTCCAATCCTGCAACTTCACTGATCCAGCAGCGATAGCCTGCGACAGCTGATACATAGCTGTCGATGCCTGATCAGCATTCGAGCCCGAAAGCGCCGCCAAGTTAGCAATACCCTTGATTGCGGCAGTCGATGTCTTCAGATCTACACCAGCAGCCGTGAAGGTACCGATGTTCTTGGCCATCTGGCTGAAGTTATAGATCGTCTTGTCCGAATATCGGTTCAACTCGGCAAGAGCGGCGTTGACTTGCTTAAGATTCGTTCCTGCGGCCTGGGTATTGGCCAGAATTGTCTGGATAGCGTTTAGGTTCGTCGAGTACTCGGCAAAACCCTGCTTGATTGGATCCAGAGTGAACGATTTGATAAAGCGGCCAGCAAATCGAACCGCTTGCGCCGCCAACTGTCCCATTACACTGATTGCAACCAGGCGAAGTGACTCCAACGCGCTTTTAATCTTGTCGACACCGCTGGAAATATGACTAAGATCAACGCCTTTGGCTGCTTTACTAATATCGTCCAGACCCTTGCCTGCGGTTGGGAAGTGAATAGCCGCTTTTAGTTTTTCGAGAGAAGCGATAGTTCTATTGACGCCTGCCTCGAATTTACCCGATTCAAAGCTAATGGATACGACTTTGTCATCGATAGTCGCCACTAGATGCTAGCCACCTCCCTCATGACGTCGGCTACGATTTGATCAAATATCGGTCTCATCGCAGGGTTAATATAATCTCGTCCTTGCACATAGCCGCCCGTACCCGTTCCATGCCCGTATTGGATCATCACCGCAACATGGAATCCGTTCTCAACATCACTGTTATGCCAGCGAATAGAGAAATATCCTGTCCGTTGCACGATCGAATACGACCATGACGATGCGGCCAAACCTGAGTCAACTGGCGTGGCATTGGACAGCGCGTTTTGACCTATCGATCCGTACTTAGCCCCGACTGCAAACATCTGAGCGCTTTTTAGTTTAGCCAACCATCTTTCTGTGTTATGAAAATCACCTTTCTCTGTGATCGTGATTACACTCATGATATCTCTATTCCGAAGTGAGACGAAGAACTACGACACCCTTGTCTCCAGGCAAATATGCGCCTTTGGACTGGCCGTAGATAGTGGGTAGTCCGTTCAGCGGGGCTGCTTTGGCTCCACTCGCTCCGCCAGGTACGATATTCGCTGCTCCCGTGACGGGGCCAATGTCTGGAGTATCTCCAGGACCGTAGACCGAAGTGTCTCCGGGATTGTAAGATCCTCGTCCACCGGATGTAGCCGCGTTACAAGTAATGGCCCCATATTTACCGACTCCTCCGGCACCTCCACCTCCACCTTTTCCTACATTGGTGAGCGAATTGAACGAACCATCAACGCCATCCACACCAGCCGTGCCAGGACCAGTTGCTGTAGGAGTACCCACAGTTCCGCCCGCAGCTCCACCACCGACAGTCGTACGATTCCCTGCACCTCCTGCACCACCATTCGCTTGCGAAGGAGCAGTATCCGAAAGTACTTGGACGCGCTTACCACCTTCGCCACCTGAAGCTCGACATGTCGTACCGTTGAATGTCGAAGCTCCTCCATCGCCACCATTAGTAGTTTGAGAAGGATCACTGGCATGTTCAGTTCCTACAGCTCCGCCAGCACCAACTACAACAGGACAACTATCAGGCAAAACGGACAGCAATCCTCGAACTCGATGGAAACCTCCGCCACCGCCCGCTCCGCCAAAACTTCTAATTTTGGTACCTGTATTAGCGGTGTCAATACCTCCACCGATTCCTCCGCCACCACCAATACAAATAACTTCGAAATGCGTGAAACCTAGATCGGTATACTTCAACGTGTCGAACGTTCCATTAGCATCGAATCTTACAACCAACGGAGCAGGACGAATTAAACTTCCGGCAAGCTCGAATCTCATCTTGATCAGTCCAGTTTGACGATATAAGGCACGAAAACGGTTGGCTGCATGTTCTCGTGCGCGTTGTTACTACCCGCATTCTGAACAACGATGCCAGTAGTAGCAGGATTAAGCATGGTTACTGGTGCAGTAGGCGCCGTGCCAAAACGAAGAACGCCATTAAATGGATTTCCTGATCCCAAGTTTACATACTGTTTATCGGTATGAACGTGTCCTGGATCATAAATTCCATGCGTATGCGTAGGCATTTCCGGAGTAGTAATAACATGAATCTCTTCTCCGGTTTTGCTCGCAATCACGATCGAAACTGCACGCGTAACTCTATTCGCTCGAGTTCCACCCGGCATTTGATCCAATCCTGCTGGAACTAGACCGCGTAGATCAGGAACTCGAAAGAGTGCCGCTGGAGGATCGCTGGCACCGGCAAAAGTACGCCATCCTGGCGCAATAGCTGCAGCTGCCTTCGGATATGTTGCAACATCATACGTTGCTCCGTCCGCCCATACCCATTTACCGTAATTTGCGGGATCCGGGAGAGCGGTTCCAGACCAAAGTTTAACCTCACCCGGAATCATGCCACCGGCGGGACCAGCAGGACCGATTGGGCCAGGAGGAAACGGTCCGGTATCGACTGTTGAGCCATCTTGTTTATGAAGAATTAGATGATCGCCAACGATTTCACCACCAACAACAGTCGCTGCTTCAATTTCAAACATTCTTTCGGCAGTAAGACCGGTAATTGTAGCCATTTCACCTCCTTAGCCTGCTTCGCCGATATCGGTGGACGAAACGTTATATGTATCTGCGTCAATATATGTCGCATCTGCACCGTTGATCGTGAATTGAGTGGGATCGTCCATGACGATAAAGGTATCCGACTCGTCAATAGCCGACCAAGTACCATCTCCATAATCGATAATGAGAAGCGCACCGCGATAACCGAAATATTCACCGATTTCTGTGATAATCGGCAAACTAGGAGGATTTGTCGCCGTCCCATACAATTTACCTTCGATCAATGCCAAAATTTCAGGCGGAGTTGTCCTTGAATCGATGGTGATGTGAACCGTTGGTCGAGATTTAGGAATCGGTTGTGGAGTTCCAGTCAAAGTCCAGGCAAATTCGACCGGTTTGACTGATGAATCTCGACTTGAGAAGGCGTATGAATCGGGCGTGGCAAGAATGTTATACAGAATGTGGATTTTGTAACCAAATTCTTCACCCTCAATATCGTTGCCGACGTTTGTTCGATACGAAAGGTTAAAACTCTTCGGTGGCTGGTCGTAATAAGACAATCCAGGAGCGACATGAGCGATTCCGTTGACTTTGTCGAACTCGTCCGGGTACGTAAACGCTTTGAGCTTCCCTACGAAATCGTTCGGAGACAAATTCTCCAAATACTTCACGCCATCGAGATAAAAGGATTTCAATTCTCCGCTTGGTGTTTCTTCAACATCGGTAAGCCCATTCCAAACTGCTACCGTACCGTCTTGAAGATAAAGGACGCCGTGATCAACACCAGTCTGGTAGACTCGATCGCCAACTTCATCCCAAACAAGAACGGCCATGTCACCTCCTTTCAACCTTTAGAACCCAGTTGCGCTCTTCGTTGAGCATTAAGTTCTCGATTCCGAGCAGCAAGTTCAGCACGACTCATCTTCTTGGGCTTTGCCTGTTTGATGTTACAAACCCGAATCAACGTAAACAATCGATTCAGATGCCAGTTCTCACATTCAAACGGAATCTGAAACGTGATCATCCAGTAGTAAATCAGCTCAGCGGTAATAACATCTCGGCTGCCGGGTGCACCAGGTGGTTCGTTAAACCACGTAGCCGTCATTTTAGCTTCGATATAGTTATTAATGGCAGTGACATTATCCTCACTAAGCTTGAGAAATACCTCGTCGGGAACGTCAGGAGTCAAGGTCATGAATTTTACGTAATCGAGTACCTCTTCGGTCGTTTTCTCAGCTTGACCGAGAAAGGCTTTTTCATGAACAGACTCCCATTTTGACAGTGAGACCAAAGAATGCTCAAGATGCAAAGTCACGTCGTCTCTAGTGACGAACTCTTGTGTTTGTTCGTCGAACATTTCGACACCAGGAACAACAATAGTGAGCATTCTCTAGTCTCCTATCAAATTCACGGACCGAAGAGCGCGATCACAGCGTCCGGAGTCGGAAGAGCTGCTTCGACGGACGCTTTGCCGTACAGCAGATCCTCGAGTGCTGTGAGATCCGCTGAATCCACGATTGTTGAATCAATGACAATCAAAGAGGTTGGCTTGTGACCGGTCACCGGGGCAGGAGTAGACGTAACGTCCCAGCTGAACGAGATTGCCTCCGGCGAATCGTTGATCGTTGCATAGGCCTTCTCTGACGGAGCCGCCTGGCAACCATACAGTAGATGCAACTTATAGCCAAACTCTGTTCCGTCGACATCGTTTCCGACCCTGGTCCGATAGCTCAGGCCGAACATCTTCCGACCCTGCTGACCAATGGCCACACCCGGCGAGGGGAGAGCGGTGCCATCGCACTGTCCGAATTCCTCCGGATACGTGAATGCCTCGATGGTTGCTCCGAACTCTTCTGCAGAAACCATGTTCAGGTACTTGATGTTGTCCGCATACTGCGGGGAAGATTCAGCGCCGGACGGCGATTCAGTGACCGTTGTAAGACCATTCCAAGCGAAACCGGTGTTATACACACCCGTGTCGTCCGGAAGATACAGAACGCCATGGTCTACACCAGTCTCATATAGCCGTTCACCGACCTGGTCCCAGGTCAAGGGAGCCATTTTTGTCCTTTCCTTTAGAAGTATACGTTATACACGTCGTGATTTAAGTTATCGACCGTATAAAATCGATTAAATAAACTCATCGGCAGTGAAGCCACTTTTTCTGGAATTTCGCTATCCGGATCTTGATCGATGACCGTAATCGCGTATCTCAACTTATGATTATATACAATGTCATCTGCAAATTTGGTATTAGCAAAGTCACGTTTATAGATAATACAGGGGTATTTTAACTGGATATTAGTAGGTGGCTGAAAATACACGTTTGGTGCAAGAGTTTCAAGGAGTTGGTGCAACTGCAGGCGTTGGGCCATTGTACACCTCCCCCAATCTCAGAATAAGGCGAGGACTTTGCACTTCGACGCTCGAAACCGTCCACAAAGTCCCCGCCCATTCCACATAACGAATGGCAAAGAAGTGCTCGTTGGCATATGCATCGGCCATGATACTGATCGAATTTTGAACACTGAGATCGGCATTAAGATTCTCACCTTCCCGGAGATATCTTGCATTTCGAATAACATCCCCGTAATAAGATTGTTCAATAATCTCATCGGCCCAAACGCCCGGTGCTTTTTCTACTGATTGACCGTAACCAATACGTCCGAAGAACCTTGCCATGGTAACCTCTCTTACGGCTTCTTCGTAAGCACCAGAGCAGATCGGATCTTCGTCAGAGCACCCGAGACACGCGTCTCATAGAGATACTTGTACTGGTTGTAGTCAATATCGAAGTCGTCGAAGAAGGTCACGTCACCGCCGTTGTCTGCGCCGATCGTGTAGTCCTTCAAATTCACGATGATTCCGATTAGATCAGTCTCCTGCTCCATGACTTCGACATAAACGATCGACGAAACACCCATTGCTCCAGCAAGCTCAGAGGTGCTGTTGTACATACGGCGACCCATTCCGTCCTTTGTCAAAAGCAGCGAAGTGACGAACGGAAGAGTCGTATAAAACGTCGGCGATCCCGAACCCTTGTACTGGCCCATGTTCGTGATAATGGCGTCAACCACTTCACCCGGGCTCGAACCGGCATCCGTAAGATCAACTTCGATCTTTGCCGAATAGAGATCGTGATCGAGCATGATCGAGCGAATTCCTGCACCCTCCGGAGCTCCTGCCGGGTCCTTGATCTTGTCTGCACTCGAAACGTTACGCCCATCGCCGATAAGAACCGCGCGCGCGAGCTCCTCATCGAGCATAAGGCGCATCTCACCCTTGAGCCAAGTGACAACATCGAAATCGGTGATATCGACGATATCGTCCCGATCCAGCTGCTGCTTCTTGTACACCGTCGAGGGGGTCGTAACACGAGAGACGAGTCCGAAGAATTCTTCCTTCTTCAGATTACCCTTGACATAACCGAGGGCCCGAGCGGTATCCACGGTGATGTCTGCCACGATCGACTTGATGCGGGAAAACGGCGAATGCTTGGTTCCGTTGATGACCGAAGAAACCCACTCCATTCTCCGCTGATCGAATTCGGGAGTCTGAGTGACATTACGAGCATCCGGGAACAGGACATCGATGTCTGTGATACCATGCTCCAAAGCATACGCCTCGACTGCGTGCTTCAGTGAACCGTGCTTCTGAGCGTCAGCGACAATTCCCTTGATCGCGTCATGAGAAAGAACGTGAGTTTCCTCGTCTTTCTTGTCGCCTCCGCTCTGCTCCTCGAAGACATTGCGAGTCATGCGCCGTCCTTCCTCCTCATTTTTGTCATCACTATGAACGAGTTCCTTCTCCTCTTCCTTCTCTTTCTCTTCCTCTTCGGAATCTTCGGAGTCGGAATGAGCAGCCTCTTTAAGAGTCTGAGTAGAGCTCTCAAGCGCGGCGCTAATCATATAGTGGACAACATCCTGCTGTTCAGGAGTCATCGAATCATAAACATCCTTAACGGTTGGCTCACCGCTGGAATCACCACTGGAATTTGACGAACCATCAGCGTGATTAAGCTCGAGACCAGTATAGATAATGGCTTCATCTTCCAACGTAACCATGTCGCCGTCGGCATGAGCCAAAGTAATGTTATCGATAAGAGCGCCAGGATTAGCTCCCGACAGCACAAGACTTAGCTCGCGAATAAAGCCATGAAGAACCTGCTTCGCCTTCTCCGTGAGCTGATTAGCGTAGATAGACAGCGACTTGATATCACCGTGCTCTACTAGTGTTCGAGCATTCTTTGCCGCATCGGTATCGTTGAAGAAACCATAGGCATAAACACCATCTTCACGATGCTCGAGCGTCGCGTAGCCAAGCACGTTGCTGGGCTCGTTGTGATTATGCTGCCAGACCAATGGAACTGTTTCTTTATCTTGGTGTTTGAACGCATCTGGCATGATGGTCCGACCAT
>Ga0209811_10000562_pt1 | contig 14928 bp, 14 predicted proteins | sample Coa_R1_6_FD_187161 | JGI IMG/M metagenome (GOLD analysis project Ga0209811, IMG submission 187161) | Surface soil microbial communities from Centralia Pennsylvania, which are recovering from an underground coalmine fire. - Coalmine... | ecosystem: Environmental > Terrestrial > Soil >...
CGGTCAAGGAGACCACGCCCAACATCAAGGGCGCCGCGGTGCAGAACACGTCGAAGCCGGCGATCCTCGAGACCGGCCTCGAGATCAAGGTGCCGCCGTACATCGAGGAAGGCGACCGCGTGAAAGTGGACACCCGCACCGGCGAGTTCGTCGAGCGGCTGTAGACTCGGGTCGGATCCCGGCCGCGGACCGGCGTGTCGCCGGCGGATGGCCGCGAGAAACTGGCCGATGCGAGGTCTCCCATGAGTGCCACGCTTCTCTTGGCGGCATGGTTGCTGGCCGCCCCGACGCACGCCCACGCCGCCGCGCTCGACACCGCGAAGATCGAGCGGCTCACCGGCGCGAAGGGGCGGATGAACACCGCCGAAGGCGTGTTCAAGGTCTCGGTGCCGCGTAACGATCTCACCGTGGCCGTCGGGGGCGTGAAGCTCACCCCGCCCTCGGGGCTGACTTCGTGGGCGGCATTCACGCCGGCCGGCGCCGGCGTCATGGTGATGGGCGACGTGGTGCTCACCGAGGACCAGGTCGATCCCGTGATGGGCGTTGCGCTGGACAACGGTCTCGAGGTCACCGCGCTCCACAACCACTTCCTCGGCGAGACGCCGCGCGTGATGTTCATGCACATCGGCGGCACGGGGCCGATCGACACGCTCGCCGGCGCGGTGGGCAAGGTGTTCGCCGGCTTGAAATCGCCGGGCGCCCCGATCCCCACCGCGGACGTTGACCCGGCGCGCACACAACTCGACGGGGACGCGATCGCCACCGTGCTCGGGCACCGCGGCGAGCTGGCGGGCGGCGTCTACAAGGTGACGATCGGGCGCACGACGGGCATGCACGGCCACGCGATCGGCGCCACGATGGGCGTCAACACCTGGGCGGCTTTCTCCGGCACCAGCGGGCAGGCCGTCGTCGACGGCGACTTCGCCATGCTCGAGACGGAGCTGCAGCCGGTCCTCAAGGCCCTCCACCGCGGCGGCATCCACGTCGTCGCCATCCACCAGCACATGTCGGGCGAGTCGCCGCGCATCGTGTTCCTGCACTACTGGGGCGTGGGGCCCGCGGAGGCGCTCGCGCGCGGCCTGCGCGCGGCGCTGGACCAGACGAAGCCTTGACTGGGAGGCTCATCGCGCGCCAGCCGATACCGCGGTCGGGGCACGGATCGAGGCGGCGGGATACACCCGCTTGACCCCGCGCCGCGCTGCATCGCAGGCTGACACTCCCATGCGACTCGTGCGCACGCTGTTCCGGTCCGGCCGCTCGCTCGCCGCGCTGCTGCTGCTCGCGGCGTTCACTGCCGGAGGCGTGGCCGATGCCCGGCACCACCTCTCGGAGCAGGGCTGCGCCGCGGATCGCGGCGGACGCGCGGACCATTGCGTGTGCGCCGGCCTGCACGCGGCACCGTTCGCGAGCGATGCGATCGCGCAGGTGACGCCGGTCGAGTGCGAGCGCGAGTTCACGCCCGCCGCCGAGGCGCTCGAGCCGATCGTCCGCGCCGCGCACGCCGCAGCGCCGCGCGCACCTCCCCGGGGCTGACGAGCCGGGAGCCCTCGCGGCTCCCATTCGCCCGTCGCGCGCCCGTTCGGCGCGCCCTCCGTGGTCGCATCCGGGAGGAGTCCCATGCGCAGAGTCCTGATCTGCGCGCTGCTCGTGCTGGCGCTCGCGCCGGCACGCCGCGCGCACGCCGGGGTCACGAACCCCGACATCTCGGTGATCGGCCAGCCGTTCATCGGCTGGACCGACAACGCGGCCGATCCAACGGCGAAGCGGCCCGTCTTCGACGTCGGCGAGACCGAGCTCGTCTTCGACGCGGCGTTGAATCCCTACGCTCGCGGTTTCTTCGACGTCACGCTCCAGGACGGGCAGATCGACCTCGAGGAGGGCTACTTCTCGCTGTTGCGCGGCCTGCCCGGTGACATCCAGATCAAGGGCGGCAAGTACCGCGCCGGGTTCGGGAAGCTGAACCCTGCGCACCCGCACACGTATCCGTTCGCCAACCGCTTCGGTGTTCTGGCGGCCTACCTGCCCGGCACGGAGTCGTACAACGAGACGGGCCTCGACGTGTCGTATCGCCTGCCGCTGCCGGGCTCGACGTCGGTGACGGCGTATGGCGACGTGTTGCAGGGCGACAGCTTCCGCATCGCGCGCGGCACGAGCGCGACGAACGACCCTCTTTTCTCGGACCCGTCGCAGGGCGACCGCGCGGCCGAGCCGCGCGCCGCGTGGCTCGGCCGCCTCGCGTCGTTCACCGGCATCGGCGACCGCTCGGGGATCGAGTTCGGGTTCTCCGCCACGCAGGGCACGAACAACGTCGCGGCCTCGACGCGCACGCTGGTGCTGGGTGGCGACGTCAAAGCCAAGCTGTGGACGTCAGCGAACGCCTACCTGCTCCTCCAGGCCGAGTTCCTGCGCCTGGACCGCGACGACGCTGGCTGGGATTCGACGGCCGCCTCGTACACGAACATCAAGGCCACCAAGTCCGGCGGCTACGCGTTCGCCGACTTCAACTGGAAGCAGCGCTACAACGCCGGCGCCTCGTTCGAGCATTACGAAGACCCCAACGCGTCGTCGCGGGACGTCAACTCCTACGGCGCGTTCGCCGGGCTCGCACTCATGGAGGAGACGACCGCGTTCCGCTTCGACTGGCGCCACACCTCGCGCACCGGCGTGGCACCGGCGACCTCCACCGCGCTCGACGCCGTCAACGAGATCACCCTCCGCGTCATCTTCTCGATGGGCCCGCACAAGGCCCATCAGTTCTAGGAGAACCTCCAATGATCCGCAGACTCCTGCTCGTCCTGCTCGCGCTGGCTCTTCCTGCCGCCGCGCACGCGAAGCTCAGCGTCGCCGCCTCCACCACCGACCTCGCCTCGATCGCCGCCAGCGTCGGTGGCGACGAGGTGGAGGTGTTCGCGATCGCCAAGCCCGGCTCCGACCCCCACCGCATCGAAGCGCTGCCCAGCTACATGGTGAAGGTGTCGCGCGCGAAGCTCTACCTGAAGGTCGGGCTCGGCCTCGACCAGTGGGCGGACGCCATCGTCGACGGCTCGCGCAACTCGAGCGTTCAGATCGTGGACTGCTCGCGCGACGTGCACGTGCTCGAAAAGCCCACCGGCAAGGTGGATGCGTCGATGGGCGACGTGCACCCGGACGGCAACCCGCACTACTGGCTCGATCCGCGGAACGGTGCCGTCGTCGCCAACAACATCGCCGACGCGCTCGCCAAGGCCGACCCCAAGAACGCGACACAGTACCACGCGCGCGCCGAGGCGTTCGGCAAGGACGCGCAGGCGGCGTGGGAGCGAAACGCCGAGGCGGCGAAGAAGCTCGGCTCGCACGAGGTGTTCACGTACCACCGCTCGTGGAGCTACTTCGCCGACGCGTTCGGGCTCGACGTGGTGAACACGGTGGAGCCCGTGCCCGGCATCCCGCCCACGGCGAAGCACCTGGCCGAGCTGGTGGACATGGCCAAGGCGCGCAAGGTCGGCCTGCTCATCCAGGAGCCCTACTTCGCGTCGGACGGCGGCAAGTTCCTGGAGCGCGAGGCCGGCGTGCGTCCGGTCATCGAGGCCGCCTCGTGCGACGCGGCCACCGCGGGCAGCTACCTGCAGCACTTCGACGCGCTGCTCGCGGCGCTCGCGGGAGGCAAGTGATGCTCGACGCGCTCAGGCTCCCGTTCTTCCAGACGGCGGCACTCGCCGCGCTCGTGCTCGCCGGCATCCATGCCTACCTGGGCTTCCACATCGTGCGGCGCGGCGTGCTGTTCGTGGACCTGGCGCTGGCGCAGATGGCGGCGCTGGGCGTGGCGCTGGCGGTGGTCCTCGGCCGCGAGCACGACGAGATGGGCTCCTACCTGCTCGCGCTCGGCATGACGATGCTGGGCGCGGCGCTGTTCGCCTGGCTGCGCGGCCGTGCGCACCACGCGCCGCTCGAGGCGTTCATCGGCATCGTGTTCGCGACCGCGCAGGCGCTGGCGTTCCTGCTGCTGGAGAAGACGCCCTCCGGCGCCGAGCACATCAAGGAGACGCTGGTGGGGTCGCTGTTCACCGTGGCGCCGCGACACATCGCCGTGGTGGCCGGTCTCTACGCCATCGTCAGCATCGTGCACTTCGTGCTGCGCAAGCCGTTCATGGAGATCACGAACGACCCCGAGGGCGCGAAGGCGCGTGGCCGGCGGGTGTTCCTGTGGGACTTCCTGTTCTACGCCACGTTCGGCGTGGTGGTGACGTCGGCGGTGCAGATCGCCGGCGTGCTGCTCGTGTTCGGCTTCCTCGTGATCCCGGCGGTGGCGGGCGTGATCGCAACGCCGCGCACCGGGTTGGCGCTCGCCATCGGCTGGGCGTTCGCGTTCGGTTCGAGCGTGGTGGGGCTGCTGCTGTCGGTGACGCTCGACCTGCCCGCCGCACCGAGCATCCTGGTCACGCTCACCGCGATGCTGCTCGTGCACGGCATGGGCGTGTCGCTGCTCGGGCGGCGGGCCGGAGGAAGCGCCGCTCCGACTCACTGAGCCCTGAGGCTCGTCACTTCGCCGGGTTCGCGGCCCTCGGGTCGAGAAGCACGGGCGCCGCCGAGGAACCGGCCGCGACGGCATCGTCGTCATCGTCATCGTCGTCGTCGTGATGACGCTGCGCGCGGGCGAAGTTCACGAGGTCGTTGAAGTGCGGCATGAGTTCGCCGGCCGAGAACGGCGTGTGCCCGTAGCGATCGACACGGCGCTGGATCAGGTTCGGGCTCGTGGCGACCTGCGCCAGCAGGTCCTCGTGGAACACCGGCACGACGGGATCCCGCATCGTGTGCAGCGTCATCATCGGGGCGCGCAGCCGGGAGGACGGCTCCCCGTAGCGCTGCAGGAACTCCGCGGCGCCCCGCGTGCGCGTGTAGCGCGCGACGCGATTGTTGATGTCGGTCACCAGCGCGGCGGGCAGCGCCGGAGAGGTGTACTGCCAGCCGGCGTTGTCGAAGAAGCTCTCCGAGCCGGCGCGCGCGAACAGGTCGCCGCCCCCCTGCATCGCGAAGCCGAGCACGGTGACGAGCGACGTCACCAGCTCCTGGCCGTTGTTGCCCGCGAGCGGGTGACGGGCCAGCAGCTGGATGATGCCCAACCCCTGCGGGTTCGCCGTGACGGCGGCCACGACCGGACCCACGACCTGGGCGTTGATGTTGGTGATGACCGGCGGATGCTCGAGGTCGCCGCCGAGGACGCCCGGGTAGATCGTGTCGAACAGCACGCGGATGTCACCGATGTACTGGATCTCCTCCGTGCTGCCGCCGACGATGCCGCAGACGAGGAACGAGCCGTCGTAGTCCTTGCCCGAGTGGCGCTGGGCGAGGATCAAGCCGATGAGCCCGCCCATCGACTGGCCGAAGAGGTACGTGTGGCGCGCGTGGCCGATCCGCTCCCGGAAGACGTCGTTCAGGTCGTCGGATTGGCGCACGCCCTCGCGCACCGCGTAGCCGTTGCTCGAGAAGCTCGAGGCCGCGACCGCGAAGCCGCGGGCGACCAGCGAATCGCGGATCGCCTCGTTGTGCGGAAGCGCGACGGGGTCGGTGGGGGAGGAATAGCCGTGGAGGTAGAGGACGAGTTCGCCGTTCCAGTCCGCGGGCTTGTCGATCTCCCAGAGCGCGCCCGAGGAGGCGCGTCCCTCGAGATGCACCTGCTGGCCCTGGAATCTCTGGCGATGGAACGAGTCCGCGACGCGTGACTGCGACGCGGCGGCGCCCGGCGCGGTCGCGCTCTTCTGACTGCAGCCGGAGCTGATCGCGAGCAGGAGCGCGAGCGCGCCCGACCACGACGAGCGAGCGAGCAAGAAGCGGAGCGGTGGGGAGCCACGATGCGTGCGTTGCGTGAACACAAAGACCTCCAGGTGCGTGCATGAGGAGGGCCGCGGGCCAATGCGGACCCGAGCCTGCCTCGACGACGGCGGCCACGGCGTACGGGGGAACGCGGTGGTGGGGACTGCGCCCTGCTCTCCTGCCCCGCGCCACTCCGGGGGCACGGGTACTGGGGCCGGCGGACTCACGGCGAGTGCGCTACCCGGTGACGCACGCGGCGAGCAGCGACATCGCTCGCTGCACGGGGGGAAGCCGCTGGCAGGCGGCGGTCAGCGCACGGGCAGGCGCGACACTACCTCAGCCCGAGCGGCATGTATGTGGAATTCCGACAGGGCTGCAGGAATGGCGGGGGCGGGCCCGCGGACACTGCCCGCGACCCACCGTCGCGGGGCCGGCGCGACTCACCAGCGCCGAAACGGGTACCGATAGTGCAGTCCCACGTACGGCCGGTACACCGGCCAGCGGTAACCGCCATAGCCGTATGTGAATCCGAATACGACGCTCGAGCGCGGGTAGGGATACGGACCGTAGGGATAGTAAGCCCAGCCGTACGGGTTCACGCCGGCGTGGTTCGCGGCGTTCTTCTGGAAGCCCACCTGCTCCGTGCGCAGCAGCGCGCTCATCACCTGGTCGGAGACGCCGGCCTGCTTCAGGTTCCGGAAGTCGCCCGAGCTGACGTGGATCACCTGGTGACTGTTGTGGATGGCGAGCACGATCAGCGAATCGCTCACCTGTTGCTGGTGCAGCTTGATGACGTCGTGGACGCCGAACGCGCGCACGCCCGCCGGTGACAGCAGCGTCGCCAGGAAAAGGGCGACCGCGAACGAGGTACGTCGGTTCATGGCTTGCCTTCGTTCTTCCTGCGGCCCTGAAGCCTCGGGGGATCGGGCCGCTGCGGCTCCCACGGCTCCACCAATTCTGACGTCGATCGCCCTGCCGGGAACTCGATTCCCGGGCAAGGCTCTTGTCAACCTTTGCGCGGCCCCGCGTTGCTGACCGAACCGGGCCGGACCGGGGCGCGTAGCGAACGCCACCGCTCCCGGGGTACGTTCCGGGACCGATCCGCGCACGGAGGCGCGCGGGGATTCCACCCGGAGGCTCGCATGATGCGTGTCGGAATCGTTCTCGCGGCCATGTGGACCTTGGCTGTCGTGACCGCCCCCCGCGAGGCCCGGGCCCAGGCGTCTGCGGACACGTCCGGGCGTGCGGCCATCGTCGGGCAGGCGGAATCGTTCCTGCGCGGCGGCGAGATGGGCGAGCTGCTCGCCGTCTACGTGCCCCGCGGCGCGGCCGAGGTCCAGCACCAGCTGGACGACGCGCGCACCAGCGACCGCGCCGCGGCGACGATGGTGGACGGCACGCGCCGGCTCGCCGCCGACGCCGACGGCCGCGCGCGCATCATGCGCGAGGAGCTCCAGAGCAACCGCGTGCGCTACGACGTGGCGCGCAAGGCACAGGACAACGTGGCGACGGGCGAGCTGGATGCCGCGTACAAGCGGCAGACGAAGGAGCTCGACTACCTGACGCAGATGCGCGATGCGCTCCGGGCCGACGCCGACCGCATGGACGCGGACCGCGTCGCCGCGGCGGCATATATCCACGCGCTCGAGCTGGAGCTGACCGTGTCGACCCGGCATGCGCAGCTCTCGACCGGGAAGCGCCCGCCTGATGCAACGATCGCCCAGTACCGGCTGCTGCTCCATGACATGCTGGATGCGCAGCGTACGGCCGCGGAGCGGGTCCGCGACGCCGCCGAACGCCGCCGGCTCGTGGCCGATCGCCGGTTGAAGCAGCTCGAGAGCCTGAGCAAGTTGACCGAGCCTCCGAAACGCTGACGAGAGGAGAGGGAACATGGCCGAGAAGAAGCGCACGCTCGAGCTGCTGGACCGCGCCTACAGAGCCAAGGCCTGGCACGGACCGGCGCTGCTCGAGACGCTGGACGGCGTGGACGCGTCGATGGCGGCGAAGCGCGTGGTGAAGGGCGCGCACACGATCTGGGAGCTGGTGGACCACCTCGGGAGCTGGAACGCGATCGTGGCCGAGCGGCTCGCGGGGAAGACGCCGCAGGTGACGCCGGACATGAACTTCCCCAGGACACCGTCACCGACGCCCGCGGCGTGGAAGAAGTCGCTCGCGCGGCTCGCGGCTTCGCAGCGGAAGTTCCGCGCCGCGGTGGCGAAGTTCCCCGAGTCGCAGCTCGGCCGCATCCGGCCCGGCACCAAGACGTCGTGGAACGTGCTCATCCACGGCCAGATGCAGCACCAGCTCTATCACGCCGGCCAGATCGCGATGCTCCGGCGCGGCATGGGCAAGGAGATCAAGCAGTAGTCCGACGGGGGATGACATGGACGGTCATACGCTGGAAGGGCTCACGCTGAGGCTCGAGGCCGCCGAGCGCGCGCTTCGCGGCGCGCGGCGCGCGATGTGGACGGGCAGCATCCTCGTCGCGCTGGCGATGGCGGGCGCGGCGTGGTGGGTGGTCCGCAACCTGCCGTCGAGCGCGAGCCGGGAGACGATCGAGGCGCAGCACTTCGTGGTGCGGGATGCGCAGGGATCCGCGCGCGGTGTGCTCGAGTCACTGCCGAACGGCGGTGCGCAGCTGGTGATGTTCCGCGACCCCCAACCGGGGGACCAGTGGAGCGGACACACGGGACCGGGGCCGTTCAGCTTCGGCATTCGCACGCTCAGCGCAGGTTCCCAGCTGATGCTCTGGGACCGCAACGGCGGTAACCTTCAGGTGACGCCGGGGAGCGTCGGGATGGCGATCAACGAGAAGCCCCGGGTGGTGCTCGAGTCCGCCGCGGGAGACTCGAAGCTCTGGCTCATGGACTCCACGGGGACCGGGCAGGCGCTCAGCGCCGGCCTGCTCGCGGATCTGGCGGCCAAGCGCAGCGCCAAGCCGGCGCCCGCACCCAAGCATCGCCGGAAGCACTGATCGAGAGAAGGGGAAGAGGAGGCAGGTTCGATGTGCAGGAACATCAAGACGCTCCACAACTTCAGCCCGCCGGCCACCAACGACGAGGTGCGCGCGTCCGCGCTCCAGTTCGTGCGCAAGCTGAGCGGCTTCACGAAACCGTCCAAGACGAACGAGGCGGTGTTCGAGCATGCCGTCGACGAGGTCACGCGCGTGGCGCGCGAGCTGCTCGACTCGCTGGTGACGACCGCCCCGCCCCGCGACCGCGAGGTCGAAGCGGAAAAGGCAAAAGCGCGTTCCGCGATGCGGTTCGGGCCACGGGAGAACGCGACCGAAACGAGACCGTGACCTGCACGGCGGACGATCCTCCTCTGGGCGAAACAGCCACGCCCGCCGAGGCGGGCGTGGCCTGCTCCTGCACGAGGCGCGACTCGCGTCGCACCAACGTCACCACGTCAGGTGATCAGCGGATCACCACCACGCGACGCGTGAACGCCGCTCCCTTCGTGCGGAGCTTGACGAAGTAGATCCCGGAATCCAGCGAGCCGAGGTTCCACGACGCCTCGTGCGTGCCCGCAGCACGGACTCCATCCTCGATCGTTCCGAGCTCCCGGCCCATGACGTCGTACACGCCCAACTCCACGGGCGTGGCCGCCGCCAGGGTGTAGCGGACCGTGAGTGCGCCGTGGTGGACATCGGCCTGCAGCGGGACGCGTGCGTCCGTACCGACGTACGGCGCGACAGCCGGCGGCTCCGGACGTTGGAAGCGGATGAGCTTGCCGCTCTCCGTGGAGAACCAGACCACGCCGCTACCGTTGCCCGAGACACCGTGCACCGTGCCCACGGGCGTCGGCGGATCCATCTGCTTCCACGTGAACCCGTCGAACCTCAGGATGTGACCTTCGCCCGCGACCACGCCGGTCGCGTACACGTCGTTCCCCGCCGAGCCCCAGATGTGGAGTCCGCAACCGATCCCCGGAACCGTGGGGGCGATGGGATCCATCGCCACCGTGCCCCAGTGGCCGGTATGCGCGATGGGGTCGGTTTCGGTGAACTTCCAGATGTAGAGACCGTTGTCGTTGGTGTTCGACCCGACCGCGTACACCTGCAGCACGCCGGCGGCGTCCCGCATACCCCATGCGTCCTCGACTTCGGAGAACTGGAACGCATCGTTGCAGGCCGTCCACTGGCTGACGTCCCAGGCATAGTGGCCGTTCGGGCACATCACGAACAGGTGCAGCGCGTTGATGTACGCGAGCCCGCGAACCGCGGGCTCGTCGCCCGGCAACTCATACATCCACTGGAATCCCGCGCCGGTGTCGTGCAGCACGACGTGATCGATCTTGAGGAAGAGATCGCCGGCCACCCCGGCCAGCGTGTGCATCCGGCCGCTGAAGTGGCCGGGGATGAACTGGCGGGACCAGCTCGTGCCGTCGAAGCCGTAGACATGCACCTCGCCCGCGGCCGACGTCGTGGTGACGTACACGTGGTCGGTGCCGCTGCCGAGCAGCGCGCTACCCATCTCGCCCGGCGTGCGGAGCACGACCGTCCACAGGATGCCATCGTAGCGATAGAGCGCGCTCGACCATGCCCGCGGCGCAGGTTGCGGGTTCGGCAGCTTCTCGCCGTCGCCGGGGTCGTCGCCGATCACCGCTGGGGCGCCGGGATAGCTCACCCATACGTACACCTTGCCGTCGGGTGACGCCCAGACGTCTCCGAGGACAGCGCCCAGGGGCAGGTTGGGGATATTGATCATCTGCCAGCCCTCGTCGATCGTCCCGGGGATCGGCGACGGATCGCCCGGGTCCTGGCGCGGAGGCTGCGCGAACGCGACCGCGCCGAGTGCGAACACGAGGGACAGGCCGAGGGCGAAGATCTTCGAGAAACGGGAACTGCGGGAGGATCCGGAGGGAAGCCCTGACGGCTGCTCCCCTGGCCGATCGGGAGGCGGGATCGATCTCGGGGACATGACGTGCTCCTTTCGCTGTGCGACATGAGCTGTGTGCGGCCTGACACACTCAACGTGTGCCCGCGAATGGCTCGTCACCATGGGACGAAGGGCGAGGAGTGCGTCCAGCCCGGCACAAATCACCGTGGTGGAACGCGCGAATGCGTCGCGGCTCGATCCGCGATGGCTCCAACCTCTGGCGCTCGAGCAGCCGCTACCCGAAGAACAGGTAGGTCACCCCGATCGCGGCGAGCACGCCCACGAACTCCCCGAACAGCGCGCAGCCGAGCGCGTGCCGGGTCTTCTTCACGCCCACGGAGCCGAAATACACGGCGAGCACGTAGAACGTGGTCTCGGTGCTGCCCTGGATGACGCACGACAGCCGGCCCGCGAAGCTGTCCGGGCCCATCGCCTTCATCGTGTCCACCATCATCCCGCGCGCGCCGCCGCCCGAGAGCGGCTTGATGAGCGCGGTGGGCATGGCGTCCACCCAGCGGGTGTCCATGTGGAGCTGGCCGACCACGGCCTTGATGCCGCCCAGGAACGCCTCCAGCGCGCCGCTCGCGCGCAGCACGCCGACGGCCACGAGCATCGCCACCAGGTAGGGCACGATGCCGATCGCGACCGTGAAGCCCTCCTTCGCGCCCTCGATGAACGTCTCGTAGACGGGGAGCTTCTTCCGGATCCCCATCACCAGGAACGATCCGACGAGCACGATGAGGATGGCGTTCGCGAGCACCGCGGACTGCGTCGCCACCTGGTCCTGCGGCAGTCGGGAGAAGTACCAGACGAGCCCGGCCACGACCGCGGTGAGCGTCCCCAGCCACCCGAGCACGACACGGTTCCAGATGTTGAGCTTCTGGATCGCGGCCACGAGCAGCAGGCCCGAGAGGTCGCTGATGAACGTGGCGATCAGGATGGGCACGAACACGTCGGCTGGGTTCGCGGCGCCGAGCTGGGCGCGGAACGTCATGATCGAGATGGGGACGAGCGTCACCGACGATGCGTTCATCACCATGAACAACACCATCTCGTCGGTGGCGCGCTCGGGCTCGGGATTGAGGCTCTGCAGCTCCTTCATCGCCTTCAACCCGAGCGGCGTGGCGGCGTTGTCCAGGCCGAGCATGTTCGCCGAGCGGTTCATCACGATGGCGCCGCTCGCGGGGTGCCCGGTGGGGATGCCGGGGAAGAGGCGGCGGAAGAGCGGGCCCACGGCCCAGGCGATGAACTCGGTGACGCCGCCCTTCTCGGCGATCTTCATGAGCCCCAGCCACAGGCTCATCACGCCGGTCAGGCCGATCGAGATCTCGAACGCGGTCTTCGACGAATCGAAGAGCGACGAGACCACGTCCTTCAGCACATCGGGCTTCCCGCCCACCGCGGCCTGCCAGATCGCGACGATGAACGCGATGAGGAAGAACGCAGCCCAAATCCAGTTGAGCATGGCGCGCAGCATGGGAGGAGCGCGCGGCCGGCGTCAAGGAGGAACGGGGAGCCTGCTCGGCACGCGCACGTGGCGCGCGTCGAAGGCGTACTCTCCGGGGAATGGCGATCGCGGAACGACAGCGGCTCGACGAGGATGCCCGGCGCGAGAAGAACTGGAAGCGCTGGGGGCCGTACCTCGCCGAGCGCCAGTGGGGCACCGTGCGCGAGGACTACTCCGAGAAGGGCACGCCCTGGGAGTCGTTCACGCGCGAGCAGGCCCCGAGCCGCGCCTACCGGTGGGGCGAGGACGGCATCCTCGGGCTCACCGACCGCGAGGGCCGGCTCTGCTTCGCGCTGGCGCTGTGGAACGGGCGCGACCCGATCTTGAAGGAGCGCCTGTTCGGCCTCACCGGGCACGAGGGCAATCACGGCGAGGACGTGAAGGAGGTCTACCACTACCTCGACTCCACGCCCACGCACTCGTACATGAAGGCGCTCTACAAGTACCCGCAGGCGGAGTTCCCGTACGCGAAGCTGATCGAGGAGAACCACCGCCGCGGCGCGAGCGAGCCCGAGTTCGAGCTGGCCGACACCGGCGTGTTCGACGACGGCCGCTACTGGGACGTGACCGTCGAGTACGCCAAGGCCTCGCCCGAGGACATTCTCATACGCATCACCATCGCCAATCGGGGGGCCGACGCGGCCGAGCTGCACCTGCTGCCCACGCTGTGGTTCCGGAACACGTGGAGCTGGGGACGGACGGGCGAGGGCTACTGGCCGCGGCCGAGCATCCGCGAGGTCGCAGGCGGCGTGTCGGCGAAGCACGAGTCGCTCGGCGAGTTCGAGCTGCTCGCCGAGCCCGGCGGCGCCCCGCGCTGGCTCTTCACCGAGAACGAGACCAACGCCGAACGGCTGTTCGATTCGCCGAACCCGTCACCCTACGTGAAGGATGCGTTCCACGACGTCGTCGTGCGCGGCCGGATGGATGCGGTGAACCCCGGGCGAGAGGGCACGCGCGCCGCGGCGTGGTATCGCCTGGGCGTTCCCGCCGGCGAGAGCCGCACCCTGCGGTTGTGCCTGCGCGCCGCCGCGGAGCCGGGCGAGCCGTTCGGCGAGGCGTTCGAGCGCACGTTCGCGACGCGCATCCGCGAGGCGGACGAGTTCTTCGACAACGTGCACGGCGCGCCGCTCACCGCCGAGGAGCGCGCGGTGTCGCGGCAGGCGTACGCGGGGCTCCTGTGGAGCAAGCAGTTCTACCACTACATCGTGAAGCACTGGCTGGAGGGCGACCCCACGCAGCCGCCGCCCCCGGCGGCGCGTCGCAACGGACGCAACGCGGAGTGGACGCACCTCTACACGCGCGACGTCCTCTCCATGCCCGACACCTGGGAGTACCCGTGGTTCGCGGCATGGGACTCGGCGTTCCACATGCTGCCGTTCGCGAAGATCGACCCGGAGTTCGCGAAGGCGCAGCTGCTGCTGTTCCTGCGCGAGTGGTACACGCACCCGAACGGCCAGCTCCCGGCCTACGAATGGGATCTCGGCGACGTGAACCCGCCGGTGCACGCGTGGGCGGTGTGGCGCGTCTACAAGCTCGCCGCGGGGAAGGGCCAGCGCGACCGGCTGTTCCTCGAGAGAGCGTTCCAGAAGCTGCTCATCAACTTCACCTGGTGGGTGAACCGCAAGGATCCCGACGGGATGAACATCTTCTCCGGCGGGTTCCTGGGGCTCGACAACATCGGCGTCTTCGATCGCTCGAAACCGCTCCCCACCGGCGGCCACCTCGAGCAGGCCGACGCCACGGCATGGATGGCGTTCTACTGCTCGACCATGCTCGCCATGGCCATCGAGCTGGCGGTCGCCGACCCGGCTTACGAAGACGTGGCGAGCAAGTTCCTCGAGCACTTCGTCGCCATCGCCGAGGCCATGAACAGGTTCGGCGGCGACGGGCTCTGGGACGAAGCGGACGGCTTCTACTACGACGAGATCCACGTCGACGGCGAGCAGATCCCGATGCGGCTGCGCTCGGGCGTGGGTTTGATCCCGCTGTTCGCCTGCGAGGTCATCGAGCAGCGCGACCTGGACCGGCTCCCGGGCGTGAGGAAGCGGCTCGAGTGGTTCGTCCGGAACCTGCCCGCACAGGCTCGCAACATCGGCTACATGGAGGAGGGGCCGCCCGGCCACACGCACCACCGCATGCTCGCGATCGCCTCGCGCGAGCGGCTCGAGCGCGTGCTGCGCGTGGTCTTCGACGAGCGCGAGTTCCTGAGCCCGCACGGCGTGCGCGCGCTGTCCGCGGCCTACCGGGACCAGCCGTTCGTGTTCCATGCCAAGGGTCTCGAAGACCAGGTCGTGCGCTACACGCCGGCCGAGTCCGACACCGGGCTCTTCGGCGGCAACTCCAACTGGCGCGGCCCGGTGTGGTTCCCGCTCAACTACCTGCTGATCGAGGCGCTCGAGCGCTACCACCACTTCTACGGCGACGCGCTCACCGTCGAGATCCCCGCCGGCTCCGGCCGGCGAGTGAACCTGCGCGAGGCCGCACACGAGCTGGCCGGGCGGCTCGCCTCGATCTTCCTTCCCGACGCGAACGGTCGCCGGCCCTGCCATGGCGACGACCCGCGCTACGCACGCGATCCGCACTGGCGAGACCTCGCGTTGTTCCACGAGTACTTCCACGGCGACACCGGCCGCGGGCTCGGCGCGTCGCACCAGACCGGGTGGACGGCGCTCGCCATCCGCTGCATCGAGAAGTACGCCGCCACGTGCAGGTCCGGCCACCAGCACGAGTCGGCGACCCGCTGACCGCGCG
>Ga0209811_10000565_pt1 | contig 14763 bp, 30 predicted proteins | sample Coa_R1_6_FD_187161 | JGI IMG/M metagenome (GOLD analysis project Ga0209811, IMG submission 187161) | Surface soil microbial communities from Centralia Pennsylvania, which are recovering from an underground coalmine fire. - Coalmine... | ecosystem: Environmental > Terrestrial > Soil >...
GCGGCAGGACCCTTGGCTGCCTCGTTGGAGATGGCCGCAGCCTTGGACTTGCTGTAGCCCTCCTTCTTGAGAGCCTCGTACTCGTCTGGCTTCTTGATCGAGGGGCCAGGGTCCTTGCCGCCAGGCATCTACTGGCCCTGACGCTCGTCCACTGCCGCCGAGATCTCTTCGATCTTGGCCTGGACGGCATCGACGGCCGCGTTGATCTCGGGGCCGATCTCGGCTGCCTTGGCCTGCAACTGGGTACGCAGGTCGGTGAGGGCCTGTCGAGCAGCCTCAATGGCAGCATCGACGCGATCGCCGGGGGTGGGTGTATCAGTCATAGGACTCTCCTATTGTCTCAGTCGCCACGTTGGCGATCCCACTTCATGTCCTCGGCCAACTGCATGCGCGAGGTCCACTCGGTGGCTTGGGTGTGCTGGGTGTGCTCGTTGTGGTTGTGAGCCGGGTGGGTAGCCTTGATCCCTCCGGTGCCGTAGACCTTGTGGGTCATGACGAAGCCTCGGGCTCTGGCCCGTGCACTCTCGTTCAGCGCCTGCCACTCCCGAGCTTCTTCGTCGTTCTGCGGTAGCGGCCCCCTTGTCGAGCCGGTCATCTGCCGTCCGACCTGCCGGTTCGGGTGATCTCCGGTGTCCTGTCCACGTGCCATCAGAACAACGCTCCTTGTCCACTGTCGAATGCTGCTTGCCGCTTGCTCTTCGCCGGGAGCGCTCTGCGATTGACGCTCATGTCCTCATGGAACATGCTCATCTGCTCGGGCTGCTTGCGCTGCGGACCCTGCTTGACGTTCTCTTCGATCGCCTTCCCGGCCTCACGACGTCCCTCGGTCCAGCCACCGGCTTGCACCCCGATGGCCGGGATGATCTCACCCGTGCGGTGAGACAACGTCTCTGCTGCCAAATGGGTGGCCCGGTTCTGCCAGGCGTGCATCAACGCCGAGACACCGGTCTTGACCATGCCGGGGACAGAGCGGAGCATCTTCTGGTTGGCCGAGCCGCCCTCACCGACCGAGAACTTGGCCGGGGACTGCAGTGCTGCACGACCCTGCCGACCTGGGATGTTGATGGCCTTCAACTGCTGGCCGGTGGAGATGGCCTGCTGCCAGGTGTCCTCGGCAGTCGGCCCCCTGGGATCGAGCGGGCCGTGTGTTGCACTCTTCAAGCCGAAGAGGTCCATACGTGTCTGACCCGATACCTCCCTACCAGTGGTGGTATGCATCCGCTCTGCGAACTCGGTGTGCTCCGGGGAGCCGTAGACCGACGAGGCGATGTTGTGGTGATACGACCACACCTTCGGAGACGAGCGAGGGTCGATCGCCTTCTCCACCGGTGTGTTACCACGGAGCACGTCAATCGCCTTGATCACGTTGCCCTTCACGCCACCCTTGCTCACCGACCCCAGATCGACGTCGCCCTTGGTCTTCACCGAGGAACGCAACGAGGCGGTCGAGATGTGGGCCAGTTCGATGGGCGAGAGCTTGCTCGGGTGCACGGACTTGCCGACCCAGTCGCGCAGGGACGAGGGAGCGTCCGGATGCGCCAGCGCCGCTTCTGGAACCTTGATACGGGCCTTTGGATCGGCGTGCATCCGGGTCAGTGCAGTGACTGCTGAAAGCTCCTGCTCGGGGTTGTTCTGCGGCGACATCACCGCGCTGGCGGCGATCACCTTGTAGCGATCGTTGCCCGTAGCGGCGGCAACGTCGGCCAGCTTCTTGTGGTGTTCGAAGTACCAGCCGTGACCGGCGTTGGTGCCCTCACGCACGGAGCGCTCGTTGCCCCGCTCGACCAGGCCGACACGATTGGCCGCTGCCGACTCATGGGTGATCGGCGCGTTGACCAGCGTCGCTGCCAGCGCTGACTGCGAGGTCAGCCGCTGCCGGGCCTTGGTGCGGGTCTTCTCGCTGCTCTGCGGGTTATCCGCAGCGCGCTGTAGCCGGGCCTGCTGGTTCTTGATGTCGGTCTTCTGGTTGCCCAGCTTGCGCACCTGGCTGCTGAGGTTGCGCTGCGACTTGCCCGGCATGTCGGTGAACTGCAGGGCCTTGTCAGCAGGCGGCTGCACCAACGGGGTCCGCTTGGTGATCGTCATCAGAACAGCCTCAACTGCTGGGGCTTCTTGCCCCTCGACTTGGGCGTCGGCTCCTTGGCCTTGCCCTTCGACGCCCACTGCGGCAGGTTGTACACCTGGTTGCCGGGGAAGTCCTTGTGGGCAATGAGAAAGCTGTTCTGCCCACGAAGCTCGCTGAACAGCGCGTGGTGCGCCTCGGGCGGGAACATCCGGGCGTGGTGCTGGACAGCGGCTTCTTCACCGTGACGGGAGAAGTTGCGCCCGGTGGCCATGTGCCCGAAGGCGTCGTGCACGGCCCGGAACTTGTCGTTGTCCTCGTTGCTCATCGGGTGGCCGGGAGCCATGCCCCCGGTGGCCTCGGTGGACAGCACCCGCAGGCGCTTGTTCTTCATCACGTCAGCGCGAGCCTCTTGCGGCGAGGAGTACGGGTCTTCTCGACCGTACTGCACCTTGATCCCCATACCACCCTCAGAGGTCGGCTTGGTGAGATGTTCGAACTGGCTGCTGATCCCGGCCTTGAGCGCCTCGTAGGACTTGGCCAGCCCAGGGGTCATCTGCTCAGTGCCCTGCTGGTCACGGATGATGTTGCCGATGCGGATGATGTTGTTCGGATCGGCCCTGGTGCTGGCGATGCCTCGCTGGCTGTGTGATAGTCCCTGCGATTCGGCGTAGGCCTTGGCTCCAGAAGCGAAGTGCGGGACGCGCTTGAAGTCCCCCCGGTGCCAATCGGCACCGGGGAGGCGAGGCTGCTTGAACTGCTCTCCCAACGTCATCCCTGTCGGCTCCTTGGCTTGTGCCATCCCTTGGAGATGTTGTTCGCCCGCTGGTGATCCATGACCTCCGGCTTGCGCAGGTACTTGGGCTGCAGCGACGGCGGAAGCTGACCGGCCTTGAGATACTGCTTGTGCACCCTCGCCAGAATGTTCGGGTCGGCGTTGATCATCTCGAAACCGCTGTCGAGTTCCGCCGTTGGCTTGATCAGGTACTTGCCGATGTTCGACACTGGACGACCCGGACCAGGCTGGCCGGGCGGCTTCAACGGCTCAGGTGCGGACTTCTCCTGCTTCGGCTTCGGGCCGAACCCAGCCGTGGGAACCGGTGGTGGCCCGACCTTGATCAGCGAAGGCTTCTTCCGGGCAGCAGCCACGGTGTGGTCAGTCGTTGACCTGGGCCGGGTTCAGCCGACGCAGCCGAGCCTCGGAGCCGAGTTCGTATTCGAACTGCGAGGGACCCTGACCGGCCGATGCACCGATGACGAAGTCGTTGAGCATCGTCGGGGCCTCGATCCAGGTGGACGAACCGAGATGGGCGCGCTCCCGCATCGTCTCGGCAGGGTCCTTGCGCGGCGTGAACGGACGACCCCGACCGTCGCCACCCGGATCACCGTAGGCACCCTGACCGAAGTCGTTGGGGACGTCGGTGTCGGTGGCCACGCCCTCTTCGAAGCGCAGCGGTCCACGCCGAGCGGTGTTGACAGCCATCACGTGCTCGTAGCCGCTGGCAGGCTGATAGGCCATGGGGACCTCCTTAGACAGGTATCACGTCGATCATAGACCCATCAGAACTTTGCCGAGAGTTCCGTCGGACGATCGAGCCCGATGGGACGTATCTACAAGGGGGACTCTCGGTTACCGCCCGTAGAACGGACTGGTCATCTCTTCCACCACGGGAACCGAGTCCTCCAACGAGCAAGCGCAGGCGAGCGCCAGCGAATCGACGTAGTCGTCGTGCGCTTCGCGCTCGTTTGGGGCCTCTACCAGGAGGTATTGGCCCTTCATGGCCTTCTCCGCGTCGCTCATCTGCTGGCGGAACCGACGCCATACACGGGTACGCCGGGCCTTGGAGTGACCGGGGTAGACCATCATCCGGCGCTGCAGCAACTGAATGAGGTGCTTCCACCGCTCGGACTGGTTCTTGGCGTCCGATGGGTAGGCAGTGACCTGGCAGCGCGAGCCCAGCAGGCGCTGCAGGCGATCAGCCACCGGCCCACCCATGCCCTGAGCATCGACGCCGACAGAGACGATGTCATACGGCTCTAGGAAGTCCATGATCTGGAAGTACTGCTCTTCGAAGTTGGTGTTGTGGATCTCCAACCAGTTGAGGATGCGGTGCTCCCGGTACCCGGCCGGGTCCGGGTGCTCCCAATCCACCCAGCACACGGTGACCACGGTGGAGTCCTTCACTCGGGCCGGGTCGATGCCGACGACCACCGGGGTGCGGTGCCAGGCCTTGACCAACTGCATGCTCTTGTCGGCCAGCATGTCCAGGTCGTCCTCAGTGATCAACATGCCTCGCTCAAGCATCCACTTGAGGGCGTATGACATCAGGAACTCTTCGGAGTCCTCCCCGAGGCGCAGCTTCTCCTTCTCTACGAACTTCTTGTAGGCCGGGTTGTACTTGGAGACGACCTTGTAGTCGTATTCGAAGTGGTTGGTCCGCTTGCCGCGTGCCCGGCGCTTGTTGAGGTTGATGGCCTTGTAGAAGTCGCCCTTGGTGTAGCCCGGCGTGCCGATCTTGACCATCGTTCCGGCGTTGGCGGCGAGCATCGGGTGGACGCTCTTGCGCACGACGCCCTCGTCAGCCTCCTGGGCCTCATCGATGACGATGACGTGGTACGTCGAGCCTTCGATCTTGGCCCTCGGGTTGGCGGTCTGACGACGGCAGAACGACCCGTTGCTCAGGCGCAATACCCGGCTACGGCCCTCAACCTTCTCAGCGATCTCCGGGTCCTGCAGTACCTGCCTAGCCCGTACCGAGGTCAACCGGGAGACGACTCGGCTGAACACCAACTCGCTCTGCTCGTCCACCGGAGCGAACAGGCCGACCCACAGGCCGTCAGCGAACTGCGCCATGATCGGGTAGGTCTTGGCCAGGATCGGGAAGAGGATCATGCAGCCTGCCAAGGTGGTAGCCACGACCTCTGACTTGCCCGACTGGCGGGACATCAGCCCGGTGATCTCTTCGGCATCGTTGAGGACCAGTGACTCAACGATCCGGTAGGAGAACTGCCACTGGTAGGGACGGAACTTCTTGCCCCACAGTTCCTCGCAGAACACGATCGTCCGCTTGCACAACTGGTCGAGGAAGTCGGCCATCTCCGGGTCGAGTGAGTCATCGGGCGGCTCGTCTTCGCCCTGCTCAGCCTCTTCCAGAGCCTCTAACTCTTCAAGCTCGGCCTGCTCCTGCTCGGTAGGTCCGAAGCCAAGATCCTCGATGACGATGTCGGCCACGCCACCAACATACGCCGAAGGCACGGCCCTTGCGGGTCCGTGCCTCCTGCGCCACTACCGACCGGTGGGCTCTCACATCCACTGGCGATCAGATCAGTATAGCAGCAGACAACGCTTCTGTGTCGTTGCCGAGCTACTTTCTGCGCTTGATGACGCGCTTGCGGGCAGCCAGAGGGGGCGGGTCAGTGGGGGGCGCTGCCCCCTGCTCACCTGCTGCTTCCTGGAACGAGAGCAGGGTACGAGCCACCAAACGCTGGTATGGCTTCAACCAAACGAGCGAGTGCTGCTTGCCCCGGAGGACTTCCAGCAGCCACTGGTAGCTGCCCGAGTCCAGGTAGACGGTGTAGATGATGGAGTCGGTCGGCAGGCGCTCGCCACCTGCGTACTTGGGACCGTCGAAGTAGTCACTCACCGTCGTCTGGCGTGTTCCGCCTGGCGTCGTAGTACTCCTTGGACAGAGTGACACAACGGTCACCCTTGCAGCCCTTCTGACGCCGGTACAGCGAAGCATCCTGGCACACCGTCGAGTTGCGTGACGGATCGACACCGCAGACGTGCTCTTCGGAGACGAGGATGGGCAGGGCTTTGCGGCCAGGCCGATGAGACTCCAAGGTGTTGACCCTGGCTTCCAGCCGGGCCACCCTGGTCCTCAATTCGTCATCCACGATCCAACTCCTGGGACAGCGGGGGGACGACGACGATCTGCCAGACCACCCCCTTGGCGAGGCCGAAGAGGTTGCCCCCCTCGTCCACTTCGCCGCTGTCCTGCCAGGTGACACCGTTGCGCGACGCGGCGAGGTCACGGAAGGCCTCGATCAGACCGATCGCTCCCTCGACGTCAGTGGCCTTGGTCGTGCGGACCACGGCGAGGTTGGGCATCTCTCCCTGACGGAGTTCTACGGTGTAGTGATCGTACACGGGCCACTCCAAGGGAAGCTCTAGTTGTTCGTACTCAGACATGTTTCAAAGATACAGGATCTTTGCCTAAACATCAACGTCGCTGCGACGGTGCTGTAGCTCCCGGATCGCCAGTAGCCCAGCCTCGGTCTGGCGCTCCATCTCGGACAGCAGCCAGTCCATATCGATCGACCTGTCCGTCAGCTTGGAGAAGCACTCCGCTGTCCTCGACAGACTCGCCTCGATCGCCAGCAGCAGGTTCTCCTGATCCAACCGGCTGAACCTCGTCCTCTCCCTCGGCGGCTTCCTCCGTCTGATCACTTCCCCATCTCCCTATCTCATTGGGATCGACGGCGATGCCCCAGCGGCGCAACGTCGGTTGATAGATGAACCTGCCGAAGTGCAGCCAGTGCCGGTGTGATACCCGGATACGGAAGGCCCAGCGAGACATACGGAACGGCGGCAGGATCTCGTTGAGCAGCGCCTTGGTGAGGAAGGTCCGGTCCTCGGCATCCGTCTCGATGCCCCAGTAGAACGGGATGCCGTGGACGATGATCACGTGCGCAACCTCGACCCGATGCCACGGCGCTTCTCGTTGGACGGTGCCAACTCTTCGCCCTGCATCGGGGCGTAGACGTAGTTGTTCAGCGTGGAGTTGACGTGCCGCCCCTTGCTAGCAACCCTGGCGAACGAACGGTAGGCCTCGTAGTCCACGCCGTAGTAGACGTAGCCAGGGCCTTTGCCGTTGCGCCAGGTGACCTGCAACTGCCGCTGCAGGTGGTCGAAACGAAACGCCTTGACCCGGCTGGACGATGGTGTCTCGATCCATGGGCCGAGGTCGTGCTGAGCGCCAACTTCGACGCCGGAGAACTCTTCCTCAGTGTCAACGACCGGAGTACGGGCTGGACGTGATCCCTTGGGTTGCACTGGCATGAGACAACCCTAGATCTTCGGGCGTCGGGTACGCGGCTTGATCCGCACGGCGGGAGCCTTCTGGACGATCTTCTTCGGAGCGGCCTTGCGCGGCGTGGGCATCTTCCGAGGCCGGGCCGGGGCCATCCGGTTGAGCATCGCCTGGGCCTGCGCCAGATGCTGTCTGAGCAGGGCGTTCTCATGCTGTAGCTCCATCACCGGAGTCAGCCGGTTGAAGAACTGCGGCTCGGACATGATTGTCACAACGGTGGCGGTGACGATCTGAGTGACGACCTCCTGGTGCTCAGGAGGCACCATCTGCCGTACCCGTTGGCGGATCATTGCCAGCAGCGCGTCGCCCTCGTTCACGAAGCCTCCCTCTCCACCCCGATCTCCGCTGCCCATTGCCGTGGTTGGGGCTTGCACCACGGTCCGGGGTCATGTTCCGGTTTGACGATCACCCGCCTTCGGGTGGTCCACAGGGCAAACGCTGCTGCAAAGGCGTAGATGTACGCCAGCACTAACACAACGTCGTAGAAGTAGATCATTCCAGGCGTTCGATCTCCGTGGTGGGGAACCACGCCCGGCCGGAGCCGCCGTAGATGAGCGCGTCATCGAAGCACACCCGAGCCGCCTTGCCGAAGCCGTCCACAACCATGACCTTGTCTATCGTGCCCTTGAAAGGTCGTGTCTCCCCATGCTCACCGACCGGGACCTTGGCCGAGACTCTGTCACCCACGCTGATCTCACCGTCACTCATGTCACAAAGATACGGAACCTTGGACCAGAACGCAACTCCCGCCTGCGCTGTCCGATACCAGGCTACCGACGCTGCCCCCAACAATGCGGGCAGGAGCCCGTTGACTCACCCCGGAGGCGCAACTCATGGGTGATCGCCCGAGTTTGCAGGCTCTTCTCCACCAACGAGCGCCGAGAGGCGTCCCAGGCCCGGAGGCCCTCAGGCGTGTGCACTTCCTGGTGCACGACGTCCAGGCGGCGCTTCAAGCGCGGCGTGGCCACGTTGGGGATCGATCGCAGCTTGACCTTGACCTCACCGGGGTGGAGATCGTCTTCCAGGGACGCCCCTCGACCGGGCTCGGTGCGCCCCAGGTGTTCCAGGAACTGTTGTCCTACTGGCCAGGCCATGGGCGAATCGTAACCTCTCCGGGCTCGTCCAGGTAGACGATCCTGGTCCGCCCGTCGTGGCCGTGGACATGGACCACCGACTCCATGCCCCGGTCGTAGTGCACGATCGAGGACGGCCACTGGCCGATCCAGTGCAGCACGACCACCCCGTCGCTGAACTCAACGCCCTCGGCCACCACGCCAGTGCCCGATACCCCGGTTACGTCAACGTCGCGCTCCAAGACGAATCGGCGTAGATACCCGCTCACTTGCGACCCTCTTTGAAGCCCTCTTCGAACTTCTCGGTGAGGTCGTCGGGCTCGTCGTCGTCCTCGACCTCTTCGGCTTCTTCCAACTCAGCGGCATCCGGATCGGCACCGGACGGGTGGATGACGATCGTCCAGAAGGACGGGTCGGGGTTGTCCCGGTACTGGAAGATGAGGCCCTCGATGCGGATGCCTTCGAACGGCTTGCCTGTCCTGGCCGAGAGGTCGTGCAGGTCGTGGATCACCTGCTGCAGGTTCTCGATGACGTCGGCTGTTGACAGTGCTCGGCTCATGGGTCCTCAGGGTACTCAAAGGTGTAGTCCGGGAGCATGTGCCGCGACCAGCCGGTGGGAGTGACCTCAGGCCCGGCGACGTAGCTGGCCACGGCCTTGACGTTGTCCTCGTAGCACCAGTGCTCACCGCAGGTGAACTGGTCCTCCCCAATGACGATACGCAGCCGCCCGAGCGACAACGACATGAGACACCAGGCCCGGCCATCGGGCATCGCCTTGACCGAGATGTAGCTGCCCGCCCAGGAGTCATCACTCTCGGGGAAGCGCTGGGGGTCGAGCCCGCTGAGATCGTTGTAGAACAGCATCAGTCAACGGTTCCTCTCATCTTGACCACCGGCAACGGCGGTGGCTTGACCATCGGCTTGACCGGCTCTTCTCCTGGTGCGCTCGGGCTACCGAGGAAGTGATAGTGGCGGACCGGTGGGTCCTTCCAGTAGGCATAGGCGGCAGTGCAGGTGTCCTTGTCTTCGCACAGCCGGTAGTACGAACCAGGCCACGGTATCTCACTCACCTTCACTCCTTTCTAGCGCGGCGATCAGCGTGTCGATCTCTTCACCTGTCTTGACGTCGGTGTCATCGTTCGTCATCAGCCAGCGGATGGTCCGTAACCGTTGGACGAGGCTCTCTTGCTTAGCCATCGATGCGCCCGACTCCGTCCTCATCCAGGAAGATGATGTCCAACTTCTTGCCGTTGGCCTTCATGATCGCCTGCATGTGTTGGAACAGGTCAGCCAGCGCCTGGCTGTCGTCGTCATAGCCGTCCATCACCAACCCGGCCGACTCCCCGTCGTCCATGAACACCATGCACTTGTCGCCCTCACGGAACTCGGGATGGTCGTGAAGAGCGTCGGTCATCACGTCACAGATGCGCGTCAACCGATCCTGCGGCTGCTCACTACGTCGTGGTTGCTTATTCATGGAGCTTCCTTCTTCGTAACCGGCCTGTTCGCTTCGGCTGCCAGTCTGAGCATGTTGAGATAGTGAGCACAGTCCTTCCGACAAGGGATATACATCAGCGTCTTCACTCCCTCGACCACCGAGCAGCGGATGATGCACCCGCACGGCAGCACTTCATCGGGAGGGATGTCAGGCGCTGCTCGGTAGAACGAGGCCATCACAGCGTTGCCATCAGGATCGCCACGATGACAAACGTCATCCCCAGGATCAGCAGTCCCAGATCGGTCATCTGTCGGTCACTCAGGTCTTTGGGCATCATCGACCCTTGTCCTCTTCGTAGGCTCCCAGGTCGAGGATGATCTCGCGTAGCTGCACGTTGGCGTGCCACTGCTCGTTCTGCCAAAGGTGTTCGGCCAGGCGGAACGTGATCGGGCTGAACCGCACGGTCGCACAGTGGAAGCTGGCGTTCGACTTGTCGAGATGGTAGAAGTGGTCGAACGCATGCCACAGAGTGGTCTGGATGTCCTGCTGCGGGGTAACTGTTTGAGCCATGGCTGCAGCCTACACAGAATCGGAACCTTTGCTACGCCCTCTTGAGCGGCGCTCGCTTGGCCGGGATCTTGCGGCTGGCGACACGTGTCGCCACCGGCTTGTACACGTCCTCGATCTCATGGGTGGCGATGACCGCCACGCCCTCGATCTTGTTCGCCTTGGTGAAGGCCAGGACAGCACCACGCATCTCACTGTCGTCACGGGCTGCCCGAACGTCCAAAGTGCGGCCGTCATCGAGGAGATACCGGCACGTGTACTCCCGATAGCGGGCTACGACATTGCCGTCGTCGTCCTCTACCAAGATCACCCGAACCGGAGGCTTGGTTGTCATACCGAGAGCTTACGGCCGATCAACCGTTTGCGAGGGACATTGGGACTGACCCACAAGCACTCCTGTTGAGACACCGAGCCACGGCCAGATCGGGAGTTGCGGGTGGTGGTCATCTCCACACACTGCCAGTCGTGATACCACTCGTCGTAGTACTGGTTGGCATAGCCAGATATCAACACCTGGCGTCCGGTACCGGCCACTCTGGCCAACTCGCTGGCCAGCAGCTTGTGAGCCTCGACACTGCCCATGTCATGGAGATACTGCGACCCGTTACGAGAGATGTCCAGGTAGGGAGGGTCGCAGTAGACCACGGCGCGATCATCGGACTTGGTCAACTTGGCCAGCAGATCCATGGCGTCACCACACTCGATCTGCACCGTGGTCAGCCGTTCGACCACGGCGTACAGCCGCTGCTGGAAGCGCGCCCACTTGGTGGCGTTGGAGTGCCCGGAGTTGGAGTGCGTCGTTGACGTCCACGATCCACGGCCGTTGGAGGAAACGAACGAGCCGTTGAGATGAACGAAGAACTGCCGGGCACGCTCGATCTCCGGCAACTGCGGATCATCACCGCGGGCAAGGTTGAACTCGGTACGCGAGTATGGGGTGAGCATGATCTGGCGGATCAACTCGTCCGGTTGAGAGCGCAACACTCGATAGAAGGTGATCAGCGTCTCGTAGGTGTCGTTGACGATCTCCACCGGCACCGGGGGCTTGGACAGCAGTACCGCCAAGCTCCCGGCGAACGGCTCGATGTAGGCCCCATGAGCACGCATCGCTCCAACGATCTTGGGAGCGATGCGTGCCTTGGAACCAGGCCACTGGATGCACGGCGGCGTCACGATCCGCCAAACCTAGCGGAGCAAGTTCTGGATGCGCCGCACGATGCCAGCGTCCACGTTGACGTTGCCGCCGAGAGCAACGTTCAGGTGCTCCGGGTGGAGCAGATCCTTGAACTTGGAGAGGTCGAGAATCCCGCCCTTGCGTGCCACGTGGTCGGCGTAGAACACCTTGGAGATGCCCTCCGTGGCGTACTGCAACTCGACACAGTCCTCGACGTCGCCCAGGTTCACCTTCCGCAACTGCGCGGCGCGCCCGGTGTCAACCCACCACTTGCTGGTGTAGTAGGTGCGAGCACCGAGCCAAATCTCATGGCCCTTGTTGAAGTACAGCGTCGTGCCGGTACCGCCCGACTCCACGACGCAGTAGTGCTCCGGCAGGTACTCGGCCTCCCCACCGTCGAGCTTGTCCTTCCACTCGTCCTCGGTGAGGAACTCGTAGTCGGGCATGGCGTTGATGTGCCGCTCTTCGTAGAAGGTGGTACCACTCTGGGTAGAGTCCACCTTCCTGCGCTTGATGCGCGCCTTGTGACGGGCATGCCCGTTACCGTGCTCAGGGCTGACCTCGACCTCATCACCTTCAAGACCCGTCTTGCCGGTGTCCTTCCGGGTGGCGACGTTCACCACGATCGGGTTGATGGCGTCGAGCCGACCGAGGATCTCGGCCTTGAGTCGTTCCAGTTCCTCTGGATCAATGCGCTTGGCACTCGACACACGATCCTCGTCCAGCGCCTTGCGCAGGAAGTCGAGATCCGGAGCGTGCTGCAACTGGTCGAAGAAGGAGTTGATCCAGTCATCGATCGGCAGCGGGCTCTCGTTGGGGCCGGTGATGGAAGCCCGGCTCGGACTCTGCACCACACCCCAATCAGGGCTACCGATGGCCTGCAACTTCGGGGGGGTGATGACGAAGGCGAGGCGAGTCGCCACAGAGGGCACTGTGATACCCCACTGCTTCATCTGAGCGACGAGGTTGTACCCACGACGATCGCCGTACACCGGGATCATCTCCTGGTCGTAGGCGTAGACCATGAAGCCCTTGCCGTCCCACGGCATCCAGGCGTCCTTGGCAGAAGCCTCGATGTAGAACTGACCAGGGTTGGGCTCATGGATCTTGGGCACGCGCTTGGACTTCTTGATCGCCGCCACACGACGGTTGCACGCTGCCTGCGTGAACGGGCCGTCCCAGTTCCAGTCCCTGGGCAGGAGATAGACGTCCATGATCGTGCCGTGGTCATCGATCTCGATGCTCGTCTGGTTGCCAGCCGGAACACGATCCGTCCAGTCCGTGTAGGACTTCAACGAGCGCTCTTCACAGCGCCGCAACTGACCGTTGACGAGGATGGTCTTACCGTGTGTCCTGGTCGTACCCGGCGTCGGGTCGAGCATGTAGGTGACGGACACAGGCATCGGGCTGTTGAGCAGCTTGGTCAGGTCGTCGGCCAGGGTACGAGCGTTCTCCGACTTCATCGGATCACCGTCGATGTAGTCGTCCAGCATGTCAGGGCCGCAAAGGATGGTGGTGATACCACCATTCTTGATGACCGTGGGGTGGATCAGATCCTTCGTCTCCAACCACAGCCGCCAGCCATGCTCGGCCTCCATGTAGACGTCGTTGTCGAACACGCCGAGGACGTCTTGCACCTGAGAGGCGTCGAACGTGAAGTTGACCAGGCCGTACGTCTCATGCCCGGTGTCCACGATGCACAAGGCGTGCGTGAGCCCTCCCGGCTCCGTGGTCGCCACGAACATGTTGGAGTGCGGGAGCACCGCTGCACGACTGCCCTGCCCGTAAGAACCGGCGAGGTTGGTGCGCGAACGACGGTTGGTCCCAGCGCCCTTGGTCAGCGTTTCGAAATAGGCGAGCAACTCGGCCTTCGGGTCCATCCACGGACCGTCGTTCCAGATACGGCGCTTCCACACCGACTTCTGCACGTTGTCAGCGTGGTCCACGAACTCGAAGTTGACGAAGTCGAACACGACCTGCTCGTCACCGCGAGCCTTACCGGCTCGGGCAACCGCCTGCACGAAGTTGCGCCACAACTCGATGGCCCACTGGTGCTTGCGTCCGCCGTCGTAAGCGATACCGATGAGGGCATAGGTCCCTTCGGCCCCGGCGCTGACCTCCTTACCCACGTTAGGGCTGTACGGAACGCTCACGACGCCACCTCTGTCGCGGTGTAGCGCGACGAGGCGAGGGCGACCAGCGCGGCACGCGCCTGGATCTCCAGGGTGACCCTCTTGTAGTCCTTGGCCGAGGCCGAGGTCGGCCAGCACTTGACGATGCGGGCGTAGTCACGCACCATGCGCTGCAGGTTGAGGGTCGAGATGCCCTCCAACCCGTCCGGATCGGTGGCGTCCACCCTGAGGTTGCCGTTCCGGTTGGGGACCACGGCGAACTTCTTGGACACCGCCCCATCGCCCTTGTGCAGGACGTACGCGCCCTCACCGAACGACTTGATCTGCTCCTGCGTCGGACGCTCGTCGGTGCCGTACGGCCCCTGCGCTGCGCCCACCACGATGTACTTCATCGGATGCTCCTTCGTATGCTCCTACAGCGGCACTCACCGTTGTTGCTAGCAACTCTAGGGTGACAACTGTCAGTTCGCAACCCTCAGCCGAAATATTGGCAGAAACAGCCGCTGTTGTCCAGTTCAACCTCGGTCGTAGTCCCAGCCAAGATGATCAGGGTGGGCGACGTGATACTCGGTGCGATGAGCATGCGACCCGTAGGGGTGCAGCAGTGCAGCGAGCCATGGCTCGCTATCACACAGCGCATGAGCGCAATCGTGACAGAGGCACGCTTCGTAGTCAGGCTGAGCGGCCAGCACACGCTGCTCCCGATACTCGGGTACCCACTCGGGATCATCGATGACGCGGCCTTCCTCGCTGAGGATGTAGTCGTCGTACAGGCCAAAGTCGCCGCGACGGTCAGAGGCCCGCTTGAAGCGCTCGTCGGTGTTGATCGGGAACTTCGCCTCGATGTTGTCAACGAACATTCCGTACCCGCCGAAGAAGCCGATCCACAGAGCGTTCTGGAACTGGTATGTCACCGGGTCGTCAGGTGCACCGTGGTCAGGGACCAACTCGGTATCACACTTGGAGCACTTCATGCCGTTATGTTACCACTTCCTGCATGACTTTGCTGCACTCCGTGCACGACAGGGTCTGCGAGTTGAGCATCTCCTGCCAACCGTCGGGAAGGTTGCGGGTGAGTTGACAACCGGGGCATACCAAGGTATGCGGGTACGGCATGAGGACGATGTCTGGTCCCCGCGGCGGGTGGTGTACTGGCGGGAACTTCTGCGGCTCAACCACTCGGTGACCTCCCCGGTACGAGGAACGTGACCCACACGAAGCCGG
>Ga0209811_10000566_pt1 | contig 14760 bp, 14 predicted proteins | sample Coa_R1_6_FD_187161 | JGI IMG/M metagenome (GOLD analysis project Ga0209811, IMG submission 187161) | Surface soil microbial communities from Centralia Pennsylvania, which are recovering from an underground coalmine fire. - Coalmine... | ecosystem: Environmental > Terrestrial > Soil >...
GCGCGGTCACTTGAGCGACGTCACCACCACGTTGTCGTAGTACACCGTGCACTGGCCCACGCCGCCCGTGTACGCCGGCAGCGCGATGCGGCCGACCAGCTTCGCCGAGTGCGGATCGCCGCGCGACTCGGCACGGCCATCCGCACGGTCGAGCCTCTGCTCGCCGTTCACGAACACGCGATAGCGGTTCCCGCGCGCCTCGACGCGCAGGTGGTTCCAGGTCCCGTTCCCGTTCGTGGTGCTGGCGCGACCCATGGGCCATGCGCCCTGGTACATGACCACGTCCTGGTAGCTGCCGCCGCGCAGGTCCACGCCCGTGCCGGACTCGCCCATCACCCGCACGATGACGCCCTTGTCGACGCCGCGCATCATGCACACGTCGAGGTCCACGGCGATGTCGGACCACGCCGTGTCGCCGGCGGTGATGATCGAGCGCAGCTGCTTCTTGTCGGGCAGGTCGGCGCGCAGCATGCCGCGCCACGCCGACCACACACCCGGTTGGTCCGGCGTCCAGCCCTTGAGGTCGCCGTCGGTGAAGTCCTCGGCGAACAGCACGTGCTGCGCCGGCTTGTGAAAACGCGGCGGCGTGGGCGGGGTCGCGAAGCGCGTCTCGTCCGTGGCGCCCGCGAGCAGCAGCGTCGCACACGTCAACATGGCCATCCTGGGCAATGCCGCTTTCATTCCGCACCGAACATGGCATCCCTCGTGGCCGGCGTCCAATCGCGCGCCGGAGGTGGCTCGGAGCCGTTCATCTCCAAGTCCCATATCGGCATGCGCGTCATGCGCCCGTGGGAGCACTGGACGAGCCCGCGGCGCGCGGTCGGCGCCGCGCGCGCGCGTCGGGTTGGAATGCGAACCGCACCGAGTGTTAGCTTGGGCCGTTATGGCCAAGAAACGCAGGAACATCGGGGTGATCGGCGTGCCGATCGACCTGGGCGCGGGTCGACGCGGCGTCGACATGGGACCCTCCGCGATCCGCATCGCCGACCTGGAGAAGCGGTTGGAGGAGCTGGGGCACAAGGTCGAGGACTACGGCGACCTGGACGTGATGATTCCCGAGACCCAGAAGGTCGGAACCGGCAAGCTCCGGTACAAGGCGCCCATCCTCTCCGCGTGCACCGCGCTCATGAACATGGTCGACAAGTGCCTGACCGAAAACCGCATGCCCCTGGTGCTTGGGGGCGACCACAGCATCGCCATCGGCTCGGTCGCGGGCACGACGAACTTCTACGCCCGCCAGGGCGAGGCGCTGGGCTTGATCTGGTTCGACGCCCACGGCGACGCGAACACGCCGGAGACCACGCCGAGCGGTAACATCCACGGCATGTCGCTCGCGGTCTCGCTGGGCTTCGGCGACGAAGAGCTGGTCCAGCTGGGTGGGCGGGCTCCAAAAGTGCAGCCGCGGAACACCGTGCTGGTGGGGATCCGCGACCTGGACCAGGGCGAGCGCGACTTCCTGAAGAAGAGCGGCGTCACCTGCTACACGATGCGCGACCTGGACGAGCGCGGCATGCGCGACGTGCTGGACGAGGCCATCCGCCTCGCGAGCGACGGCACCGCGGGCATCCACCTCTCGTTCGACCTCGACGTGGTGGACCCGGACGACGCGCCCGGCACCGGGACCCCGGTGTGGGGCGGCATCAGCTATCGCGAGGCGCACCTGGCGATGGAGATGTTCAACGACCGCGCGAACATCGTCGCCATGGACCTGGTCGAGGTGAACCCCGTGCTCGACAACCAGAACATGACCGGCATCCTCGCCGCGGAACTGGCGCAGAGCGCGCTGGGCAAGACGATCCTGTAGCGTCCGCCGCGGCGGACGGGGCCGCGCCGACCCGGCCGTCCGCGTGGCACCGGTGGCAGGAGGAGGCCGCATGCGGAGCCGACCCCGCGTGGTGCTGGCACTCGCGCTGACCGCGCTCGCCGTCGCGGCGGCCCCGCCCGAGCCCGGGACGGAAGCCGTCGTCGCGTGGATGAAGCGCACGGCGCACCCGTTCGACACCTGCACGCCCCGCGACGACCAGCACGACCTCGCATTCCTCAAGTCCATCGTCGGCAAGGCCCACATCGTGGCGCTCGGCGAGGGCACGCACGGGTCGAGCGAGTTCTTCACGATGAAGCACCGCATCACTCGCTACCTCGCCACGAACATGGGCTTCACGGTGTTCGCGATCGAGGCGAACATGCCCGAGGCCTACCGGATGAACGACTACGTGCTCACCGGGCGCGGCGACCCGAAGGCACTGCTCGACGGCATGTACTTCTGGACCTGGAACACGCACGAAGTGCTGGACATGGTGGAGTGGATGCGGGCGTACAACGCCTCGGGCAATGGGCGCATGCAATTCACCGGCTTCGACATGCAGACGCCGGACACGGCGGCGGCGATCGCGCGACGGTCACTCGTCAAGGTCGACTCCGCGGCTGCCGACAGCCTGCTGGCGTGCGTGCACGCGATCGCGCGCGCACGCTCCGCGCTCGGCAGCACGGGTTTCGGCACGGCCACGGGCACGCTGCCCGCCACCGACTTCGCCGGGCATCACGTTCGCTACTCGGGGTGGATCCGGACGAAGGGCGTGTCGATGAATGGGTTCGCGGGCATGTGGATGCGGGCCGATTCCGGCGCGCGCCGGGGCATCGCATTCGACAACATGCAGGCCCGCCGCCTGAACGGGACGCTCGATTGGCAGCGGCAGACGATCGAGTTGGACATCCCGCACGAGACGACGAACATCAACTTCGGCTGCCTGATGAGCGGAACCGGAACCGCGTGGTTCGACGGGCTCACGCTCGAGGTGGACGGGCGGCCGTGGACGGGCGACGGGACGCTCGATCTCGCGCTCGACCGCGCGGGCGGCCCGGCCGGCTTCCACTCGGGTGGGGTCGGTGGGATCTACGAGATCGCGATGGACGAGACGACCGCGCAGGAGGGAGCCCGGTCGCTCCGCATCCAGCGGACCGGGGAGTCCACGGACGCGGGGCCGCCGCCGTCCCCCGTGCCCGCGGCGCGCCGGCTGCTCGCGCGGGTCGAGGGCGAGCGCGCTGCGCTCGTGGCCGCGAGCTCACCCGCGGAGGCGGACTGGGTGATCCAGAACGTGCGCGTGGTCGAGCAGGCCACACGCATGACCGACCCGATGACGGGCTCGCTGGTCCGCGATTCGAGCATGGCGGACAACGTGGACTGGATCCTCGCGCACGAGAGGCCAGGGACGAAGATCGTGCTCTGGGCGCACAACGGCCACGTGAACCGCCGGCCGGGCTGGATGGGATCACACCTCGCGGCGCGCCATGGCGCCGACATGGTCGTGATCGGCTTCGCGACCCACTCCGGGCGCTACACGGCCGTGGGTGGCGAGAAGAGCGAGGTCGGCAACGAGCTGATCGCGCCGGCCGGGGACACGCTGGAAGCGGTCTGTCATGCCACCGGGCTGCCCCGGTTCGTGCTCGAGGTGCGGCGAGCCGAGGTCGACTCGGCAACCGCACGGTACTTCCGCTCGTTCCCGGTGATGCGTTCGATCGGTGCGCTGGCGACACGGGCTCAGTTCTCCCCGACCGACGTCGCGCGCGATTACGACGCCATCATCTTCGTGGACCACACGAGTCCCACGCGACTGAACCACGCGACGTGGTGAGCGGCGGGAACTGACCTGTGGCCTAGCCGGCCCGCGCGAAGTGCTGGGCGTAGCGCTCCAGAAACGCGCGCAGCTCGGTGGCGTTCAAGTCGGAGACGGCCCAGCACTCCATGCCCGCGACGACGCGGCGCTCGATCTGGTAGCCGTCGCGCGCGGACGGCGCCAGCCGGGGCGCGCCCCGCCGCGCAGGCCACACGAACAGGTCGATCGGGTGGCGGTTGCGCCGATAAACCAGCACGGCCACGGCGCGGTCGTTCACGTAGTCGAGCCGGCCGCCCTCGAGCGGGAAGCCGGCATCGGCGAAGTCGGCGACCGGCGGGGAGTAATCGAGCCGGCCGTTGAACCACGGCTTCACCGTGTGCTGGTCGGTCGAGATCACGTCCGAGACGTGCCCCGTGACCGCGGCGCGGACGTGCGCGGCCACCAGCTCGCGCGCGAGCACGTCACGCGAGGCGAGCTGTTGCGTGACGCCCACCGCGACCGCCATGCAGGCGGCCAGCGCGAGCCCCGTGGTGAGCCAGCGACCCCGGCCCCATGCCGGGCGGACCCGCCGTGGCGCCGGGAGCACGGCGATCGCGGGCGCGCGTGCCTCGCCGCGCACGGCGGCCCGCGCCCAGTCTCGCAGCGCCGCGGGAGCCTGCTCGCGCGGCACGAGCGCGCGCAGCTCGTCGCCGAGCAGGCGATGGCGCGACAGCGCCTGAGCGCACGCCTCGCAGCGTGCCACGTGCGCCTCGACCGCGTCGCGCAGCGAGGACTGCAGCTCGCCGTCGACGAACGCCCCGAGCTGCGGCCGGATCTCCGGGCAATTCATGACACGCTTTCTCCCGCCTGGGCGAGGACGCGCTCGAGCTGCGCGCGCGCGCGCGCCAGGCGCGACATCACGGTGCCGATCGGGACGTTCATCACCGCCGCGATCTCCTTGTACGAGAGCCCCTCCACCTCGCGAAGCACGATCACCTCCCGCAGCGGCTCGGCCACATCGGCGAGCGCTCGCTCGATCGCCGCGCCGGTCGCGCTGCGCTCGGCCGCGCGCTCCGGCGGCTCGACGGCGTCGGTGTCGCCATGATGGGTTTCATCGAACTCCACCCCCATGCGCAGCCAGTCACGCCGGCGGCGCGTACGGCACGTGTTGCGCACGATCGCCAGCAGCCACGCGCGCCCGTTCGCCCCGCGAAACCCGGCGAAGTACCGGATCGCCCGGAGCAGCGCGTCCTGCACCGCGTCCTGTGCGTCGTGATCGTCACGCAGGAGCCGGCGCGCGACGCGGTAGGCCACGTCGAGGTGGACGAGGATCTCCAGCTCGAAGCGTGACTGTTCCGCCGGTGTCAGCCCGGGCGGCCCGTTCGGGGCGGTGCGTTCGTGCGCGCTCGTGGATCTGGCCCTTTCTCGTGTGGACCCCGCCACGGGCGGGTTTATTCCCCGGAATGTGGGCCGGGAATAACAACGTTGATCTCCGGGTCGAGTGGGCATCCACAGGCCGTCCACCCCTCAAACCGGAGGAACTCCAATGCTAGTCCAACGTCCCAGTGTCCACCATGTTTCGAGCCCCCGCCGCGCCGCGCTGGCGCTGGCGCTCGCGCTGTCGGTCCCGACCTCGGCCCTCGCGGCGCACATGGCGCCGGCCAGCGGCGCGGTCGCCGACACCGTCTCCGTCACGCTCACCGAATGGAAGGTGGAAGTGTCGCCGGCGAAGGTCCCGGCCGGCGCCGTCTTGTTCGCGATCCGGAACGACGGCAAGATCCCGCACGGGTTCGAGATCGAGGGCGGCGGCATCGAGAAGTCGGTCCAGAACATCCCTCATGGCGGCACCGGGATGCTCCGGGCGACGCTTGCGGGCGGGCGTTACGAGGCCTACTGCCCGGTCGGCCGTGGCTCGCACAAGATGCTCGGCATGGTCACGTCGCTCGAGGTCGAGGGCGGACGCGCGGCGGCACATGCGACCGCTCACGCCATGGTGCACGACGACGACGATGACGACGACGCGCCGGCGCGCGCGGCGTCCGCGGTGCGCGTCACCGGCGGCGGGCCCGTGATCCAGATCCTGCCCGGCCCGTTCCCGTTCGCCGACAGCGCGGCAGCGGTCATCGATCAGCGGCCGGACGACCAGCGCCAGGACCTCACGCGCAAGGCGCACATGGGCCCCTACTCGAACAACGTCGCCCGCGTCGACGGCGCGATCGAGCTGGTCGCGATCGACCGCGGCGCGAGCGGCGACTCGGTCAGCGGCGTCGCCACGTTCACGACGCAGGACGGCGCGCGCTGGAAGGTGGCCATGGACCGTGTGCAGACCCGCGACATCCCGGACAACCCGCGCTTCGGCGGCGTGATCATGGGGCTCTTCTACCACGGCGCCTCCGGCGTGCACACGCCGCTCGTGCCCACGATCCAAGCCCAAGTGGCGCTGTGGGCGTACGCGCACGTGTGGCGCGACGACCAGCTCGTCACCGACGGCGCGCTCGTCCACGTCATGCTGCTCTCGCGCACGCGCCGGGACGGTGACTACTCGCTGGCGTGCTGGGACTGCTCGCGGAACCCGATCGAGGAGCTGCAGCTGCAGGTCACGGCGCCGCCGGGCACGACGCCGTTCCAGGCGCCGGGCGGGTTCCTGTTCGTCAACTGGGAGAAGTCGTCCGAACAGCCGCTCGCGGCGCGGTGAGCATCGAGAGGGGCCGGGGCGTAACGCCCCGGCCCCCTCTCGCAGAGGACGCACCTGCGAGCCTGCCTCATGCCTTGGAGCCCCGGAGCAGACTCGCCAGCGCCTCACCGAGCTTCGGATGCGCGTCGAACGCGTGCACGAACGCGTCCTCGCGCGGGCCGCCCTTGGCGCGGATGGCGTTTACAGCCGCGGCGCGGTCCGCGCCGCTCCAGCGCGAGACGCCGGGCAGCAGCGTCACCAGCGGCGCCCAGCGGCGCCAGGCGTGGCGCTCTTCCGCGCTCCAACGGTCGAGCGAGCGGACGCCGAGGATTACCGCCGCCTCGCGATCGCACTCCCCCGCTGCCCGCGCCCGGTCGCCGGCGAAGCGCTTCGCGACCAGCTTCGTCGCCGCGATGCCGGCGTTCGGGAGCGGTAGCTCGCCGATGATGTCGTCGCGGTGGGACCCAAGCGACCAGTAGAGGTTGTGCGTCGCCAGCTTCCGCAGCGTCGCCTCGCTCGAGCGATGCCCCTTGTCGCGTGACATTCTCATGAGCTCGGCCTGCATCAGGGCGCGGGCCGCGCGCGCGCGTGGCCGGAACCCCAGCTTCTGGTAGAACCACCACGCGCCCGACTCGATCGCCTCGTCGTTCCCGTCGCCGAGCTGGTAGGGGAAGATCGTGAACGTGTCGGTGCCGAACAGCGCGCGCGTCATGCCGATCACCTTCCCGTACACCGGCCCCGCCTCGGCGCCCCGGAACGTGTCGAAGACGTTGAACGCCAGCTCTGCCGATCGGTAGAGCGCGCTGGTGAGCACGTAGCCGACGGGCACGCCATTCTTGAGGGTGAGGAAGCCGTACACGCTCTCGAGCAACAGGCGGCGCTCCGGCAGCGCGCCGATCATCAGGAACTCGAGGCCGTCGCCGCAGTCCACGTGGCGCACGTCACGGGGATCTCCCCACGCGAACACGTCGAGGTCGCGGCTGCGGGTGACCATGCACGACATCGCCAGCGCCAGCGCCTGCTCGCCTTCGGCCTCGGCGAGCGCACGCACCGCGCGCGGCGGTGTCGCGGCGGCCTTGGCGAGGTCCGGCCGACCGGCGAATGGCTCGCGCTGGAAGTGCATCTTCGCCACCGGCCATTCGTCATGCGTCCGCGACGGCGTCGTCGCGTCACCGCGCAGCCGGTAGGCGGGCTCCAGCCCGTCGTGCACGCGCTCGAACAGGAAGTCATCGGGCGCGAGCCGGGCCGCGAGCGCGCGCGCCACGAACGCACCGTCGGATTCGCCCGCGCCCTTCATCCGCGCGAGCCAGCCGCGCAGTCCATAGTCGATCTCGTCCAGCCCCGGCACCTCGCTCTCGTGCGCGAGCAGCGGCAGCCAGGCTTCGAGCGCATCGGGAGACGCGAGCGCCTCCCAGTCGATCTCGAGCAGCTTGGGCCAGCGCGCGGCGAGCCGGCGCGCGGTCGGGGCGAAGAACGCGAAGCGGGTATCCGAGCCGGCGATACCACTGTCCGTGAGCGCGCCGCGATGACGGCGCACGTCCGCACGCGCGCCGAAGCTTCGCAACGCACGCGACACGAGCGCGAGTGTCCCGCGGTCGTCCGGGTAGGCGCGCGCGGCGAGCAACAGCTCGTGCAGCCGCTCGATCGCCGCCGCGGCCGGGAGGCTCGATCGCAACACGCGCGCGAGCCGCGTGCGCCGCTCGCGCGCGGCCGTGTCACCGAACGTCCAACGCAGCGCCTCCAGCCGTGCGAGCTCGCCGGCGACGCCCCGCGCAGCCACGGTGCGTCAGTACGCGGCGGGCGAGGTGGAGTCGGAGCTGTCGGACGGCGATTCCACCGGCACCCAGCCCTCGTCCGGCACCAGCATGTCCGAATCGCCGCTGAAGCGGTCCATTCGCACCGGCACGATGTTCCCGTCCACGGTCATGTGGTCGTAACGCCAGCGTGTCGGCCAGACGTAGATCACGAACGCGAGGACCAGCACCAGCCACAGGATCGGGATCAGGATGCGCGTTCGCATGGCGGTCACTTCACCCAGCGGTCGAACCACGCCGCCTGGCGCGTGTACCAGTCCGCGCGATGGCGCGGCTCACGCAGGCCGTGACCCTCGCGCGGGTAGTGGACGAACTCCGTGGGCACGCCGAGGAACTTGAGCGACTGGTACGTCTCCTGCGCCTGCGGGTAGGGGATGCGCACGTCGGCCTCACCGTTGAGCACCAGCGTCGGCGTCTTCACCTTGTCGATGTACGCGATCGGCGAGCTCTTCCGCCACTTGTCGAAGCTCTCCCAGGGCAAGCCCTCGAACTCGAACGCGCGGTACTGGTGCGTGTCGCTCTGCGCCCACAGTGCCGGCAGGTCGGGTGCGCCCGCGGAGACCACGGCGGCGTCGTAGCGGTTCGTGTGCGTGATCGCCCACGCGGAGAGGTAGCCGCCGTAGCTGTGGCCGAACACGCCCAGCCTGTTGCCGTCGGCGAGCCCCCACTTCACCAGGCTGTCGACGCCGGTCTCGACGTCGCGCCAGTCCTGGCCGCCCCAGTCGGCGCGCTGGCGCAGCATGAACGCGGTGCCGTAGCCGCCGCTCGAGCGGAAGTTCGGCAGGAACACCTGGTAGCCGCGCCCCGCCATGAACTGGGCCATGGCGTTGAAGCCGATGCCGTACCGCGAGCCGTACGGTCCGCCGTGGAGCAGCACCAGCGTCTTCTGCGCGCCTCTTTCGGGCGCGCCCACCGGGCGCACGAGCACGCCCTCCACCTGGGTGCCGTCGTCGCTCGTCCAGCGCACCGTGCGCGTGGCGCCGAAGGCGCAGCCCGCGGCGGCGGCATTCACCTGCGACACCGCGCGCGACATGGCGCCGGCGCGATCAGCGACGTGCAACTCACCGGGCTGGTTCCAGCGCGACAACACGTACGCGACGCGCCCGTTCGCGGCAAGGACCGGCGGGCCGCCGGTCTCCCCCGCGAGGTCCGCGCCCAGGCGCACGCCGCCGCCCGTGCGCGCCACGGATGCCAAGCGCGAGGAAGCGCCCTGCTGGCTGAAGAAGAACAGCGAATCCGAGGTGGCGTTCCACGCCGGGCTCGAGGCGTCCTCGTCGAAGTCGGCGGTGAGCTTCACCGGTGTGCCGCCCGAAGCGGCACACACCCAGAGGTCGGACTTCTCAACGTGCTTCTTCCAATCGCTGGTGCCCGCCCACGCGAGCCAGCGGCCGTCCGGCGACCACTCGAAGCCGCCCTGCGGCAGCACGCCGAGCTTGCGCGGCGTTCCACCGCTCGCGGGCACGATCGCGATGTCGGTCAGGTTGCCGTCGTCCACGGCGCCGGTCGGGTTGCGGAGGAACGCGATCGATCTGCCGTCCGGGGACCACTCGGGGTCGGACGCCATGAACGTGCCGGACGTGACGCGCGTCTGCTTGAGCGTCGAGAGCTCGATCCGCCAGATGTGGTTGTACTGCGGGATCTCGTCCTCGACGACCTGGTCCCACTTCTTCTTCTTCCAGTCCTTCACCTGCTTGGAAAGCGTGTCGAGCATCGTGTAGGCGATCGACTTACCGTCCGGCGACCAGCGGATGTCGCCCACGGACTCGACGAACGTCGCCAGCTTCCACGGCTCGCCGCCGTTCAGCGGCAGCAGCCAGATACTGGTCTTCCCCTCGTCGCTGTCGCGCGGCGAGACGAACGCGAGCGTGTCGCCGCCGGGCGAGAACTGCGGCGCGTAGTCGTTCTTGGGGTGGCGCGTCAGCGCCCGGCAGGTGTTGCTCGCCGCGTCCCAGAGCCAGATGTCCTGGTTCGTGGTGTTCTCCGCCGTGTCGGGCGCGTTCACCACGAACGCGACGCGTTGCCCGTCGCGCGACCACGTGATCGCCTGGATCTGCCGGAGCGTGATCGCGTGCTCGACCGAGAATATGGACGGCCCGGAGGGTCTTGGCGCGTCGCCCTTGCGTGCGGGCGCGGCGGCGAGCGAGGTGGAGGAGATCAGGAACGCGGCAAGGGGAAACGCCGCCCAGCGTGCGTGCATGGAGGCTCCGGGGACCTGGATGAGCGCCAGAACCGCGGCAGCCTACCAGAAGCGACCGGGCCGGGCGGCGGGGCACCCAAGGGCTCGTGAGGCCCGGGTGCGACCACCGCCCGGCCTGGCGTGCGTCACGGCATCAGTCCGTGCCGCCGGTCGTCGTCGCCTTCACCACGACGCGATGCGCGACCGGCTTCCCGGACTCATCGCGCCAGTACACGGTGACGCGGGCATCCTTCGCCACGTCGCCCGTGGACCGCATCTCCGAGTGGCGGGTGAACACCATCTGCTTCGGCGTCTTCCCACCCTTCTCGACCGTGATCGACGACGCGTCCAGCGACACCACCGTCCCGGTGAACTGGTGGTAGGCCGCCGCCTTGCGCGGCGACGCCGGCTGATCCGCCGCCGCCGTCTTCGCCGAGCGCTTCGCCGCGGCCTGCGCCTCCGGCGCGAAACCCGTCAGCGAGACCGCGAGCACGGCCGCCAGCGCCAACGGCGCCAGCATCCTTGCGTGCCTCATGATTCCTCACCTCCCTCCGGCTCCCCGGGGGCGAGGTGCGCGCACGATGCTCCGTCGCGAGCGTGCGCCGCGTCAATGCCCGCGCGCGCCGATCACCGCGTTCACGACGGCGACGACCTCGGTCACGAGCAGCGAACGAGGTGGGACGTCACGCGATGCGCGTGAGCCGCACGCCGCCCGCGCACACCGTTCACGGTTCGCGCGTGGAGCCGGGGCGTGAACGCGGGCGCCGGGGCGAGCGCGGCGTTTCGGTCGCGCGCCCCGCCTTCGCCTGTGCGTACATCGCGATCGCCGCCTCCCGTCGCTCGGCGTGGTCCACGATCGGGAGCGGGTAGTCCTTGCCGAGCGCGACGCCGGCCTCGGAAACGAGCAGCGGCGGAGCCTGCCACGGGCGGTGGATGAAGTCGTCCGTGACCAGCATCAGCTCCGGACACCAGCGACGGACGTAGCGACCCACCGGGTCGAAGCGCTCGCCCTGCAGGACCGGGTTGAAGATGCGGAAGTAAGGCGCTGCGTCCGTGCCGGTGCCTGCGGCCCACTGCCAGCCGCCGTTGTTGCTCGCGAGGTCGCCGTCCACCAGGTGCGTCATGAACCAGCGCTCGCCACGCCGCCAGTCGATCAGCAGGTCCTTCGTCAAGAAGCTCGCCACGATCATGCGCACGCGATTGTGCATGAGCCCGGTCGCCGCCAGCTCGCGCATGCCGGCGTCCACGATGGGGAAACCGGTGCGGCCCTCGCACCACGCGGCGAACTGGTCGTCGGTGCCGCCCCAGCGCAGCGCGTCGAACTCGCGCCGGAACGCGCCGTGCTCGACGTGCGGGAAGTGCCAGAGCACGTGGGCGAAGAAGTCCCGCCAGCGCAGCTCCTCGATGAACTTCGCCGCGTGATCGCGCAACCGCTCGTCACCCGCGGCCGCCCCGAGCACGCCGTGGGCGACGCGGCGGATGCCGATGGTGCCGAACTTCAAGTCGGCGGACAGTTGCGACGTCGCCGGCACCGCTGGGAAGTCGCGATCGGTCGCATAGCGCGCGAGGCCGGCGCCGGGCTCGGGTCCGGTCCCGCCCAGGAACCGTTGCAGCCTTCGATGCGCGTGTGACTCGCCCGCGGGCCAGGGAACGCTCGCGGGCTCGGTGAAGCCGAGGCGCTCGAACGTCGCGAGCCGGGGTGAAGGCAGTGCGTGCGACGCGAGTCGCTCGACGCGCGCATGGGGCTCGGCGATCGGCAGCGCCTCGCAGGCGTTCCGGAACGGCGTGTAGATCGTGTACGGGTTCCCCGTGCCCTTCATGACGAACCCCGGCGGCACCAGCAGCCGGTCGTGAAAGCGCTTCGTCTTCACGCCCGCGGCCGCGAGCGCGCGCTCGACGCGGTCGTCGCGCTCGCGCAGCGCCGGCTCGTACTCGTCGTTCCAGTACACGGCGTCCGCTTTCGCGGCGCGGGCGGTGCGCGGCAGCACCTCGGCCGGGTCGCCGTGCGCGAGCGCCAGCCTCGAGCCGCGCGCCGCGATCGCGGCGGACAGCTCCGCCAGCGCGCCGAGCACGAAGCGCACCCGCGTCGCGGCGATGTCGGCCCGCGCGAACCACGCCGGGTCGCTGGCGTAGAACGGCAACACGTCGTCGCCCGCATCGTGGGCGGCCGCGGACAGCGCCGGATTGTCGTCGAGACGAAGGTCCTTCCGGAACCAGTGCAGGATGCGCATGTCAGTGTGCGCCGGGGACCGTGCCCGCCGCGGGCCATCGATCCCGCGCGGCGCGCGCCGCGCGCCAGACATTCACATGCGCCTCGACGCTGTCCTGGAGCGGCCGGCTGTAGCCGCCGCCGAGCATCACGCACACGGGGAGCGCGCGCTCGACGAGCCAACCGAATACGCGCCGGTCGCGCTCGGCGAGGCCGGCGTGCGATATCTCGAGCCGGCCGAGGCGATCGCTCGCGAGCGCGTCCACGCCGGCCTGGTAGAAGACGATGTCGGGCGCGTGCGCGTCGAGCGCCGCCGGCAGGTGCGCCTCCAGCCGGGACAGCAAGTCGTCATCATCCGCGCCGTCCTCCAGCTCCACGTCGAGCGTGCTCCGCTCCTTGCGCAGCGGATAGTTGTGGCGCGCATGCAGGGAGAACGTGAACGCAGCGGGGTCGCCCGCGAAGCACGCGGCCGTGCCGTTCCCCTGGTGCACGTCCAGGTCGAGCACGAACGGCCGGCGCGCAAGGCCCTGTCGCCGCAACAGCGCCACCGCGGCAGCCGCATCGTTGAACAGGCAGTACGCCTCGCCCCGGTCCGGGAACGCGTGGTGCATGCCGCCGGCGAGGTTGCCGGCGACGCCGTGCGCCAGCGCGGCACGCGCCGCCATCACCGTGCCGAACAGTGCGGCTCGTGCTCGCGTGACCAGCGCCTCCGACCACGGCAAGCCGAGCGCGCGGACCTCGGGAGCCGTCCATGCGCCCGCGAGCGTGCGCTCCATGTAGCCCGGCTCGTGCACTCGCGCCAGCCATTCGAGCGGCGCCGGCTCGGAGCGGTGCACGTGAGCCGCGTCCAGCACGCCCTCTGCGAGCAGACGCTCGCGCACCTGCGCGTACTTGGCGAGCGGGAACGGGTGGTTCGCGGGCAGCGGGAACGCATGGTGGTCGCTGGTCCACGCGTGCAGTGGCCGCATGGCGCGAAGCATGCCTTGACGGGAAGGACACTTCAAATGGCAGTCTGGTGACGTCCGGAGAGAGGAGGTCGCGATGTTCCGTACGCTGATGTCGATGCTGATGTCCCTGATCCCCACCCTCGCGCTCGCCGATGGCAACGGCACCGGCCATGGCTTCGCCTGCGACATGCGGGCGATGACGAAGGACGAACTCGGCCTATAGCGCCAGCTCCGATTGCTCGGCGATCGGCTTGAACGCGGCGCCTTCGTGACGCAGCAGCCATTGCTTCATCGGCAGGCCGCCACCGTAGCCCCACAGCGTGCCGTCCGCGGCGATCACGCGGTGGCAGGGCACGAACACGGCGACCGGGTTCGCACCGTTCGCGGCCGCGACCGCACGCACCGCGTCCGGCTTGCCGAGCGCCTTCGCCAGGCTCCCGTACGAGCGCGTCTCGCCGGCGGGGATGCCGCGCAGCGCGGACCAGACGTCGCACTGGAACGCCGTCCCCAGCAGCCGCACCGGCTGCTCGTCGAGCGCGCCGACATGGCCGCCGAAATAGCGCTCGAGGCGCGACGCCGCCCCCGCGGCGTCGGAAACGACGCGCGTCGTGAACGCGCCGAGGTGGCGGGCGAGGTGCTTCGCGACCGGGTGCTCGGCGCCGTGGCCGCCGTCGAGCGTCAGCCCCACGAGCTGGCCGTCGAGCGCGTAGAGCGCCATCGGGCCGACGGGCGTGTGCGTGACCGTGAGTTCGAGCGTCATGACATCACCTTTCGTGTCTTTCGCTTCACCCTCTGCTTCCGCGGCTCCGTCCACAATGCGAGCACGGCATACGAACGCCACGGCCGCCAGCGTTCGGCGCGCTCGCGCGTCTCGCGCTCGCTCGGCAGCCGGCCATGGCTCTGCAACGCCTGGCGCACGCCCAGATCGCCGGCCGGGAACGCATCCGGCTCGCCGAGCGCTCGCATCGCCAGGTACTGCGCCGTCCAGTCGCCGATCCCGGGCAGCGCGGTGAGCCGGGTGACCGCGTCGTCGAGGTCTCGGAACGCGCCCAGGTCGAGCGAGCCGTCCGCGATCGCGGCCGCGAACCCCCGCAGCGCCGCGGCCCGCGAGCGCGTGAGGCCCAGCTTCTCGAGGCCTGAAGCAGCGACCGCGGCCGGCGTCGGGAACACGTGCGTGAGCGATCCATCCGCATCGGCGAGCGGCTCGCCGCAGGCGACGACGAGCCGGCCCGCGAGCGTGCGCGCCGTGGCGACGCTCACCTGCTGGCCGAGGAGCGCGCGCACGCCGGCCTCGAAGCCGTCGAACGCACCCGGCACGCGCACGACGCGGCCGCGCAGCGCCCGCGC
>Ga0209811_10000569_pt1 | contig 14723 bp, 14 predicted proteins | sample Coa_R1_6_FD_187161 | JGI IMG/M metagenome (GOLD analysis project Ga0209811, IMG submission 187161) | Surface soil microbial communities from Centralia Pennsylvania, which are recovering from an underground coalmine fire. - Coalmine... | ecosystem: Environmental > Terrestrial > Soil >...
CGGACCGCAGCTCGGAACCGGCACCGGCACGGAGCTCGAGCCGCTTGACCTGCCGCAGGACTACTGGGTCGTGCTCCTGCTTCCGGACGGCGAGACCAAGGCTTCGACCGCCGACGTCTACGCGGAGTTCGACGCTCGCAACGGCGCCGAAGGCTTCGTCGAGCGCAGGGCGCAGCTCGCCGAAGCGCTCCGGCAGACACGCCGCCCGCGCGACCTCGCCGCCTTGCCGCCGAACGACCTCGCCGGCTCGCCGCACGCTGAACTGCTGCGCGAGCTCGGCGCTTTCCGCGCCGACGTGAGCGGCGCCGGACCGACGGTCTACGGCCTCTTCCTCCACCGCGATCCGGCGGCCGCCGCCGAGCGCGCGCTGCGTCCGGTAGGGAGAACATGGCTCACGGTTCCGGCTTGGTACGGTTGATCCGATGAGCACGGTCGAGCCGGTCCAGCCGCAGGGAACGGTCGAGCACGGCTCGACGAAGGCCGGCCGCTGGCTCCGCGCGCGCCGCATCCGGATCGTGCTCTGGATCGCGGTGATAGAGGGGATCATCGTCGCGTTTTCGCCCGACCTGACCAAGTGGACGGTGATCGCGATCGCGATCCCGATCCTCGCGATCTACGTGCTCTGGGCCAGGAACGCGGAATCCCACACCGTTCGCCAGGTCGGCTGGATCGCAGGGGCGTCTCAGGCGCTCGCCGTGGTCGTCGTGATCCTCGGCGTGCTGCTGAGCTGGTTACCGCTCGTCCTCGCCGCGATCTTCGCCGGGATCGCCCTCCTGTTCCTCTTTTCCGAGCGAGGCTAAGCTTCCATCCCTCTTGATGGGGCGTAGCCAAGTGGTAAGGCAGCGGGTTTTGGTCCCGCGATCCCAGGTTCGAATCCTGGCGCCCCAGCCATTCTGATGAGCCAGACGAAGCTCGCCACTGTGGTGCTCGCCGCTGGCCTCGGGACGCGGATGCGTTCGGCGACGCCCAAGCACCTGCACCCTCTGCTCGGCTGGCGCCTGGCGGACTGGGTCGTCGAGGCCGCTCGAGGGCTCGGGCCCGATCCGTTCGTCGTCGTCACGTCCCCCGACGCGAGCGACGCGTTCGACGGCGAAGGCGTCACGGTGGCCGTCCAGCGGGAGCCGCGGGGAACCGGGGACGCCGCCGCGGCGGCCCGCCCGAGCCTCGACGGCTTCGATGGCGACGTGCTCGTCGTCACCGGCGATGCCGCGACCATCACGACCGACCTGCTCGAGCGGCTGCTCGAGACGCACCGCGCTGCGGAGGCGGCCGCGACCGTGCTGTCGTTCGAGCCGGCCGAGCCCGGCGCCTACGGCCGGATCGTGCGCGACGGCGACGGCTCGCTGAGCGCGATCGTCGAGGCTCGCGACGCCAGCGAGGACGAGCTGCGCATCCGCGAGGTCAACTCGTCCATCTACGTGTTCGACGCCGCCAAGCTCTGGCCCGCGCTCGAGCGGCTCGAGCCGAACAACGCGCAGGGCGAGCTCTACCTGACCGACACCGTGCGCGACCTCGCCGCGGCCGGCGAGCGGGTCGCCGTCTACAAGGCCGAGGACCCGGCCGAGGCCGAAGGCGTGAACACGCGCGCAGAGCTGGCCGCAGCGGCCGCCGTCCTGCGCGACCGGATCAACCACGAGCACATGCTGAACGGCGCGACGATCGTCGATCCCGCGAGCACCTGGATCGAGCCCGCGGTCGAGCTGGAACCCGACTGCACGATCCACCCGTTCACGCTGTTGAAGGGCGAAACACGCGTCGAGACGGGCGCGGAGGTCGGGCCGCACGTGGTCGCCGTGGACTCCCGAATCGGCCCCGAAGCGCTCGTCGGGCCGTTCTGTTACCTTCGCCCCGGAACGGTGCTGGAGAGTGGCGCCAAAGCGGGCGCGTTCGTGGAGATCAAGAACTCGCGAATCGGAGAAGGCAGCAAGGTGCCGCACCAGTCGTACATCGGAGACGCTGACATCGGCGACGGCACGAACATCGGCGCGGGGAACATCACGGCCAACTTCTCGCACCAGCCGGGCCGCCCGAAGGGCCGCACGACCATCGGCCACAACGTCAGGACCGGCGTCCACAATGCGTTCGTCGCGCCCGTGGAGATCGGCGACGACGCGTGGATCGGTGCAGGCTCGGTGATCACCAAGGACGTACCGCCGGAGTCGCTCGCGGTGGCGCGGGCGCGGCAGGAGACCAAGGAAGGCTACGTGCGCAGGAAGCGGGAGCGGGAGGATGACTGAGACCACGCTGCCGGGACTCGAGACGATCGAGCCAGTGATGCCGGTGAGCGAGCGCACCCCCTGGATCGAGCGCGGCCCGCAGAAGCGGCTGATGCTCTTCTCGGGGCGCTCGAACCCGGAGCTCGCCGAGCAGATCGCCGAGAAGCTCGGCATTCAGCTCGGCGCGGTCGAGCTCAAGACCTTCGCCAACGGCGAGACGTACGTTCGCTACCTCGACTCGATCCGCGGCGCCGACGTGTTCATCGTCCAGTCGGGGAACGCTCCCGTGAACGACCACCTAGTCGAGCTGCTGATCATGATCCAGGCCGCGAAGCTCGCGTCGGCCAAGCGCATCACCGCGGTGGTCCCGTGGTTCCCGTACTCGCGGCAGGACAAGAAGTCGGCCCCGCGCGAGCCGATCACGGCGAAGCTCGTCGCCGACGCCCTCGAGAGCGCCGGCGTCGACCGCGTCGTCACGATGGACCTCCACGCGGGCCAGATCCAGGGCTTCTTCACGATCCCCGTCGACCACATGACCGCGCTGCAGCTCTTCGCCCAGTACTACCGCGACAAGGGCCTGCAGGGCGAGGGCATCGTCGCCGTCTCGCCGGACCCCGGCCGTGCCAAGATGGCGCGCCGGTTCGGCCAGATGCTCGAGGGCGACCTCGCGATCCTGAACAAGACGCGGCCCGGGCACGACGAGGCGTCCGTGACCGAGGTGATCGGCCGGGTCAGGGGCAAGGTCGCGATCATGAGCGACGACATCGTCGTCACCGGCGGCACGCTGATCGCCGGCGCGGAGGCGCTGCTCGAGGCCGGCGCGACCGAGGTCTACGCCTGCGCGACGCACGGCCTCTTTCCGGGCAACGCGTTCGAGAAGCTGGCGGCCAGCAAGATCAAGCAGATCACGGTCGCGAACACCGTCCCGATCGACCCGGTCAACCGTCCGGACAAGATCGACGTTCTCCCGGTGTCGAGCCTGCTCGCCGAGACGATCCTGAACGTCTTCGCCGACGACTCGGTCTCGGCGATCTTCGCGGGCGAGAACCAGCTCTTCTAGGCCTCGTGGCCGACGAGCTCGGAGAGGAGCTCGACCGCCTCTACGAGCTGCCGCCGGGCGAGTTCACCGCGGCACGCGACGAGGCGGCGAAGCGACTGCGCGCCGAGGGTCGGCGCGAGCTGGCGGACGAGGTCAAGCGCCTGCGCAAGCCGACGCTGCCGGTCTGGCTCGCGAACCGGTTGGCACACGAGCGCGAGCTCGACGTCAAGCGGCTGCTCAAGGCCGGCGAGGCCCTCGGCGTGAGCCAGGCGGCCGGCTCGGCAGAGGACTTCGCCGCGGCGCGGCGCGAGGAGCAGCACGCGCTCGAGCGGCTCGCCGCCGCGGCGCGCGACCTCGCCGGGCGCGAGGGCGCGAGCGCGCCGGCTATCGACCGTGCTGTCCAGACGCTGCGCGCAGCCGCGCTGACGGCCGAAGGCCGCGAGCTGCTCGAGCGCGGCCGCCTGACCGAAGAGCTCGAGCCGCCGGGCTTCGACGCGTTGACCGGCCTGCCAGCGGCGCGTCCGGCGAAGCGCAAGCAGCCGGAGCCGAAGGACGATCGCGGCGAGCGCCGCCGCGCTCTCGAAGCTGCCCGCGAGCGGGTCAAGACGCTGCGAGCCGGCGAGCGCGAGCGGGCGAAGGAAGCACGTAAGGCGGCCCGCGAGGCGGAGCGCGCCGAGACCGAGGCGGCCTCGCTGCGCACGACCGCCGACGAGGCCGAGGAGGCGGCAACGGCGGCGGCGGAGGCGAGGGCGACCGCCGAGGCCGAGCTACGCGCGCTCGAGTAGCGAGTCGTGCACGCGCCGCTGGAACGCGGCGACGAGCTGCTCGCTCTCGGGCATCAGCCGGCCCTGCTCGACCGCACGCGAGTCGAGCCCACGCTGGACCGCGTTCACGAGCGCGACGTCTTCCGTTGCGACCTGCGTGTCCCAGGCGATCGACTCTTCGATCCGCGAAGGCGGGACGTCTGCGCCGAAGAAGTAGTCGGTCGCCTCGACGGTGAGGTGCGGCCCGAGCGGAACCCAGCGCTCGATCGAGACGTTCTGCGGCCCCGGCGAGATGTTGACCGTCGTGTTCGGCCAGACGAAGTGGTACTGGGAGGAATCGATGTCGCCGGCCGCGGCCTCCTCGCGCAGCGGCCCGACCTGGCTCGAGACCAGCCCTTCGACGGAGAGCCGGTACGCGTCCGGGTCGACGTCGATCACCTTGCTGAAGCCGGGGTGGGCGACGGGGCAGTGGTAGCACTCGAGGTAGTTCTCGAGCGCGACCTTCCAGTTGACCTCCTGCTCCCAGGGGACATGCGAATGGTGGCGGAGGCCGTCGAGGTCGAGCCCGCTGCGCGCCACGAGCTCCGGCAGCGGCCCGAGTGCGTCGAGAAGCGGCCCGGCCTCCGGATCGGGATTGACGAAGACGAACGGGCCCCACGTGTCCACCGAGAGGGGCAGGAGCGAGAGGGAGGACGCGTCGAAGCCGGGCTCGCGCTCCGACCGGGGTGCACGGCGCAGGCGGCCGTCGAGCTCGTACGTCCAAGCGTGGTACGGGCACTGCAGCGTCGCGCGGCAGCCGGCGCCCTCCGCGACGACGTGGCCGCGGTGCCGGCAGACGTTGACGAAGCCGCGCAGCTCGCCGTCCCGCGCGCGGGTGACGACGACCGGGATGTGGCCGGCGACCGACGCGAAGTAGCTTCCCGGCTCGATGACGTGCTCGGCCGGGCCGGCGTACTGCCAGGCCGACGTGAAGATCCGCTCGCGCTCGAGCTCGAGCACGGCCGGCTCGGAGTACCACGAGGCCGGGAGCGTCCAGCCGTCCTCGAGCGGGCGCGGGACCGGCGGCGGCGCGTATGTCGTCTGAGTCTCCGTGGCCAAACGGTCCTGACTGTCCGGTCAGTCAGGATATCGGCGAGGCTGCGAATGGGTCAAGATGGGCACGTGAGCGCCGTCTCCCAGACCAGCGAGCGCGTCGTAGCGATCCTGGAGGCGGCGTGCCGCGTGGTCGTCCGCGAAGGCGCGCACGGGCTGCGGATGGCGGCGGTCGCGCGTGAGGCCGGCGTCTCGAAGGCGCTCGTCCACTACTACTTCGCCACGCGCCAGGAGCTCGTGCGGAGCGCCTTCTCGTGGTCGGAGGAGCAGTGGCAGTCGGCGCTCAGGGAGCGCATCCGCAGCGCCCCCGACGCAGCCGCGCGGATCGAGCAGGCGCTGCTGCTGACGCTCGACCCGGCCGAGCCTTTCGCGGAGCACCGCGCGCTATGGAACGAGGTGTGGAGCAGCCTGCGCTTCGACGACGAGCTGCGCCCGCTCGTGGACTCGTCGTACCGGAAGTGGATTCAGCGCCTGACGATCCTCGTCCGCGGCGCGCGGGCGGAAGGCTCCGCCCAGTCAGAAGGCGACCCACGGGACACGGCCTGGCGCCTCGCCGCGCTCGCCGACGGGATCGACTCGATGCTCTACCTCGAGCTGCTCGGGCGCGAGCGGGCGCGCACGCTGCTGCTCGACGGCATCCGGCGCGAGCTCGGCGCGTGACCGACGTCCTCGTCCTCGGCGCCGGCCTCGCCGGGCTGACTGCCGCGCGCGACCTCGCGGCAGGCGGTGCCGACGTGACCGTGCTGGAGGCGCGCGCCCGAGTCGGCGGCCGGGTCGAGCAGCTCCCGCTCGACGGCGGCAGGCCGGTGCAGCTCGGTGGCGAGGTGGTCGGCACCGTTCATACGTCCTACCTCGGCCTCGTCGAGGAGCTCGGCCTGACGCTCGAGCCGAGCTACATGGCCGTCCCGGGCGAGACGACGTACGACCTGTTCGAGGGCGTCGAGCGCGGCGACGACTTCCCGGTGCGCGACCCACGCGAGCGCGACGACTACGAGCGGGTCGAGCGCGAGTGGGGGAAGCTCGTTGCGTCCGTCGATCCCGACGACCCGTGGTCCCATCCGGAGGCCGCGCGGCTCGACGGGGTCTCGATCGGGACGTGGCTCCGGTCGGTGGACGCGCTGCCGGCGACGATCCGCCGGCTGGAGGTCGGCGCGCTCGCGCTCGCGGACGGCTCGATCGAGCAGAGCTCGCTGCTCGCGGAGCTGCGGAAGTCGGCCGCCGTCGGCGAGCGGGAGTTCTACTCGTACGAGCGCTGGGAGTCGCTGCAGGTGGCCGAGGGAAGCGCCGAGGTCGCGGAGCGCCTCGCGGCCGGGCTCGGCGAGCGCGTGCGGCTGCAAGCCGAAGTCGCGAAGGTTCGGGTCGACGGCGGCTGCCACGTGACGTTGGCCTCGGGCGAGGAGCTGCACGCGGAGGCTGTCGTCTGCGCGCTGCCGGCCCCGGTCGCGGCGCGGCTCGAGCTCGACGGCGTCGACCCCGAGCGTTTGCGCTCGCTTCGCTCCCAGCGCCACGCGCTCGCGGCGAAGGTCGTCGCCGTCTACCCGCGCTCGGTCTGGGCGGACTCCGGCTCGAACGGCCTCTCCGAGGGCGAGCACGTGCTCGCCTCGACGTGGCCGCAGCGCGAGGGCGTGCTCTCGGCGCTCGTCCCGCCCGAGCGGCTGGCCTACCTGCTCGCGCTCACGGACGGCGACCGCGAGGAGATCGTGCGCGGCGAGCTCGAGCGGATGTACGGGCCGGCGGCCCGCGAGCCGGCCGCCATTCACGTCCGCCTCTGGGGCACCGACCCGTTCACGCGCGGCTACGTCACGCACTGGTGGCCGGGCGACGTGCTCCGCGTCGGGCCGCGGCACGGCACGCACGCGCCGCCCTTCTACGTCTCCGGCTCCGACCAGTGGGTCGCCGGCTACATGGAGGGCGCGGTGCGCTCGGGCCGTTCAGCCGCGGCCGCCGCGCTGTCGGGCTCGTCCTGAGACGGCTCGAGCACGCGCAGGGCCGACGCCGGCAGATACAGCGTGACCGCCTGACCTTCGCGGAGCTCGACGCCGGGCGGGCGGCCGTTGTTGGCGACGGTCGCGCGCAGGAGCTCGCCGCCGAGGATGCGCAGGTGCACCTCGTGCGAGCCGCCGAGGAAGACCGCGCGTTCCACGAGCCCAGGAAGCCGGTTGTCGCCCGGTGCGTCGTGCGGCTCGAGCTCGATCCGCTCGGGACGGATCATCGCCTTCGCCGCGCCGCGGGTCTGCGTCGCTCCCTGCTCGGCCCGGAACGTGCGCTCGCCGATCTTGAGGCTGCAGGCGCCGCTGTCCGGCGCCGCCTCCGCGTCGAGCAGGTTCGAGACGCCGAGGAAGCCGGCGACGAACGACGTGCGCGGCTCCTCGTAGACCTCGCGCGGAGAGCCCGCCTGCTCGACGTGGCCGTGGTTCATCACCGCCATGCGGTCGCTCATCGTGAGCGCCTCCTCCTGGTCGTGCGTGACGAAGACGAAGGTGATCCCGATGTCCTTCTGGATCGCCTTCAGCTCGAGCTGGAGGTCTTTGCGCAAGCGCGCGTCGAGAGCGCCGAGCGGCTCGTCCAGCAGCAGCACCCGCGGGGTCAGCACGAGCGCGCGGGCGAGCGCAACGCGTTGCTGCTGGCCGCCCGAGAGCTGGGCGGGCTTGCGCTCCTCGAACCCGTCGAGCTGGACGAGGTGGAGGATCCCGCGCACCTTGCGGCGGCGCTCCTCCTTCGTCACGCGGTGGTACTTGAGCCCGAAGGCGACGTTCGCCGCCACGTCGAGGTGCGGGAAGAGCGCGTAGTTCTGGAAGACGGTGTTGACGCTGCGCTTGTGCGGCGGGACGCGCGCCACGTCGGTGCCGTCGAGGAGGATCTTGCCGCTGGTCGGCTGCTCGAAGCCCGCGATCATCCGCAGCGTCGTCGTCTTGCCGCAGCCCGACGGCCCGAGCATCGTGAAGAACTCGCCCGGCGGCATGTCGAGGTCGATCGAGTCGACCGCGACGACGTCGTCGAAGCGCTTCGTCAGTTCCTCGAGCCGGATCTCGCCTTCCATCAGACTTCGAGCGCCGCGACCTGCGCGGCCTCCTTGCCGCTCGCGAAGCGGCGGTAGACGACGAACGCCAGCGCGAGCGTGGCGAGCGTGATCAACAGCGCGACGGTGGCGATCGCGTTCAGCGCGGGAGTCGGTGCGCCGCGCGCGCTCGCGTAGAGCAGCATCGAGACGGTGGTTGTGCTCGCGTCGCTCGAGAGGTACTGCGTGACGACGAAGTCGTCGATCGAGAGCGCGAACGCGACGGCGGCGCCCGCGATGATCGCCGGCGCGAGCAGCGGCAGCACGACGCGGAGGAGCTGGTCGCGCGGCGGCGCTCCGAGGTCGGCGGCGGCCTCCTCGTACTCGCGGCCGATCGAGGTCAGGCGTCCACGCACGATCACGACGACGTAGGAGAGCGTGAACGTGACCTGCCCGATCGCCTGGGCGGGCGTGCCGAGGCCGATGTTCGGGAAGACGCGGAGGAAGAGCAGCAGCAGCGCGACGCCCATCACGATCTCGGGCGTGACGAGCGGGAGCAGCATCACGGTGTTGATCGTCCCGCCGCCGGGCCCGCGCCAGCGCTGCAGCCCGAGGGCGAGCGCGACGCCGAGCGGCACCGCCAGGCCGACGCAGATCACGGCCAGGATCAGCGTGTGCTTGAGCGCGCCCTGGAGCTCGGGGTCGTGGAAGACGCTGCCGGTGGCGCCGGTGAACCATCGGACCGAGAAGCCTTGCCAGGTCGTGCGCGAGCGGCCGTTGTTGAAGGCAAACAGCACCGCGATCGCGACCGGCACGATCGACCAGAGGATGTAGAGGCCGGTCACCACCGCGAGCACCCGCGGCTTCCCCCACGGGTTGCGCAGCCAGCTCACGCCCCGGCCTCCTGCGCGGCTCTCCTCGTGGTGCGCAGGTAGTAGAACATCAGCAGCAGCAGCACGAGGGCGAGCAGCATCGTCAGCACGGCGCCCGTCACCTTCTCGGAGCCCTGCCGCGTGAACTGGTCGATCTGGTTCCCGATCAGCGTCGTCTTCGTCGAGGCCGAGACGAGGTCCGGCGTGTAGTAGTCGCCGAACATCGGCAGCGCGACGAGCACGCAGCCGGCGAGGATCCCGGGCACCGAGAGCGGCAGCGTCACCCGCAGGAACGCGCTGAACGGGCTGGCGCCGAGGTCGCGCGCAGCCTCGATGTGGCGCTGGTCGATCCGGTCGAGAGCGGCGAACAGCGGCAGGATCAGGAACGGCACGTAGCCGTAGACGAAGGCGATGATCACGGCCGAGGGCTGACCGTCGAGCCAGCCGCCGCGCGTGGAGAGCAGGCCCGTCCAGATGAAGAGCTGCTCGATGCCCAGGTCGTGCAGGATCCGCGTGCCCCAGCCGTTGGCCGAGAGCAGGTTGATCCACGCCAGCATCCGCATCAGGTAGTTGATCCAGAAGGGGACGATCAGCAGCACGAGCACGAGCCCTTTCCAGCGTCCGCTGTGGCGCGCGGCGAAGTAGGCGACCGGGTAGCCGATCGCGAGCGAGAGCGCCATCGCGATCGCGACGAATTCGAGCGTCCGGATCGAGACGGTGAGGAACTGGCCGCCGTGGCGGAAGTTGCTCAGGACATCCAGCACGTAGCCGACGTTCCAGTCGAGCGGGTTCCAGAACGGCACCGGCTGCGACAGCGTGTCCTGGTTCCCGAACGCCACGCAGAGCACCGCGTAGAAGGCGACGAGGAAGAAGACGCCGAGCCAGGCGACTCCCGGGAGGGCGAGGAACCGCCAGGTCCAGCGAGAGCCCACCCGTCAGCCCGCCTTGAACTTCGACCACGCGTCGTCCCAGTGCCGCTCGCCCTCGACGCTGAGCTGCAGCAGCTCCTGGTTGGCGGCGAACTGGTCCGGCCGCACGACCGCGCGCGCCAGGCTTCTCGGGATCAAGCCCTGCCCGATCAGCGCCTCGGCGTCGATCGCGTTCTGCGGCGGCGTGTAGCCGACGAAGTTGACGAAGTTGTCGTACGCGTTGCGATCGTCCAGCATGAAGTTGAGGAAGTGGTGCGCGAGCACCGGGTTCTTCGCGGCCTTGCCGACGCAGAGGAAGTCGTTCTGGACGACGCCGTTCGAGTCCGGCCCCCAGAACGAGAGCACGTCGGGCTTGACGCCCTTCGGCATGTAGTAGAAGGCGCCGCTCAGCAGGTCGCCCGACCAGGCGTGGTGGAGCACCGTCTTGCCCTCGGGCAGGGTCTGGTAGTCGGTGATCGTGACCTTGACGTTGCAGATCCCGTTCAGCTGCGAGAGCTCCTCACCGGCGTGTGAGACGAGCGCCGCATCCTCCGTGTTCAGGTCGGGCCGGATGCCCGTCCGCATCGCGTCGCGCTGCATCGGCATGCTGAGCGCGTCGCGCTTGTCGTCGAGCACGCCGACCAGGCCGCGGTAGGGCTGCGAGTGCCAGAAGATGTCCCACGGCACGTCCATCGCCGCGATGTCCTGCTTGAGCTTGTCGTTCCGCCAGCCGATCCCGTCCATCCAGACGACGTACGGCACCGTGTAGCGGCTCCCGCGGTCGTAGAAGGGGTCCTGCAGCTGTGGCCAGACGTTCTTCGGCAGGTTCGGCAGGTACGAGTGGTTGAGCGGCTGGAGCAGCTTCTGCGCGATCAGGTTGACGATGTTGGAGCCCGTCAGCCCGACGATCACGTCGAAGGCGACGGCCCCGGCCGCGAGCTTCGCGATCGCCTCGTCGGCCGAGTTGTACGTCGCGATCCGGACCGACGCGCCCGTCTCCTTCTGGAACTTCTTCAGCGTCGCCGGGTCGAGGTAGTCGGCGTAGTTGTAGACGTTGAGCGGCCCCTTCTCGAGCGGGCGTCCGTCGGAGATCGGCTGGTTCTCGGGCGTGATCGCCCACGTGACGGCGTTGTCGGGACGCGGGAGCGGCAGGCCGCCGGGGCCGACCGGCTTGGGGACGACGAGCTTGCCGGCCTCGCCGGCGGGGCCGGCGGCCGAGGCGCCGATCGGCTCGGTCGTGTTCTCGCAGCCGGCGAGCAGACCGGCGCCGCCGACCGCGAGCGCCGCGCCGGCGCCGCGGTTCAGCAGCTGCCGCCGCGTCAGTCCTGATCGATCCTTCGGATGCCCCATGCTGGCCGCGGCCCGATTGAAGCGCGGTCCTGACCGTGAAGTCAAATGGGTGCGGAGCGGCGTAGGATCGCCCGGCGGTGCACGAGAAGCGCGTCGAGATCCGGTGGAGCGACGTCGACGGGTACGGCCACGTGAACAACGCCGTCTACTCGACCTACCTCGAGGAGTGCCGCGACGAGTGGCTCGACGGCGCGCTCGGCGACCCGGAAGGCAGCTGGGACTTCGTGCTCGCGCGGGTCGCGATCGACTTCCGCCGCGAGCTGCGCCTCGAGGACGACGAGGTGCTCGTCCGCTGCGCGCTCGCACGGATCGGAACCGCCAGCGTGACGACGACGGAGACGATCCTCGCCGGCGGCGAGGTCGCGGCGGAGGCGGAGGCGGTGCTCGTCGCGCGCAACCGCGACCGCGACGGATCGCGCCCGCTGACGGAGGCCGAGCGCGCGGCGCTCGAACGGGCCGGCTGATGCCGCTCGACCGTCTCTTCTCCCCGCTCGCGCTCGGGCCGGCCGAGCTGCCGAACCGGATCGTGTCGACGGCGCACCAGACGACGCTCGTCCACGAGCATCTGCCGACCGACGACTTCGTCGCCTACCACGAGGCGCGGGCGCGCGGCGGCGCCGGCCTGATCGTGCTCGAGGCGACGGCGGTCCACCCGTCCGGCCTCCTCACCTCGCACACGCTCGGCGGTTACCTGCCGCAGATCGTGGACGGGTACCGCCGCGTCGCGGCCGCGGTCGGCCCGCACGGGACGCGGCTGTTCGTCCAACTGCTGCACGGCGGCCGGGAGCAGATTGCTACCCCGCCACGCGCGCCGGCGCTCGCGCCGTCGCCCGTTCCGAGCCCGCGCTTCCGTGCCGAGCCGCGTTCGGCGAGCCCGGCAGAGATCGAGGAGCTCGTCGCCGGCTACGCGCGCTGCGCCGAGCTGGCCGCCGAGGCCGAGCTCGCCGGCGTCGAGGTCTCGGCTGCGCATCGCTACCTGATCGAGCAATTCCTCGACCCCGACCTGAACCTGCGCGACGACGAGTGGCGCGACGGGAGCCGCTTCCTCGTCGAGGTGCTGCGGGCGGTGCGCTCCGCGGCGCCCGGGCTGGCGCTCGGAGTCCGGCTCTCCGCCGATTCGCCGCGGGCGCGAGCGATCGCGGAGCTCGCGGTCGCCGAGGGCGCGGACTACGTCTCGCTCGCGCTCGGCGACTCGTCGACGTACCTCGGGTCGGTCGGGATCGTGCCCCCGCCGCCGGTCCCGGAGGCCGCAGTGCTGGAGCTGCTGTTCGAGGCCGGCGTGCCGCGGATCGCGACCTCGCGCATGCTCGACGTCGAGCTCGCCGACCGGCTCGTCGGCGAGGGCCGCGTCGAGGCGCTCGGGATGACCCGCGCCCTGATCGCCGACCCCGAGCTGCCGCGCAAGGCGCGCGAGGGCCGGCTCGCCGAGCGGATCGGCTGCGTCGGCTGCAACGCGTGCATCGCGCACTACCACGCGGGGACGCCGCTGCGCTGCGCGGTCAACCCGCGGACGGGCCGGGAGGCGCGGCTCGGGCCGCCTGCCGCGGACCGGCGCCGCCGCCTGGTCGTCGTCGGCGGCGGGCCGGCAGGGATCGCCGCGGCGATCGAAGCGGGCAGCGCCGGCCACGAGGTCGTGCTTGCCGAGCGCCAGGACCGGCTCGGCGGCCAGATCGCGCTCACGAGAGCGGCCCCGGGCGGGCGGGAGCTGGCCGAGCGTTTCCTCGACAACGCGGAGCGCGGCCTTGCGGCGGCCGGCGTGGACGTTCGGCTCGGCACCGAGGGGCCCGAGGGCCTCGAGGCGGACGCCTTCGTGCTCGCCACCGGAGCGAAGCCCTACCGCGGCGACGAAGGCCTGACCGCGTGGGACGTGCTCTCCGGGACGATCCCCGACGGCGAGCGCGTGCTCGTCGCCGACTGGGGCGGCGACTCGGCGGGCCTCGACGCAGCCGAGGTGCTCGCCGCGGCAGGCAAGCGGGTGACGCTGGCCGTCGCGTCGGTCGGCGTCGGCGAGCTCGTCCACCAGTACCGGCGCAACCTCTACCTGCAGCGGCTCTACCGCGCCGGCGTGCGGATCGTTCACCACCACGAGCTGGCGCCCGGGCCGTCGCTGCGGAACGTGTTCGCGCCGGAGCTCGAGACGCCGGTCGAGGCCGACGCCGTCGTCCTCGCGCTCGGGCGCGTTCCCGTCGAGGCCGAGCCGCCGCCGGGCGCGCGGGTCGAGCGGGCCGGCGACTGCCTCTCGCCGCGCTCGCTCGAGGAAGCCGTGCTCGAAGGCACGCTCGCGGCGCGGACCGTGGTCGCGTAGGGTCGCGCCGTGGTCGTCCCAGAGCTGCCCGCCGAGATCCGCGAGCTGAAGGAACGAGTCGCGCGATTTGTCGAGCAGGAGGCGTATCCAGTCGAGGAGCGGATCGTCGAGCGAGGCTCGATCGACCAGGCTGAGGTCGACGAGCTCCGCCGGAGGGCGCGCGAGGCCGGCTTCGCGATGCTGAACATGCCTCCCGAGCACGGAGGCAGCGGCCTCTCGATGCTCGGCCAGGTGGCGATCGAGGAGGAAGCGGGAAGGGCGACGAACGGGCTCGGGTTCGCAGTCGTCGATCGCGGGCCGCGCGAGTTGCTCGAGCTGGTTACCCCGGAGCAGGCGCAGCGGTTCGTCGAACCTATCGTCCGGGGCGAGTACCGCGAAGCCTGGGCTCTCACCGAGCCCGGCGCGGGCTCGGACCTCTCCGGCCTGCAGGCAACGGCGGTCCGCGACGGAGACGACTGGGTGCTGAACGGCGAGAAGTGGTTCGTGACGAGCGAAGGACAGCCCGGCGTCTACGTCGTTGCGGCGGTAGCAGAGGGCGAGCAACAGCTCTTCCTGGTGGAACCCGACGCGCCCGGGCTACGGATCGTGCGGACGCCGTCGTTCTTGCACGATCCGTATCTCGACCATCATCCCGAGCTCGAGCTCAGCGACTGTCGCGTCCCGGAGGCGAACCGCGTCCCGGCCGGAGGCGACGCCGGAGCCAAGGAGTGGATCCTCGTCGAGCGGCTGTTCATCGCTGCGCGCTGCTGCGGCGCGTCGCTCCGACTGCTCGACCTTGCGAGCAGCTGGGCGAGGGAGCGACAGGCCTTCGGCTCCCCGATCGCGGACTACCAGGGAGTCTCCTTCCCGCTTGCCGACTCGCTGACCGAGCTCCACGCCGCGCGGCTCGTGACCTACCACGCCGCCCACGCCTTCGACCAGCTTGCAGATCGCAAGCTCGTCCACGGCAAGGTCTCGATGGCCAAGCTGTTCGCTTCCGAGACCGCAGGCCGGATCGCCGACCGCGCGGTGCAGGTGCTCGGCGGCCGGGGCTACAGCCTCAACAGCCCGGCCGCGCGCCACTTCCGTGAGCTGCGTGTCGACCGGATCTGGGAGGGCACGAGCGAGATCCAGCGCCTGATCATCTCGGGGGGCCTGTTCAAGCGCGGCGCCGCGCCTTATCTCGGTTGGGAGTGAACG
>Ga0209811_10000570_pt1 | contig 14722 bp, 18 predicted proteins | sample Coa_R1_6_FD_187161 | JGI IMG/M metagenome (GOLD analysis project Ga0209811, IMG submission 187161) | Surface soil microbial communities from Centralia Pennsylvania, which are recovering from an underground coalmine fire. - Coalmine... | ecosystem: Environmental > Terrestrial > Soil >...
GAATGCGTGCTGAAAACCAAGGCAGCCACGATTCTGGAGTTCATTCAAGGATTGCGCGGAACTCTGGCATTGACCTTCGAAGAAGGAACCTTGGCTAGAAATTTCCAGATGTTGTGTTTCATTGAAGCTATTTCAACACATCGGCACAACAGTGCACAGTTGTGAGAACGCCTGTTTACAGCAGTAATCAATTTTGTGCTCCCCGGTTTGCTTTGAGTACGCCGTCGGAAAACCAGCGGAGTAACCAGTCGTGTCAACAGTCTATGCAACTAAAAGTGTGCAATTGTGAGCAGTCAGAGTTCACAAAAGAGGCTACAGTTTTCGGTAATTCTCAAAAACCGCGACACCTCTCAACGGCGGAGAAAGAAGTGGGAGTAATGCCTAAAATCCTGTTGGCCGAGGACGATGACGCCGTCCGAAATATGTTACAGGCCAGCTTGGAACGCGACGGTTTTGATGTAGTTGCCGTAGCGAACGTGCGCGACGCGCTCGGTTACATCGCAACAGAGAATTTTGACGCACTGCTTTCCGATCTGCACATGCCGCACGCCGGCGATGGTTTTACCGTCGTTAGTGCTATGCGCCACACCCATCCACAAGCAGTAACTCTGGTGCTCAGCGGCTACCCAGCGATAAACGAGGCTTTGTCTGCCATCCGATTACAGGCTGACGAAGTTCTTACGAAACCAATCCAAATCGCCTCCCTTCGGGAAGCTATCCGCAACAAGCTCGCGAACCCCATAGCCCGCGGGCCGCTGCCTACAGAAAGTGTAGCCTCCATACTGGAGCATGACCTCAGTGCTACGATTGAGTATTGGATGAGACTGGTGGGGCAGGACGAAGAGTTGACCTGTATTCCGCTGGGCTTTGAGGCTCGCGCTGGCCATCTACCCAGTCTTCTCGCTGACCTGATCTTCCGCTTACGCCTTCCTTTAACAGCAAAGGCCGAGGCCTCCACCTCCGCTCGCCAACACGGGGATCTGCGACGTAAGCAAGGCTATACTGCCGCGATGGTGGTAGAAGAGTCGCGCATCCTTCAAGTCAGCATCTTCAATACCTTGCAAAACAATCTGGCAAAAGTAGATTTCAGCAAAGTGCTGCTGGACGTGATCACCATCGCCGACGAAGTGGATTCGCAATTGAAGCAGGCCATGCTCGGTTACGCAACCCCGGGTTCCCGGCTCCGCGTGGTTGGCGGCAATTGAATAACTGATGGCATAGCCTGTGTTAGTCGGCGGACAGCGGGTCTGGTGACTCTAAGGCAAGACGAAGCAAAGCGCGTAACTGGCGAAACATCACCATAGCACGCAATATCAAAAGTGGGCGCCTTTTGATATTGCGTGCTATCGTCCTGTTGTCGTCAAACAATTTGCAAGTTGGCAGTGAGTAAGGCGTTCTGCAATTGGAGCGGCACTGACGTTTAGGACCTCGACATGTGGAAGAAAGGCACGCTCATTGCACTCGCTCTGTTCGGACTCGCGTGGCTCGCGGCTAAGGTGTTTGTCCCCAACTACGTAACCAGCCCACGGGAAAATCGGGAGCGCACCCTGCGACAAGATCTGTTCACAATGAATCAAATTCTCAACCAATACACTCTCGAAAATCACAAAAACCCTCAATCACTGGATGACCTTGTGGCCGGCGGGTATCTCAAGAAGATTCCAACAGACCCGTCCTCCGGAAGAAGCGACACATGGGTACTGGAGTGGTCTGACGACCCGAAGTCGCCCGGCATCATAGGCATCCACGGTGGTCATCGCTAATGGTCGATGAGGGTAAAACCAGCCTAGGGTAAACGACTCCATGCGTAACCATTTGACAATTTATGGCCTAATTCTTGCGTTGGAAGCATGGCTTGGAATCGGCTTGTTCGGCGGCGGTGTTGGAATCATTTGTGCGATTGTCTTTGTCATCCTCGCCATTGCTGAAAAGCAGCGCAGATCGCAACACTTTCGCACCGCCGCGATTTATGCACTTTTGCTCAAGGCGACATTGACTTTGATTTCTTTGAGTGCAAGACAGGCACGGCGGAGAGCCATTCCGGTTATCTCAGCGGTCAACCTCTATCGTTCCGAGCACGGTCAATACCCTCCGAGTCTTGAGCAGCTTGTTCCAACCCACCTGACCTCGATCCCTAACGCTGGTTTCACACGTACAAGTCGGCATTTCCGTTACAACAACGGCAGGCCGCAACTTTATTTCGCTGGAATGTTTCACGGGGTGTTTGCCTATGACTTCCCCACGGAATCATGGGCAACGAATGAGTAGGGCCGAATGATTGGCACAACATCCCCATAGCGCTCACTGACACGGATTGTGGCGAACAAACGGCGCAAAGTGGTGAGAAGGCCTGTTTTCAATACTTGTGTCCTAACGACCCGCAGACGCGGCATCCGGGCACTCGATGATGATGCGCACGTGCCTGTCCTTGTTAATCGCCACGGTCTGAATGACCTCGTTACGCCACAGGTTTTCAGGCACGGCTGTTACCCGCCTGCCAATTTCTTCCTCGCTACCGGACGTGCAAAGGCATTCGTCGGGCCATGCCCGTTATTCGCCATCACTTTGCCGTAGTATTCCTTTGCGCGTGTTGCGTCGCCTGCTTTCTCATAGGATTGCGCCAGCAGCATCAGGATAAATGGGTCTTCCTGGTTTGCTTTGCCCAGTTCTGTGATCGCCGTCTTGTAGTCGCCGCCATAGAAGGCGACATATCCAGTCAGATACGGAAAGAACACTGCCTGGTCCGGATTGTTTGCTTTGTCGAGTGCCGCCTTCGCTGCGGAGACCTGCTTCTGTGCCTCGTCACCCTGTCCTCGTCGCGCGGCAATGCGGGCTTGGGCATGCGCCCGGCGGAATTCCCACAGGTTTTTGTCGGCATCCTTCATGTCGACCTTGCGCATGGCGGTGTCATAGCCGGTCTTGTACCAGTTTGCGGCACCGTCGATATCGCCCGACTCGAGCTTGATGCGTGCCAATTCGTTGGCCACTCCTGCTGCCGCCTCGTAGTCCGGCTTGGCTAGCAGCGCGTCAAACACCTGTTTCTCGTATTTCTCCGCTTCAGCCGAATTGCCTTCGAACGCGTATGAAAATGCCATCACTCGGAGGGCGCGGTTCTTCTCGTCGGCTGGAGCCACCTCGATCGCTTTCTTGAGGTGCTCGCGCGCAGCGGCATAGTCGCCCTTCAGGTCAAGCGATACCCCCGACTCCAGATGCGCCTCATAAGAATTCGGAGACGCTTCCAACACCTGCTTGTAAAGCCTCAGAGCCTCATCCTGTTTGCCCTCACTGTTGAGCTTCTGCCCCTGTTTCAGCAGCGCCTGCGCATCGCCGGACGGTGCCGCCGTCTGCGCCATCGCCGCTTGCCCCATGCAAGTCACACTTACAGCCACCCCAGCTAAGAGATTCAAGAATTCGCAATAGATGGATTTCATGCGCGCGATTATAGCGCTGAAGTCAGACGACACGCGAGAAACAGATAGATATGTATCGTGGTAGCGATTGAAGGCCGTGGTGCTCAGCGTGCCCGTGATCATCGCCGCTGATTGCGGCAGTTCACGCGAATGATGACGTACCAAATGTGTCCCCCAAGAATTGCTAGGAAGGAAAAACGCCCCAATATCGTGTAGCAACCGTATGCTGCGCATCCAGTTGTGGCTGAAGGTTGCCCACACCTGCGCACTCAGCACCAGAAACACCCCAGTGAAGATCAACTCTCCGGAAAGAAGCGTGAGCAGCGCATGATAGATTTTCTGCCAGGGATCGTACTTGCCGAAGGAAGGCTAGGCGCGCTTGCGCGGGAAATTGGCGAGGGTTCGTATTATATCCCCCGAATCACTGGGCTTCGAACCACATGGTTCGGCCTTCTCCGCGCAGCGGAGCGCCCACAATGTGGAGCAACAGAGCTGGGAATAAAACCAGCAGCGAGGAGTTCGTGGGTTAAGAGCCAGGGAGCCCGGCCTAACGTGGCGGGGGCAAACAATGCAACTCCGCTGATCCCAGGCCCGAGACGAATAGCACATTCGCCCAATGAAAAGCCGCGCTCCAACCTCATACTTACCGACTCGAACGTCGGGTGCGAGTTTCGGCCCTGCGTCCGTGCTCACAGGGTATCCCGAGGCTCGCCGGAGAAGATGTAGCGCCACGAAGCAGAACACCAGTGCAATCGCCAACCCTGCTGCGCTTCCGGGTAATTATTGCGATCTCAGCGAGCCGTAATAATCGAAAGCGGATCGAAACAGATGCATGGCCTTGTGCGCCTCACCCCCCACGCCGGACGGCCTGGTCAGATTGCTGTCCTATCTGTGAATCGCCCTACGCCCCATTGTTGAACTTCGAGGCAGTGTCTCGCAGGTTGAATCGTGATTTGAGGAATTTTGAGACGCCGGACAAAGGGCAATCCAAGGCACCAGAGAGTCACGTAGGCACAGGCGCTCTCGCCGGTGCAGCCGCGGGCGGTTTTTGCCGCGGCGACGTCAGCGAAGGAACCTGCCTTCGTGCCAAGACGAGCAGTCGATTTAGAACCGGTTGGCCCGCTCGGGCCCAACAATGTTTGGCAGGCAACAATCCGTAGAAGTGGTTAACTATGGTCGTTAGCTACGGCCGAAGAGTCTGGGGATTGGCGCCACCGGTAGAAAAATGGAATTCCTCCCAAAATCACCGCCAAGCCCAACGAAGAGCGCAGAGGCCGCACCATCCACAGGTTCACGGTAAGGGCGATGGCGGCGGACAAGAAGATGAGCGGGGTCCAGGGATAGCCCCAGGCACGATAAGGGCGACCTAACTGCGGCTCTTTTCTGCGTAGTCGTAGCAAGGCAATTGCGGTCAAGGCAAAAAAAATCCATACCGCGAACACAAACAACGAATAGAGTTCTTCGTAAGTCCCGCTGAGGGCCAGCAACGCACCGATCGTACCGACAAAGATGAGCGCGCCGCTGGGCGTGTGAAACGAAGGGTGAATGCGCGTAGCGAATCGGAAGAAAACGCCATCGCGCGCCATGGCGTACGGAACACGCGCGCCGGTAAGGACAACCACATGAAGCGCTCCCAGCGCGGAAATCGCCATAGCGATCGTCAGCCAGACGGCGCCGCGCGATCCCGCAAATGACTGCACCACATCCGATGCGACATGCTGCGACCGCTCGACTTGCTCGAAAGGCAAGGTGTGAAAGTAAACGAAGTTCGCCAGCAGATAAAGTGCGGCCACAGTCAACAGTCCCAGAACGAGAGCGCGAGGGATATTCTTCTGTGGCTGCACGATTTCTTCGCCCAGGTGTCCAAGATCGTTGAAGCCGTTGTAGGCCCACATGGCAGGCACCAGCGCCGTCAAGAATGCGCCGATGCTTTCCCACCCGAGGTATGGAGTGGGATGTGCAACTCCGACGGCGCCTTGCTTTCCGAAGAGCACGGCCGCAACAACAATCACCACGATAGTACCCACCTTCACGGATGTGAGCAGCACCTGGATGGCCCCGCCGACACGCACACTTAAATAATTGATGGCGGTGACAAGGATGACCACAAGCGCCGCGAGCGGCTGGGCTAAAGTAAAGGTAAATTCGTTTCTTCCGAGGTGGTAAGTGAACAATGGGGAGGAGACGACCGGAAACAAAAATCCCATAAAGCGCAGGAGGCCTGCGGCCAACGTGGCCATCCCCACGGGCCGCTCCAGAAACGAACTCATCCAACCGAAAAGGAATCCCCAAAGAGGTCCGAGACCGCGGCTCAGGTAGATATAGGGACCTCCTGCCTTGGGAAATGCCGCCCCCAGTTCGGCGTAGCAGAACGCCCCGAACAAAACGATGACTCCGCCGACGAGCCACGCGACAAGAACCAGTGTCGCCGAACCGACCGCGCGGGCCATGTCGCTGGCGACGAGAAAAACGCCCGTGCCGATGGTGTCGCCGATGACGATGGCAATTGCCGGCCCAAGGTACAGGCCACGGACCAAATCGGATTGCTCTTCATGAACAGGGGAATGAGCAGGCATCGGGCGCGGAATTGAGGGAGCCTACTCCCGGCAAACGGGTTGGTCAACCCATTCCAGGGCCTCCTTCCAGGCTCCTCGCCTTCCATCACTGTTGGAGAAGAATTGGCGCCAGGATGGTTCTGCTGCGCCACTACGCGCTATCATCGAGACGCGATGGCCCCGTACAACCCAATGTTGAGTGAATTTCCCTGGGACGAACGCTACCGTCTGACCGGCATCGAGGATGTGCTCACCCCCGCGCTCCTGGTCTATCCCGATGTCCTTGCCGCAAATATCGCGTGCACGTTGCATCTGCTCGCCGGCAACGCCGATCGGTGGCGGGCGCACATCAAGACCGCAAAACTGGCCTACACACTTCGCATGTTGGTCGAGGGTGGCGTCCGAAACTTCAAGTGTGCAACCACCCTCGAGCTACTCGTGGCCTGCCGCAATGCCGCAGAGGATGTCCTTCTCGCCTATCCGGCGATGGGAGCCAACGCACGCCGGGTGCGCGAAATAGCGGATCAGTTTCCGGAGGTGCGCATCTCCGCCCTAGCCGAGAACGAAGAACAGGTGCGGCAATGGCACGGCAGCCGGGTCGGCATTTTTCTCGACCTTAATCCGGGGATGAATCGCACGGGAATTGAACAGAATCAGCGCCAGAAAATTACCGCCCTTCTGCGTGAAATGGAAGACGTGGGTTTGGAATTCCGCGGCTTACATTACTATGACGGCCAGTACGGTGCGTTGGCAGACCACGAACGCACAGTTGCAGCCCACGCCGGCTATGACCGCCTGCTCGAACTTGTGGACGAAATCCAGCGCGACGGGACGGCCGTGCCGGAGGTCATTACCGCGGGAACTCCAACCTTCCCCTGCTCGCTCGCGTATGCTGGCTTTCATAGGGGAGGATTCGTCCACCGTGTCTCTCCCGGAACGCTTGTTTATTGTGATTCCACCAGTCTGGCGCAGCTTCCCAGCGAGTACGGCTATGCGCCGGCGGCGATGGTGTTGACTCGCGTGATTAGCTGCCCACAGGACGGCAGAATCACCTGCGACGCCGGGCACAAGGCGGTCTCAGCCGATGCCGGCGTGCCCACCTGCGTTGTCGTGGGACATTCGGGGCTCACTCCCCTGGCACCCAGCGAAGAGCATCTGCCGTTGAACTCGAATAACGAGATGGTCCGCCCGCGAGTGGGCGCAGCACTATATCTTGTGCCGCGCCATATTTGTCCTACCGTAAACAATTTCGATTCTGCTCTGCTCGTCAGGGACGGCCAGATACTGGCAGTGGAGAAAGTATCGGCCCGCGGACGCGAAGCGCCATTGCTGGGGACGCTGGAGGGAAGGGATGCTCTGCTGAAGCCCGCAGCCGCCGAGAAAGTCTAGCCACGACTCCGCTTCATTACTTTTTTGCCAGGCCTGCTGGCACTCGCATCCCGCTTCGGATCCAGCCACGTTCCTGCAGCACCGCCCGCTCCGACTGTCCCGGCCCCAAGCGGTGTGATACATGGTGGCGGGGATGCACTGCCTTCGCCGAATGTCTGACGGCGGATCGTGGTGCCTGCTCGCGATTGCGTCACCGACTCATTCCGTGCCAGGGAGCGCACGTCACGCTCAAAGTAGGTGGCCAGAAAAGTAGGTGGCCAGATAAGAGTTGTAGAGGGCTACAATGTCGATGTCCGGGTTAGCATGCATTTCCGGCAATCCGCCTCGGATGACTAGTTGGGGTCCGACTGTACGATAACTGTACGATGACCTTGGGAATCGTCGATTTTGAGGTTTTTTTGGTCTTGTAGAATCTGCAAGTTACAGAAACAAAAGCTCTTATGGAGCTCGACTCCCGCCGCCTCCACCACATCCTCATCCCATTCAATTCGCCTTCGTAAGCCATATGGCAGTTGTGCCCACCACGTTGACCTCACCACGGTCTATGGGCGTGAGCGCTACGCGTTCCGGTTCAACGGACTTGACCGGAGATGGGGAGTTCTTTTCTGACCCGCAGTGGGTTAGCACGTACAACACGAGCTCGACCCGATTCGACACTCCTAACTTGTCGTAGACGCGGAGCAGCGCTTTCTTTACCGTGTTCTCCTTGATGCTCAAACGTTGGGCGACTTCACGGTTGCCGATTCCCTCCGAAACCAGACTAACGATCTGATCCTCTCTCGGGGTTAGAACACACGCCCCTTTGACATCAGTGACACGCCTTTGCGAAGTGGAGTTCAGCGCTTCGATCAGGAAACCGACTTGCTCGGTGTTCGCCCAAAGTTGGCCTTCATGGACCAGTGAGATACATCGGCACAATGCTCGAAACGGCTGGCGGGATCGGCAGAACAATCCCCTCGCTCCTCCACGCATTGCGTTGACGACGAGATTGCGGTCGTAACTATCCAATAAAAGGATTACCGGAACGAGTGGATAACTGGCGTGCAGCCCGCGCACCATCCCGACGAGTTGTTCATGATCAGTCGAACAGTCGCCCAGTAACACGAGGTCGACCGTGGTGGCACGCAGAGCCTCCAGACAATGGGAAAGCTCCCCGCGGCAGCCCGTCACCTTTAAGTGGCCCTGACGGCGAAGGGCACTGCTCAACAACTGGGATTGTGTTTGATTGGAGTCGGCGACGAGAACGCGAATTGACTTGCCTCTCTCAGCGCTTGGGAGTTTCACGACTAATTCTCCGAGCAGGATTTCGAGGGGAGGGCCAGATGCTGATTTTAGGTAAGTGCCGACATTTCGGCTGTTCACAATTGAACACGCCACCAGAGTTTGGAACCAAGGAGGGCGCATCGATAACTAAGATTTGTGAAGGTCCGCTTGACTAGTCGTGTAGTACGACATTTAGAAGAGAGCTATGTACCTGCAATCCGCCGTTGTAGTGAATGAAGCCCATCTTTCGGAAGCGGTTCATGAAGAAGTTGACTCTCGAACGGGTGGTGCCAATCATTTCGGCCAGAGTTGCCTGATTGATCGGCGGAATAACCGCCTCCGGACGGTCTTTTTTGCCGAAGCGGGCGAGAATCAAGAGCGCACGTGCCAGTCGTTTCTCACTTGAATTAAATAACTGGTCGACTAAGTCCGCCTGCGTGCGATTGTGACGGTCCACGACATAGGCGACAAACAGATCGGAAAATTCGTGCTCCGAGTGCAAGATGCGCAGCAGTTCCTTCCGTTGAATCTTCAAAACCGAGCAATCGTCGATGGCCGTCGCCGTGGCCGGTCGGAGAGCCTGATCAGCGGCAATGCATCCCTCGCCCAGAAAATCGCCCGGACCGAGCAAAGCGATAGTAGCTTCCTTGCCCTGCTTGGATAACACACTGACCCGGACTCTGCCCTGCTGGATGTAGAAAATCGTATCGGCCCGTTCTCCTTGGGAAAAGATGACTTGTTTTGAGCCAAAGCGACGGACGGTCCGGCCAATGCCCGTGGTCGCCAAGAAAGTCTTCGGATCAAAGACTGTGACGGGCTTGCGGAGACGTGGTGCTTTGGGTGCCTGACGATGAGGCGGCATAGAACACTCCTGTGTGTGTAAGCGTACTCCCACTTACGGCGCATTGGGAAGCCTCTTGGGCTCTGGCTTTGTTTCCTTCGAACTGTTCCAAATTAGACAGACATAACGCGGACGCCGTCGTATCCTCCTTGGCAAGTTTGGCAGCAGGACAGACGGAGGATTGTCGCTCCTGTCTCGCACTGCCGTTCGTTTCCTTCGTGGCGTGGTGGCAACTACCCCCCACAACCACGCCACCTCCTTGTAATCGTGTGAGTTGATCGACCTGGAACAATGGCGCTGCCTTGCGGCTAATGCGGCCCTTCGATTCCCGTCCTCTCCGCCGCCTCTAAAACATTTGAAATCAACGAGCGCTGTGGAAAGAGTCCAGCGCCGACCGCCCCTAAAGGCTTTTCAGGGGCAGCACTCCCGGCACGCCTGAAGACGTCCCTGACACCTGCCTTCCTCCCTGCTTTGAGACGTAACCTGCGCGCCTTGCCGCTGTTCTCACTCTCCCGACCCCTGGGAGTATCGGGGGTTGGTTCATGAAGCTGCGGGTCCTGCACTGGGCGGCTGCGCCTGGCCTTGATTACACTCGCCCCAGATGCCACACCCCTGCGGGTGCCTCCGATCACATCTCTTTGGAGATTCTCCGACAGGCAGGCATCGCGCTGGAATGTCTACTATCTCCATAGACATTGATGGTATGCTATGGGGGTGGAACCGATGCTCAGCAGCAATACACCGTGCCGGCCAGATTTGGAGTCCATGTCTCCCGCCCACGGATTGCAGGTGGTCGAGAAAGGGCTTTCGCGCCAGAAAGCTCTGCTCTTGGGGTATTACGGCGTCGGCAATCTGGGCGACGAGATGATGCTGGTTTGCCTGAAGCAGTGGCTGGAACGCCAGGGTTTTGATTTAACAGTTTTGTCGGAGAAGCCAGCCACGGTTGTGCAAACGCATGGATTGCCCGCGGTTGAAAATTCTCCCCTGCTGGGGGAGTGGGCGTGGCGAAGCGGTTGGCTAAAAGGCGGCGCCTTACGTGTGGTGAGGGCCCTGGCAAGTAGTGATGTATTGATCGTGGGCGGCGGGGATCTGATCCGTGACGATCTGGGTTGGCGCACGTTTTTCTTCACCATGGAGAAAATAGTTGCCGCCATTTTGATGGGGAAAAGGGTGTATCTAGTCAATATGGGGATCGGGCAGCTTTCGACGCGTTACGGGCGCACCCTGTTGAAGTGGACGTTGCGGCGATGCCAGCGGATTATCGTGCGCGAAGCAAGATCGGAGAAGGTGTGCCGGGAACTCGGCGTGACCGAACAGGTCACCCTGGCTCCAGACATTGTTCTGTCGTTACCCGATCTGCTGGGGCATCAGAAAGTGACGAATGTCGCAAGCCCCTACAAAAACCCCTACGTGCTGGTTTCCCTGCGGCACAATCCCGGGACCTTCCACAGTTACGAAATGTCGGAAGCGCGAATCCGCACGCTGGCGCAAAGTCTGGATGGGTTGATTGAGCAGCACGACGTGGATGTTGTGTTTCTTCCTCTGCATGCGACGACGCCGAACGGGCGGGGCGACGCCACCCTGCACGGGCGGGTGGCGAAAGCCATGGTGCATGCCGAGCGGATTCAACTGCGCCCGTGGACCGCTGACCTGAATGAGGTCTGCTCGTGGATCAGCGATGCGAAGCTGGTGCTGGCCATGCGACTGCATGCGGCCGTGCTGGCGTACTCTTACGGGCGCCCTTGCGTGCTGATGCCATACGATCGCAAGGTGCGGGAGTTCGGCGAACTGATGGCGATCCGTCACTCGATCGAAGCCGCCGCTCTGGATGACGTCGCTACGGTGAACGGTGTGTTCGAGTCCGCTTGGGCTGAGCCCAAACAGGAGCACGAAAACGAGCACTGGCAACACACAATCTCATCCATCTGGGCAGAGCTCACCCTCGAACGCGCCTCCTGAACTTGCGGAAATTCTAGGTTGCAAGTACCGGAACGCCCCGGAAGCGCTTGGTCGCGAAGACCCCCAGCACAATGAAAAAAAGCAGCACGATGGTCTGCGCGACCAGGAACGGCGGTTCGTTCCCGTTGGGTGCCATGGCGTGCAGAGCGGGGATTTTCAGGAACGACTGCACAACCGCGACAAAGCAATTGAGGTAGAGCGCGGTGAGCGCGCTGATGACATAGATCGCGCGCCATTTGCCGGCAAGATGAAATAGATACAGTGCCGCGTTCGCAATCGCGAGAACGATGAGGGAGAGTATGCCGACCTTGTGCGACGGCAAGAGGTGCTCGACCGGAAACAAGAATCCGGTCACGCTGGTGAGGACCGTGCTCACCAGGAACAGCGGAGTCCAGCCGGACAGTAGCCTTCCGTTCAGCCAACCGTAAAGAGCAATCAGGCCAGAGCCAATCCCGATCAGGCTGATCAGAACGTGCAAAAGAGTAAAGGTCGAGGTTGACATGCCCAGAATCATGAGAAGCCTTCCTTTTTGATCGGGTGATCTTACGCCCGGGTGAAGTCATTTGCCAATTGCGCGCGCATTCTATTTTGCGGCCCTAGAGCGCAGCCCTTGCATCTGTAGTTTGACTTTAAGGTGTAAACGAATTCCCGATCTTTTATTGCAATCTCTTGACATCGCATCCGCCTGCGCGACGAGTTCAGCCGCTACTATGAAACGATGAAGACACAATCGAGGTGTGCGCGGAGATCCGCAGCATGGTAACAGCTGCTACGGCTCCCAACCTTGCTGTCGTACGCACAAAACTTGACCTGCCCACGCAAGCTCCCCGACTGGTCTCGGTCGATGTCTTGCGGGGACTCGTCATGGTGATCATGGCTCTGGATCACACGCGGGACTTCCTGACGTCCTTGCGATTTGCTCCAGAAGATATGTCGCACACGTACGGGGCACTTTTCTTCACGCGCTTCATCACGCACTACTGCGCGCCGGTGTTCGCATTTTTGGCGGGGACGGGTGCGTTCCTGGCCACGCGTCGCGGAAAGTCATTAGGACAGATCTCCCGCTTCTTCTTGAGTCGTGGTCTGTGGCTTGTGTTGTTGGAGCTTACGATCGTCGACTTCGGGTGGGGCCTGGTGCCGTGGGCGCACGGGGGAGTGATCTGGATTCTGGGTTGGAGCATGGTGGCGATGGCGGCGATCGTATGGCTGCCGGTGCGCTGGATCGCGGCGCTGGGGCTGGGGATGATCGCGACTCACAATCTGCTGGATCGCATTAATCCAGCTTCGTTCGGAAGATTTTCGTGGGTGTGGATTCTTCTGCACACACCCGGCCGGATTCCGATTGGCAATTTTCAGTTCTCGGTGAGGTACGTGCTGATTCCGTGGGTCGGGGTCATGGCCGCGGGCTTTGCGTTTGGAAGTTTGCTGACGCGGACGGACCGGAAGAAATTGATTCTGACACTGGGGATCACGGCAACGGTGCTTTTCTTTTTTCTGCGCGGGATCAATTTTTACGGGAATGGGATCGCCGGGCTGCCGTTTGGATACCCGCGTTCAGCCGGTCCGTGGAGTATTCAACCGACGGTTTCGTTGACGGTGATTTCGTTCTTTAACGTGCTGAAGTATCCGCCGTCGCTCGATTACCTGCTGATTACGTTGGGACCGGCGCTAATCCTGCTCGGGCTGCTGGACGGAGCGAAGGCCGAACGCGGGCTGAGTCGCATTCTGCTGGTGTTTGGGCGAGTGCCGCTGTTCTACTACGTGCTGCACATCTATCTGCTGCGCATCCTGTCGATGCTGATCTCACTGGCGTTTCATCAGCCGATCTGGCATGGAACCGTTATCGCGGACTTCGCCCAGAAGCCGATCGGTTATGGCTACGGTCTGCCGTTCATTTATACCGTGTGGATTCTGGCGGTGGCGATGCTCTACCGACCATGCCTGTGGTACATGCAGTTCAAGAGCCGACACCGGGATTGGGAGTGGCTGAGTTATTTGTGAGGTGGCTGATGGCTGGTAGCCGATGGTCGGTAACTAATAATCGATGGTGCATGGTTGCTGGCAGAACGACGTCGCTACCTTCAATACATGATGGTCTTCGTCAGGTGGTGCGGCCAACTGGTGGTGTGGTAGGGGAGCCAGAAGCGGGCGTCGATTTGTGGGATGATGATTTTGTTTTCGGGTGTGCGCTTTTTGTTGATCTCCTCGCAGAGTAGCGCGGTCGCATAAATGCAATGCGCGCGAATCTCGATTTCCCAGTCGCTGTCTCGCGGGATCAGCGTGTAGGAGTTGATGGCCTTTTCGAGTTTATCTGAATAACTTGTGATGCCCATCAGGCGGAGGCCGACTGGGACGATGTAGTCGGCGAAGGCTGTCATCTTGTTGAGATCTTCGATCTCGAACTTGCCGGACTTGCGGAGTGCGCAGTAGGTGATCCAGAGTCCGAGTTGGGGCAGCTTGTAGAACTTGATGGTGTGACCATCGTACTGGCTGACATCGTTGAAGCGCGGGAATTCCTTGACCAGGCGATCGACCAAGCCTTTGCCGTTGTCGTAGAGGCGCGGCGGGCAACTGTGCACAAAGTTGTGGAAGCGGCCGTCGTAGCTCTTTGCCAGCACTGCACCAACCTGATGCCAGACTTCCATCTTTTCGTCGAGCATGGGCATCTCGATATTGCCGGCGAAGATCTGCTGGAGGTCGGGGCGGCTTACTTGCGCGAGAAATTTTCCGTCAAGGATGGGAAAACCTTTATCCATCGCACGCTTCATGCACGCGAAGAGCGCATCGGAATCGGACCAGTGGCGGCCGGCATAATCGACTTGAAATTTCGTGTGCGTGCTGAAGTCAGTGAAGGCCGTGTCGACCGCGTCGGCGGTCATGACGAAGTCCATTGTGTCGTCGGCGTTGCCCTGCCCGATGCCGAAGGGGAGCTGATAGTCGGGCATGGGCAAGTCTTCGTAGGCCATCCAGGAAGCGACTTCGCGCAGCTTGGCAACGTTGGTGTGGACGTCGCGCGAGTGCTCGATGACTGGGGAAAGGCTGTCGAGGACAGGGCTACCCGTAAGTCGGGGGAGAGCCTCGTCGGCGTTGGCGTTCAGATCTGTCAGCATCGGGATGGCAGCGAGAGCGCAGGCACTCTTTAGGAGATCGCGGCGGCTGGCGTTCATTCAGCGTCCTTGGATTGTCGGCAACAACGTGAGTACAGGCATGGCGCGGTCGACGGGCGAGGACGCCCGTCGCTCCATTACGATCCATCCGCGGCGATTGTTCATCCGTTTGCTTTGGCGATCAGCAAAATTGCCAGG
>Ga0209811_10000572_pt1 | contig 14704 bp, 19 predicted proteins | sample Coa_R1_6_FD_187161 | JGI IMG/M metagenome (GOLD analysis project Ga0209811, IMG submission 187161) | Surface soil microbial communities from Centralia Pennsylvania, which are recovering from an underground coalmine fire. - Coalmine... | ecosystem: Environmental > Terrestrial > Soil >...
CTTCCTCTTTTTCACTGGCCGGACTCCATCCACGAACAGGTCGAACACCTGGATCTGGCGTGCGAGCTTGGCCTTGGGGTTGGCTTTCTTCCAGCGCTGAAATTCCCGGATCGCTTCCGAGTGCCGCGCTCTGACTTTCGACTTTGCCTCTGGCTTCATCTCCACCCTCTAGTAGCGGATCTTCGTCCCGATGGCGAATCTGTAATACGGCAGGTTGTGAGCCGAGCTTTGGGCGCTTGTCGATTGCAAGACGGCCAGCCTGTCTCGGTTGAGCGTGACGAGTTGCGGCCACTTGGAAGCGTCCCCGTACACCTTCCAGGCGACATTCCGAAGCGTGCGGACGTTTCCCTTGATCGTGAAAATGCGCGAAGGCTTGCCCTTGGGGACGGTCTTCCGTCCGGGGGTGGCAGGAGCAGCGACCCCGTGAGGATCCTTGACCTTCGGCCCCTCGCCCAATTTCACGAGCGTCAAGGTGTAGTCGATGGAGTGCGTCCTGTCGTCCGCCTCGTGCGTGAAATCCCAGTTCTCGGCCAGACAGAACTGCTCCTTGTTGAAAACACCCGGGGCGTAGAGAACGAGTCCTTTGCCCGAAGTCTTCGTCCGCAGAAGCGAGAGAAGCTCGACCATGTTCTGCTGCGCCGTTAGGCCGGGGAACGTGCCGTTGAGTGTAATCCGGCCTTCCTCGTAGTGAACGGTCATCCCATCCGCTGCGTTGTCTCCGATGTAATGGCGAAGCCCGAGGATCGCCTGACCGCTGCGGCGAAAACCTTCGACGCCGATGGGGAAGACGAAAATCGTCCGTCCATTGACCAGGTACGGCCGCGCATGCCTGAGATTTCCAGGCGAGTGCCTTCCCGGCGCGAGCACGCTGCCAGGGAAGACGAGATAGCGCGCCGGATCCTGCCCAGTATTCGGCTTCCAGCGCTGAACACCTTCGATGACTGGAGGACGCGGTGCCATTTACCTTCTCCCTTGGGCCTTTCCTTGAGACGACGGGAACGCACCGTTCTTGAAATTGTACGGGATGTGGACTTTCGCTCTCGTCGTACTCCCGTCCGGATGCTTCACGTTCACGTTCAACGTAATTTCATTCTGGCCGGTCTTGGTAACGTCCGAGTGAGCGTCTGTAATCGCCGTGATCTGGCCCAGACGCCCGCTTCCTGAATAAGCAGCCTGCGCCGCTCGAAGCTGTAGCCGCCGCATTTGCTTTTCCTGCGGGGACTCTTGGTTACCACCGCTACTGCCAAACGGTGAAATTCCGAGCATTCCCAGGACACTCGACTTGCGCGGATCGATCAGCCCCCAGTCCGGATGCCATTTCCACGGAAGCGCATCCGAAGGCTTGAGTCGTTTTCCTTGCTGGGTCGTCGTCCACGTCTTCGGATCAAAAATGCTCCGTCCCTGCGTGTATTCAGTGAGCGCATCCAACCCGGCAAGGACAAACGTTGCTCTGGCTCCTGCTCTCAACGCTCGACTCACACTACCCCTTGGCGCTCTTTCGCTTTCACTTGGTGGTGGTACTCCTCCACCTGTCGGAGGACGAGTATTCGGGAAAGCCCTTCCGAGTGAATTCAGAACGTAGACGAAGAACGGCTTTTCAACCGACCCGTCGGCCTCGACTCCTGAAACCGAGCGAAGCGCCTGGACTCCCATCCCCGCCCTGCCGATGTTGTTGCGAAGGAATGAAAACCCTCCAAACGCAAGTGCAGCCGCTGCGCCTCCGAGGGCTACGTCTCTCGTAGCCTTGCGGTGACGCTGGGCAAACGTTGTAATCGGGGAGACGATGCTGCCCGCGAAGAAATTCAGAATCCCCTCGAAGCTCTGGGAGAGTTGCAGGAGCATGATGTTGACCCGGTTTGCCATGTCCTGTAGCTGCGCCCGCTGAGAGTAATCCTTCCAGGCGCGAGCCATGTCTGACGCATCCGTGCCTGCCCGCTCACGCTCCTGAAGGATCGTTTTCAGATCGTCCTCCAGACTCGCGACGTTTCCACGAGACGAAAGCTGAGACGCGAGCACGATTGCGGCACGAATCGCGTGAATTCTTCCGAGCGAGGAGCGGAGGAACGTCATCTCGGTCGGAGCTACGCCGGGGAGGTTCATGCCCTCCTGGAGGTTTTCCTCCGGGATGTTCTGGATCGCACTGAGTTGCTGCTTCGTCATGCGACCCGAGATGTGCTGAAGGAATTGGATGGTCGAGGCGTAGATCCCTTGCTGGCGGACGGTCGTCGGTGTAATTCCGATCCCGGCCAGAGCCTTCGCCGCCCGTGGAGTCCCAGGAGTCTCAAGCGACTGGAGGAAAAACGCAAGCCCACGCATCGCCGTCGATGGAGTCGCACCGAAGCGAAGCGAGCCGAGAACGAGCGATTGCATTTGCGCTTGCGCCACATTCGGAGGGACGTTCGGTGAAAGCCCCTGCTGAAAAACGGTCGAGACGTTCGGGATCGCTTTTACAAGCTCCGGCGCTGACTTGATTCCACCCGGAGCGAGCTTGATGAGAGCGAACCAGGAGGCGACGTTCTGTTGGATGTTCTTCGCTGTATTCGGACGGCCAAACGCGATATTCATCGTCGTGACAAGCTGCGTGAGATCCTCGATGGGCGTCTGCGTCAACGTCGCCCCGCGAGCGATGTCCTGGAGAATTCCAGGAATGTCCGCTTCCCTCACACCCTGCACCGTCGAGAGGAAGTTGACCGCCGCATTATTCATGTCGTTGATCGATGTCATTGAATTCGCCGCAGCGACCTGGAGATCGTTCCCAAGCCTGTTGACTTGCTGCGTTGAAAACGACCGACCGAGAAGACCGCCGCCGGGCTGAGAGCCGATTGCCTGGATCAGACCGAGTTGCTGCTGCACGTCGCGAAGCTGCCCGACCATCCGGGTGAGTCCGAAAACCGCCTGTCCTGCAATTGCATAGCGGAGCGTCGTCCTGATTGCGCTCCACTGGTTGTTGATCCGGTCGCTCATCCGAGACGCTTCGCCCAGGTTGGTCATCCACCCCCGCGTAGCGGAGGACATTTGCCCCATCGTCGCAATGACGTTTCCGCCATGCGCGGTGAACCTGGTTGAAATCGTCTGGTTGATCGAACTCATACGTCTACGTTGATCTCAGGTGGTTCCTCGGATTCAAAGCTGTCCCTTTTCACGAACGTTGTCTGACTGTTCTCGATCTCGCCGTCCACGGACGGGTTGTAAACCTTGTCCCTAAGCTCCTCCGGAAGCTCTCGAATCTCGATGACCGGCTCTCCGCACACCTCGCATCGAGATTGCTTCCACTTGGGCAGACAATGGACATGGATTTTCCTTACTCGCTCGTCGTAGTCAACGAGTTGGTTGAGGTAGACCCAGGTGAGTTGCCCTGGAGTAGCTCTGGTGTGATCGACATAAGGAAGCGTTTCGCTGCGTACCATGACCGCCCAGATAGCTCGCTCCAGTCCATTGTCTGCAAGGTTTTTTTTAGGTTTTCAAACTCCTCCTCTGGAATTCCGTCGAGGGCAGGCGATGACTTCTGCGACATTTCCAGGTACCGATCCCAAAGCTCGTCCACGTCTGCGACTTCGAGTTCCTCTGCCATCTCCTCCGTCGAGTTGTAAACGCGCTGACTGAGATCGCTCTCCTCGCGAATCGATCTGGCAACGATCTCCTGAGCCTGGATGCGATCCCTGATTGCCATCCCGGCCAGGTTGTCCGGTGCATCGACATCCCGCACTTTTTCAAGCGCCTGGAGGTAGTCGGCCTCCGTGAGCGGGACGATGCAGAGGCGAATTTCAGGATCGGAGACGAGAGCTACGTAATCGCACACGGTCTGACCCAACCGCATGCGGTCGAGACGACGCTCCCTGATCCTGTCCCTAGTCGTTGCCGCCATTCTTTGTGAAACCGCCAAGGTTTACCTTCTCCTCGGTAAATTCCCGCACCTCCTCGACGCTCTTCAGCACCTCCCACTGAAGCGGGAAGATGTAGAAGACGTTGTTGCAGTGCAGGCAGTGGGCTGGGATGAAAAACTCCGCGAACGAGCCTTCTCCGTTCACCTCGACGCGGATATTCGGGTTCATCGTCGCGCAGTGTGGACAGACGGGTGGTTTCGTCTCCAGCTTGAGTTCGATTTCATCTTGTGCGAGCTTCTCCAACGCCTCCACGCCGCGTGTGAGAAGCTCCTCCACCCGTCTCTCCATTTCAGAACGAGGGGGTCTTGAACGTCGGGGCGACGTAGCCGGGGACGGTGATGTCCGCGTCGAGCGTGACCTGATCGAGCGTCGAGCGGATCGAGAGTCGGTTCCAGTTGCAACCGGGGTAGGTGGAGACGAGATCGCCGCGCTTCGTCTGAACCTCGAAATCGCGCATCCCCTTGAGCACGATTTCACTGTTCATCTTGTTCGCGACTCCCTCCTTCAGGAGAATGCATGAAAACGAGAGAGTTGCCTCGTCCGCACCGCGAACACGACGCAGCACAGGGCCGTCGTTTCCGAACGCACCCTGATAGGCCACCTCCTGACGGAATTCCTCCGACATCTCCTGCGTGGTGGCGAAGTCCCTGCCGCCCTCGAACTTGATTCCGAGATCGACGGCCGTGAGAGCTTGGAGCCAAGGCATTTTCAGCTTCTCCTTTCTAGACCGGGATCGTCAAGTGCCCGGCGACCTTGACCGTCGAGATGCCGCGCACGACGACGCCCTCGTAACTGACGATGACCTGTCGCATGTCGGGAGACGGGGTGGCCGTGACGTTGTAGCCGAGTGCGCCTTCGGGAGTGACGACGGGTGAAATCCATCCGCGCCGCTCCGTGAGCAGAGCCTCGACGCCGCTCTTCATGCTCGCCCGAGTCGCGTCGGTGTTCCCGGCCCGGAAGAAGTTCCCGTCGTAGATGTACGCCTTCACGTCGATGAAAATCTGATCCACGATGATGCGCGTGTAAATCCCGTCCCACGCGCTGTTCGTCGTGTACGCAGTGCGGAGATGGGTCGTGGCGACCCCTCCGGCCACGCGAGACGGCTGAAGCGGAGAGACGCCGCCCTGGAGCAGATCCTCGTAGTCATCGACGGGAATACCGGCCGCGACCTTCCTTCTGAAAATCGGAAGACCAAAGCCGTCGAGTTCGATGGCGGTCAGGAGCGGGATGTTCCAGAGATCGAGATCGTTCCCCGGGTCGGCGTTCTTGGAGACTTCGGCCGCAACGCACGCCGCTGCGAACGAGCCGCCCTGGAGGACGCCCGACTGGTCGTAGACGCCGGGAGAGACGAGGCACGTGCGAGAAGCGGGAATTTCACCGCTCGCAGTGAGCGCCGTTCCGGCCGAGATCAAGCTCGCCTTGGTCGTTCCGGACGGCATCCCGACGAAGCAGATCTGCTTGTTGTAAAGCATGTCTGCATTCGCGCAGGAGACGGCGAGTGCGAGGAGATCGGACTGCACCTCGGAGTCCGTGAGCCGGATCCGGATGTTTTCATCCGACTCCAGCTTCTCCCACGCCGCCTGCCGCTGCACGAGTGTCGGCAGTGTCGCCCCCAGTACCGAGGCCACGGCGATGATCGGGCCGGAGCCACGGTCGAGGAGCGCCTTGATGACCTTGTAGAGCTTGGAGTCCGACCCGAACGCGGTTGCGGCCTGGTCGAGACGGGTGATGAGCGTCGGTACGGCGACGTTTGCCGTCCCGCCGGTTGACCCCTGCCCTTCGACTGCCGGTTGAAGGTAAATCGCAGAAGTCGCCTTCGGGATGAGCGTACTCGCATCGATGACGCGAGGATCGAGAAGAACGCTCGACATCTATTCCTCCTCTCTCATTTCAACGGGATCAGGACGCCGTTGTCATCGATTTTCAGATGCGGATCCTGGATGATCTCTTCGATTGCAGGGCCGTGCATGTCCGGCTTCAGCGGATCGCGGCTGAAAACGCGGAGTTCGAGGTTGCATTCGACCATCCGGTAGACGGTCATGTCGTTGATCTTGTCGAGGATGAAGTGCCCGCCTGAAAACCCGAGAACGTCGATGGTGCTGTCGCCACCGTCTGAAAACTCGCGCATCCTGATGATCCCCCTAGCGCCGCCGAGGGCGCTCTGGAGGATCTGCTTCGCCCGTAGCCGCGAAGTCGTGCCGCCGGACGCATCGAACGCCCAGATCCCCACGTCGAGTGTGAGCCGATGGACTTCTCCCGTCCTGTCGGTATTCTGACTCGTCCCGGAGTCGTACGTGGTAGCGAAAACGTTGTCCCCGAAACCGACGATCCGGCTCTGGATGTCATCGATCTCGAAGTGGATTACAGTCCGGTGGAGCGGGATCTTGCCGATGTCCAGAGCAGTGCCGGGGAATTCAGCGACGATTTCATACGCTTGATCTCCGACGTAGTTCGCGCCGTCCGAGATCGACTCCAGGAATTCCTGCTCCAGGTATTCCTTCAAGCAGCGCACGGTCGTCTCCAGCCAAGCTTCGGGGTCATACTTGGTCATGGTTGCTCAACCTCCGAGGGGCGCTCCGCGCTCCAGCCGGATGCATGACCGACGATGATCGCGTACACCGAAAGGAAAACGAGCCAGGGGATCGAGTTTTTCAGGTAGAGCGACAAAGGGATTCCGGCGACGATCCAGAGAACCATCAGCGAGAGGTGGATTTTCCTTCCCGTTGCCGAACTCATGGCAGGTACGCTCCTGGCGCTGGCCCGCTGAACGAGCCGCTGCCTTCGTTTGGAGTCCCGAACGCACCGAAAATGGAATGCCCGCCACCGGGAGCCTGCACGATCTGTGTAAACCCGCCGTGTGCGTTGCGCGAGCGGAAGATGTCGGCCCAGATCCGGTGTGCGGATTGGGTCGTCGCCATGAACCGAAGCGTTTTCAGAAGCGAGAGCTTTCTGACCGGACGCCTGAACCGAGCTACCGGAACGTCTCTCTTGCCGCCGAAGCCGACGCGAGAGACTCCGAACTCGATGAAATACGCTTCGCGAGAGGCGTTGTAGAGCAGGTAGTCGGCAAGACCGAGCTTCTTGACTTTCCAGCCCAGGTAGTAGCGCTGTGTAATTCGACGGATTCCCTGGGCCGGAGTGCGCCAGGCAAGCTCAGGATGGTGCGCTGACGGATCGTGAGGGCCGTACGCCATCCGCCGGGCGTAGCTCTGGTTCGTGAACGCCATCAGCACACAGAGCTTGTTCATCTCGACCGGGAGCTTCTGCGGTACCTCGATTTCCATCCAGCGGATGTAGTTTTCAACGGCGTTGATCGTCTGGGGAGTGATTTCAATCAGCCCACCCATTCCCCTTCCGGGGCGGAATCCGACGAATCTCGCCATTACAACCCCAACCCGTCCGATCTGAGAAGCCTTAGTCCTAACTCCCAGTGGTGGCGAGGATTTCCGTCTCCGGGATCGGGGATCATGTTCGCGTTGACGACGTAGAAGCGCCTGCCGTCATATTCGATGAAATCGTCTCCGCTCTGGCTCCAGTCATCGAATTTCAACGTAGCTCCCGACCAGGTAACCGGGAAGATCCCGAGATGGTCGTCCGCCTCGATGACCCCGAAAAGCTCCTGGAGGTACTCCGTCGAGAGCCGAGTCGCTCTCGTGGACTGGATCGGCTGCACGAACGCCTTGACCGTGACATCGACCGGGTTCTGCGGAATTTCACCGGCTTCGTTGCAGAGCACCGGCTCCACGAACGCCGGGCCTGTGACTGTGGCGAAGTTGTCCAGGAAAAGGGTGTCTCCGGCGTTGGCTGTCCCGCAGTACGTTTTCACGCCTGCGACGACGCGGTAGACATCGAAGTGCTGGATCGGCTTCTCCGGCCACACGAGCGGCATCTCGACTCTGAAATCCGCCGGATCGGAGATCGTCCCTGCGAGCGGGTACACAATCGAGGGAGACATCGCCATGCCGTTGAACCCGTAGCCGATGAAAACGTACGAGACTTGAGTGTTCGCGGGGATCAACCCTGAAGCGATCACGTGGCTCTGCGGGCCGTAGCTCTTGAAGCCAAGATGAAATTCGGGATCGCGAAAGCCTTCGGGAGTTTTGCATGGACAGGCAACAGCCAGACCTGACGAACGGTGATACCGCGCTTCCGACGCATGAGTCTGAAAAAGCGTCGTCATCGACGGTATCGTGCTCACCTGTTCAGCGCTCCATAGTCGATCATCGCCACGGAGCGGGTCAGATCGACACCGTGAAGACTGCCATTACCGCCGCAGGCAAGCGAGCTTTCGACATCGGACATGAGCAGGACGACGCTGTAGCTCAGCCCCAGGTCTGCATTTGCCGCGTCGATCAACGCCTTGATCGCCTTCGTCGGATCTGCCGTGGTTGCACCCGACTGGAGGGACACGAGTCCGGCGGTGAATTTCGAGACAGTTCCGCCGGAGGCGAGGTACGTCGCAACGAGCGAGCGTGCAAGCGTCAGGTTTACACATCCGCGCAACTGCACGTACGTTGCGTCCGTGAGCACCATCGACCACGGGTCTTGCGTATTGAAAACCTCCGAGACGACAGCCGCCGCCTCCTGTGTGACGACGATCTCGTTCAGCGCCGGGTTCCGAAGCAGCACCCGGTTGACGATCTCGTTGACGAGGAGCGTCGTCCCTCCCTGCCAGGGCTGGGAATACTCCGTGAAAACTCCATCGCTCGTCTCCCAGCGGATGCGGAACCAGTCTGTCGTGGAATTTGCAAGCTGGGTCGTGTAGTACGAGATGTAATCCGGATAGATACCGACAGCCGTAACCTGCTCGATCTCTGAAAACGGGCCGGAGCTATCTACTGCCTCCTCGATTAGGAGCGTTTTCACGTCCGGGATCGACGGTGGCACAAAATCGAGCCGAACCGATGCCATTTATTCGCCCCCCTCGAAATCAGACGGTTGCGACCCTACCAGACGGTCGGCTGTGGGGCCGTCAGAGCCGTTCTGAGCCGTTTCGAGCCTCAGAACGACTCTGGGTGCCCCTTGGACGGTCGAGAGCCTCAGAAAGCCTCTGAGGGGCTTCGGGCAAGCCCCCCGGCGGCTCACTTGACCCCCTTCTTCGCCCAGTGCTTCCGCAAGCCACCTTTCAGCCCCTTGAGGGACTTGGGCTTCAGAGGCGCTTTTCTGGTCTTCTTCCTCGCCATTTTCATCGCCTCCCTACGTGGGCGACGTGGAGAGCGTGATCTCCTCGACGGAGTTCGGGATGTCGAGGTACAGGCCGCGACGAACGCGAGCGACCTGTTGGCCCTCGATCAGCCGCGAGATGTCGGCCGGGCCGATGTCGATCCGGAGATCGTGGTGGACAAGCTCCTTCATGCGAAGCTGCGGCATGATGAAATAGCACTTGCCCGCCGTGACGCCCGGGTAGACGTACGACTTGACGCCGTTCGTGACGGTCGCGCCGTTGTAGTAGATGATTCCGGTGATCGGCACGCGCCGGAGCGGGTTGCCGTTGGCGTCGATGACCGGGGTGAGCAGCGCGTCCTCGATCTGAAAACGATCCGCCTCGTTCGCGAGGATCCACGAGGGAACCCGCTGCGGAAGCGCCTGCGCTGCATGCCGGTAGGCGTTCTGGAACTGGACGAGGGTGTTGGCCTGGAGATTTCCCTGTCCGGAGACAGCCGCCGTCTTGTTCGCCGCCGCGTAGGTGAACGCGAGGATCGGTGAGAGGTGGAGGTGGTTCAGAAGGTAATTGTACGACCTTCCGAACGCCCGGCTGTTCATCGCGATCTCGTACGAGCGGTCGTACTCGATCATGTCCTCCGTCCACTCGAACCCCGCCGCGTACGTGGAGATCGGGACGAAGCTGGGCACTCCGGCCTTCGCGAGCGAGCCGAAGATGATTTCACCGGCCTCGAACTTCTCCATGAAAACGACGTTCGCGTCGAAGACGACATCGCCGCCGATCTGCACGGATCCGCCGGGGAACGGGCCGTTTACACGCTCGTAGAGCGGCGTGTAGAGGATCGGAACGGTCGCGAGTCCCTGGTCGATGTCGATCCGCACCTTTTCGAGCAGATCCATCGCCCCGTCGGAGGTGGTAATCATCTCCGCGACGGAAGCGAGCAGATCGATCTCGATGGCATCGCGGAGGAACTCGTCCACGAGCCGCCCCTCCATCTCCGAAGCGGAGACGAGTTGGCAAGTCGCGATTTCACCGACGAGCCTCCCGGTCTGCCAGCGGCGGTGCTGAAGCTCGATTCCGTCCTGCGGCTCCCCGAGGACGAGTCCGCTCGAAAGCGGAGCGAAGCGGCCGTCGTGCCCGATCCGCATGCGACCGTCCTTGCCGTACCGGGTGATCGACTCCATCGTCGGAGCTTCCGGCACGAGGACTCCCTGTGCTTTTGCCATTTTCCCTCCTTCCTTACGGGCCGACGTTGAGAACACGCACGGCGCAGTAGCCGTTCGCGTCCTTCACCTCTTCGACCTTGGCGACCGGCGAGCCGGTGGCCGTCGTTGTGATGTCCGTGTCGCCGCGCTTGAACCCGGCACCCGCCGTCCAGTACAGGAAATCCCCGATGGCCGGAGCAGCGCCTGCGGGCAATTTCACGTACCAGATGCGATCCGGGGCGATCTCCAGATCGAGCGTGCGGAGCGTGTCCGAAGCGCCGATGGTTTTCAACGCCAGGCCGTTCCAGCCGTTGATCCGGTAGAGATCGCCCTTGACGATGGCCTGGGCCGCAGGAGCGGTCACGCCGTTCTGCGTGGCCCTGCCGTCGTGCTTCAACTGACCCATCTCCCAACTCCTCTCTTGCACATTAACGAAGGGTTTTCAGGACTGGAATTTCATCTACGCCGCTGCGTCGTCCTCCATCAGCGCCGTGATGATCTCGGCCTTGGTCGCGTTGGAGAGTCCGGTCAGGCCGCGCGACTCGGCCTCGGTCAGGAGATCGGCCCGCGTCTGGGCCTCGTACTGCGACTGCGACTGCGCCTGCGCCGTCGTTGCGGAAGCGCCCTCCTCGCCCGTGCCCTGGAGATCGCGCTCCAGGTCGGTGCGCTGCGGAGCACCCGGGAACTGCGAGCCGAGTTCACTGGGCGAGAGATTTCCCTGGTAGCCCTCGCCGTAGAACTCGTCAATCGCGGCCGGGTGGTCTTCCGGCAGGTTCGCCGGGTTGAACGGGTGTTGATCGAGCGGTAGAAGCCGCCCCGCCGATGTAATCGGGTCGGGCGAGCCGTAGCCGGGCGGGCCGACGATTGCCGGAGTCATCTCCATCCCCTGTTCCTCCTCGCTCATGCCGGAGACGACGACGTTCGACTGGAGCGTCTCGATCAGGCCACCCGCTTCGTCCTGGGCCTCCCAGTCGATCTGCTCCTGGTTTGAAATCGCCTCGTCGTTCGGCTGAGCCTCGAAGTCCTCCTCGACCAGACCGGCCTCGGCACGCGAGGTGGTCTTCTTCTTCGGTGTGTCGGTGCTCGTGTCGCTCATTTTCACCTACCTGGCCGAGCGGACGCGAATCCGCGAGGTTGTCATGCCGGGCTTGAGTTCGCGCCGACCACTGCGCGAGCGCTCCGTGCCGGGCGGCGACGGAGGAGCGTCCTCCATCTCCGACACCTGGGCCTTGATCGACTCGTCCGTGTCGATGAACGTGTTGACCATCTCGGAGACGGTCTTCTCGTCGGCGTCGGAATTCCCAGTGGCCTTGAAATTCCGAACGTCGTCCATCTCGGAGACGATGAGCCGCTTCACGAGCTTGCGAGTGCTCTCGTCCTTGAATTTCCGTCCGAGGACGGATTCGAGGATCGAGTCGCGGACGGTCTTGCCTGCGTCCTTGATCGACGCGAGCGCCTTGCCGATCACGGTCACGTCGTCCACGTCGTCCGCCAGCCCGAGGACGCGGCGAAGCTCCGGGATCAGATCGAGCGTCGGCTTCACCGCTGCCGCCTCGGTCGTCATCTCGGACACCTGCGTCTCCAGGGGCGTTTTCACGGCCGTCTCGATCTCCAGCACGAGAGTCGGGTTGTGTGCCCGAAGCTCGTTCTGCGAGAGGGCGGCGATTTCCTCTGGCTTCAAGTCGTTCCCTCCTTCCATCTCGCTCGTGAGTCCGCCGATCATCTTCGCGCTCATCCCGGCAGTGCGCGGCCGGGCGAGATCGATGCTCTCGATGGCGAAGCTCTTGATTTTCACTCCCTGCTCGAACCGCTCCTGACTGACCTTGCCCCGCCAGGAGACGTTTTTCACCAGACCACGGAGAAGGTAATCCCGACCCTTCGTTCCGGGCAGGACGTACGCCTTGACCGCGAGCCTGGCCTTGTCGCCCAGCTTCGTGAGCTTCGCACCGACCCACTGAAGCTGAATTTCAGGGAAGACGTACGGATCGTCTTCCTCCTTGATGTGGCCCATGTAGCCGACGACAGGCTCGCTCTGGGCCGCTGAGTTCATCTCCGCTGCCACGTCGTTGAAAAGCTCCGGCCCCCAGAACCGCCGGGACTTGCTCCAGCCGGACTCGATCACGAACGTGGCGAAGCGGGGATCGTCGTCTCCCGCCGTGACCCTGGTCAGCACGTCGGATGAAATCGGGACGACGGCATTCGCGTCGGTCGTCATCTCGACGGCCGTCTCGAACACCTCGGTGATGATGTCGTCCATTTTCCTACCCCGTGCTGACCTTGCGGATGTACCCGCCCGCCGGAGAGCGCACGAGCCGCTTGCCGCCCGTCCGCATCTGGTTGTTGAAGCGGATCACCCGCTGATGGCCCGCATTGGGATTTCCCTGCGGCGGAACGGGCGTGCCGTCGAGCTTGCGGACGGAGCCGGGAGCACGCGAGGGGTCGTAGCGCGGGTTGAGGTTGTTCGTGAACTGGTCGTAGACCGGTGAAAACGTGTTGCTCACCGTGGGGTCGGTCGCAAACAGCCGACGCACCGACTTCTTGCTCTTCGTGGTACGCCGCGTCAGTTGCGACTCGTCGTGCCACGAGCCTGACCTGGCGCTGCTGATGACGCCGCGAGGAGTCCTCGGACTCTGCGGGTTCGTCGCTCTCAGGATCCTTGCCATTTTCCTCCTCTCACCTCTTACGGAACTTGCCTGCCGGGGAATGGACGATGCGGTACACCGTGCTTCGCTTGAAAACCGTCTTGCTCCCCGTCTTGTTGCGGTTGTGAGGGAACTGAAGGATCTGCATCGTCTCTCCTCTCACTCCACCGAGTCACGCGGCTTCGTCGGCTCTTCTTGAAAATCACGAGGAGCAGGCCAGCCGTGCTCAGATGGAATCGCGCTTGGGGGCGTCTGATACGGCCTGACCGCAGGCCACTGAGGCGTGTCCTGTTGCTCCTCGTGAATTTCACGGGCCAGGGTTGCGAGCGCACCGACTGCGACTCCAGCAACGACGAGAACGCCCGTGATAACTGTCGTGTTGCCGTTGAGCTTCGAGGCGAATGCCGCCGACAAGATTCCCGTCAGCGAGATCACGCCGAGCACGACGATGTACGTAGACTTGTAATTCATCCGCGTAGGAGCCTCACGTAGTATGTCGTCGCGGGCTGGACGCGGGAGATGAAGATCTTTCCGCCGCCGTTCGTCGTCCTGGAGACGAGACGGTTGAAGCGGATCTGCCCGGAGATATTCTGAAAACGTCGTAGCGCCACTACCTTCTCCTCCGTCTCGTCGTGGAGCGTCTGCGCCCCCGGTTCATCTTGCGGAGTGTAAGTGCAAGCCGTGCCCGGCGTCCAGTCTTGCCGCCTTTCTTCGCCGCCGCCTGGAGCTTGCTCCTGGGAATTGGTTTTCCCTTCTTCGCTCCCAGGGAACGACGGAGCGACCCCTTGTTCTTGGCGGTTGCCTTCGCGATCCATTTCTTCTGCGCCACTGAAAATCACTTCCTCTTGCGTCTTCTCGCTCTGGCCGCTGCCAGCTTCGTCGGATTCAGCCCTCCGACCTTCTTCCTCTTGGGACGAAGAGAGCGCCTGCGCCCGATCCTCGTAGAGTGGCTCCTGGTTTTCACTGCTTCGCCCCTGCCGGAACCGGCCTGTTCTGGATCTGAGGCGGCGGAAGGCCCGTCTGCACCTGAACCGGAGGCAGAGCGGCTTGCCGTTCCGCCTTGTCGGCGTCCGCGTCCTTCTTCTCCTGTGAAATCGGCTTCATCGCCGGGAGGAACTCGCGGATCATCCGCATGTACGTCTCGTCCGAGATTTCACCCGAAGCAAGCGCGACTTCCAGGCCCATCACGAGTTGCTGAAAAGCCTGCATGTGGACGACGAGATCGTCCGGCCGGGCCATCTCCCAGGCGAGGCTCGCTCGAACGGGGATCAGACCGCTCATCACGAGCACCATTTTCAGAAGCTCCTGGATCGGCCGCTGGAACATCCGCCGCTTCCGGTCGATCTTTTTCAGGAACGGAACGGTCTGAGCGTTGCGATCCGAGTTGGCCGTCCCGGAGGCAACCCGCATGAACGCCCACTCCGGCGTCTGACTGGCGATGCAAATGCAGTCGATCAGGAATTCCAGGAGCGCGTTGGTGTCCCCCAGGACGGAGCGCGCTTCGAGGAACGACATCTCGTCGCCTTGCTGGAGGAAGAGGATTTCACGACCGCGCCAGGAGATCTCCGCGTGGGGGACGATCTCTCCCGTCGTCGGATTGACTGCCTCCGGGAAGTTGTTCTTGATGAACGGAGCCACGTCCTGCAATTTCAGAACGACCTTCGGAGTGGAGTGGTACTTGTGGGCTTGGAGTCCCTGCCGCAGCACCTCGGCAAAGGCGTTCATGAACGGCAACACGGCCTCGTAATCGCTTTGCCCCGACTGGAGCGAGGCATCCCACTCGTGGTAAACCTCCAGGAGCGGGACGAA
>Ga0209811_10000574_pt1 | contig 14662 bp, 29 predicted proteins | sample Coa_R1_6_FD_187161 | JGI IMG/M metagenome (GOLD analysis project Ga0209811, IMG submission 187161) | Surface soil microbial communities from Centralia Pennsylvania, which are recovering from an underground coalmine fire. - Coalmine... | ecosystem: Environmental > Terrestrial > Soil >...
TGATGAGCAGTATTGAACGCGCCCCCTATCATCAGATGAATTCATATCAACCCATGTGTGTCAGCTCACAGGAGAGAGAAACTCATCTAATGAATCTCAATCTTCTACTTCAGCTTCTTCCTCTTCATCTGACTCTTCTTCCTCGTCTTCATCGAGAACTTCATCATCTTCCTCATCCTCGAACTCTTCCTCTTTCTCTTCCTCTTCTTCCTTCTCAGGCTGTTCAAATGGAACAGGAGGATCAGTCATCGGGAAGATTTCGTCAGCCTCTTCATCACTCATCATGTACGCATTCACCATTACATACTCTCCTTTTGGACCTAGTTTTAAGTAGTATAGGTCGTGCCTAATTAGCGAGGGTTCCGTCATTTTACGTGTTTACCGCAACCCCCAAGCATTCACACAACCCCTGTACCCACGACACAGAGGATACTTGTCTATCTAGTGACTACGCGCGCAGAGCACGATACTTGTGGGGGACGTTGTTCTTCAAGCGTCCCTGCCATTCGCCGTTCTCTACGAACATTTCCAACTGCTTACCGACTGCGTTGGACAGATCGAAGCGCGCACCGGCTTTCACGTCTACACCGAAAGCCTGAAGGAATCCCACGGCAAAGCCTATGGCCTTGCTGTTAAAATTCCAGTCAATGGGAACTCCTGCGAACGTATCCGATCCGTTGTCCGCATTACGAACGATGGAACCTTCGACTGGATAGTTCGTAGAACCACCATCCTTCGAGGGGGCTTCACCGATGTTGTTGATGGTAATGACATACCACGCAGGTTCTACGATCTTCCCACGCAGCATGTCACGATCCGAGAAACTGATGATAGGCATAACTCTCCTGATGTTGTTGTTGACTTAGAACTTCTGAGTTGTTGATGTTTGGTTCATGTTGACGATAGCCGGTTTAATGTAGGTGTCATAAAGAGGTTTATCTCCGAATACTATCTCTTTAGACAGCCCGAGGGCCGTACGAGCGAAGTCATCTCCGGTATGCTCAGTTAATAGACTATAGTCTCCTCCTTGTCCTTCAACGAATCCCTGCTTAATATTGAAGTGATAGACTTCACCACAATATGCGGGAATCTTCGCTGCTACGTTCTTACCCGCCGTAACTATCTGACGGGAGATATGGGTAGTCTTCTTACTCGTATCCCGATACTCTGCCTTGATGACGTGAGCTATCAGGATTACATTGACGTTATGATAGATGTTGATATCCTTCGTCAGTGCGATTAATTCTTGAAGTGCGGAAGACTCAGCATTGTAGTCTTCGATCTCATTGACTGCAATTCCTGCGATGAGTTTACCAGCAGTCTGACCCGAAGCGCGTGTCATTCCATACTTCAATCGATTCGTCTGTCTCAGCGTCATGTCTGCCATCGATGTAATACTATCCAATACGATGGTCTTATAAGGACAACTTACCTGCAACTTCTCTAACTTCGCCTTCGGTTTGTTCCAATCGTCGTAATCATCAAACGTAATACTCTTCGGATCAATACCCCACTTCTTCATGGGTAGAGAGATTCCATTCATCTTCCTGTCCCAACTAAACCAGTATTGGGGGCCAGGGAATGATAGAGCCTGCGTACTTTTTCTAGTCCCAGGCTCTCCTTTAAACATACAGTAAAGTGAATCGAAGTTGACCGAATCCATTGTTGGCATTATCTATATACCCTCATGATCCATTCAGGCATTTCACCTGTCCGTTCAACTAACATTCTAAGAGTATCCTGAAATTCCAGAAATGAACTGGCTACAATCTTCTCAGGTTTCCCTGTTTTATCGAAATAGATGTAATACATGAAGGACATTATTCTTTAATCCTCTTCTTCTTTTCTATTGGTCCCTCAGTTGATCTGAAGATGAGTCCGCGTCTCTGAGCTTCCATGACCAGAGTTTCATACTGAATAGGCCACTGAAGATAGTAGTTCACGGCATTCAGTCTTTCATCTCCTAATTGAGATTCAGAGTATACTTCAGCTGCATTCATGAACCGACTACGTTCAATGAAATGAATTGTTGCCAGTAAATGAGATGATGCCATCTTACCAATCTCAATCTGCTGGCCTTCTCTAGTGATCCAGATATCTCGTGCAATAATTGGCATTAATTCTTCTCCGCCTCAATTACAGGCTCCGTAGTCAGTTCGACTGTGTTCATTGCAATCCCGATTAATTCGAGTAATATATCTAACTTCTCCAGTCGAGTTATCGGACGTGTATTATAGAACTTGACTTCAATGATAGGTTGGTCCTCAACGATATCATCTATGCGCAAATCACCCCGAACAGTCCAACCGATTGTCAATACTGGTCCAGGCATTATAGCTCCAAGAACTCTATGTCTTTAGGCAGGGTGATGAACTCTCTTCCATCCCAATAACTTGAATCGAAGTTAAACTTGGTCGGCATGACATAAGGTTCCCTATGTTCCTCTGTCGTATTACATACTACCGTCATATCCTCAGGAAACTTCTTCAACCATTCTATTAGTTCCTTGACAGTCATTCCTTCACCTCTATCGGACGACATTTAGAACAGGTGGTCCAATGTTTATCTGTTACTATAAACAGATTCTTACATTTAGAACATTGGACTAGGAACTTCTTCATCAGTTTAACTCAGGTTGATCGACTAGCACATATCCGATGATAGTGTCATCATCACATGATTCACTAACTGGTTCGAGTTGAACCCCATTAGCTCCACCATGAGATACTTCGATGTATACGATGGAGTCAGCCGGAATCTTCTCTAATAGTTCGATTAAATCCTTGACGACCATTATAGTCCTCCCCTGACTCCATTATCGTAAGTCTTACGCTTAGACTTCCTGACTTTCGCACGTCGAAGCATCTTCAATTCCTGAATCAGTTCGCGCGCATTCTTTACTCTGTTTTCAAGTTTCGTGATGTAAGTATCGAACTGTTCTAATGACCAGTCACCAGCTAGTTCGAGTAGTTCCTCATTCATTTCTCTGACTCCAAGTGTTTGATAGTTCCAGTTTCAATCAATCGGGACAACCAATCATCGATAGTTTTGAATAATCTTCTTTGACCCCCATCATGCATATTGAGAAGTTCAGCATAATGGGCCTGAAGTTTAAGAGATTCATTCAATGCAAGGAGGATTTGCATGTAATTGTGGTTGAGTCTCTGTTCTTCAGTCATTCATCCTCCTTGTTAGTAGGATCCCATACAGGAGCCTTGATGAAATTCAGTCGAAGTTCCTCTTCTCTCATTCCTCTGTCCGATTCACATACTCCCTTATACATACACGCACCGAACATGTTATCGCAGTGCGTATAGTCAGGAGGCCAGTATCCACTTTCACTGAACTGAATGTACTTATAGGCGTAGTAGGGAAGTATCTCAGTCTTCCATTCCGTCAAATGGTCCGCACTATACGATACTACTTCTCGGGTCAGACGCTCAGCAATCTTCAATGAAGTCTGTAGACCAATCTTATTGACGATGACATTACGAGACTTCAACAGATGACACTGACCGAGGAATTGATTCGATAGTTTCGTCTTATCTCTACGCTGTTTGAATGTCTTATGGTCCATCGATACGATTCCGATTTGATTTGTATCAACGATTAGATCGAACTTCGCCTTCCATAAGATACGAATTTCGTCATCTTCGTAGATTACTTCACCCTTAACCTGTTCGACTGACAGGGGAATGAAAGCATCATTCTTATACATTTCGAAATACTGTTCACAGGTCTGAAGTGCGAATCGCCAACCTACCTGATAACCTTCATTATTCTCAGGTGAATTCGTTAGACCCGGATACTCCTGTGGTTCATGCTTACACGCAAGTGGTTCAGTCGATTCAGTCGTATTAGAACAGTAGGGACAACCATCGATGTACAGTTGTCCTGCCATCAAACCAGCTCCAATACTAGTCTGATTATTGAATCCATTTATCTTGTGTTTATAGTAAACCTCGAATACTTTGTGAATCAGACTCCCTATCTCTAGAGAGTTAGATTTACCTTTTACAGACACGAATCGGTGATTGAATCGAAAATCGAGATATCGACCACAACTCATCAAACTGGACAAGAGAGTCGCATCGAATATCACGTTTTTCTTCTGTTCAGGGATGATGTCTATCATTTCTTCTCATTTTGAGCAGCGATGCCACAGAGCATAGCCATGATGACATAAAACATCAGGAATACTACGATGTAGGACATGACTACTCCTTATCTCGCGACTTGAACTGCGCGTAAATCTTCTCAGGTACATGATCGAAATACTTCAGTAGAGATGAACACAACCATCCGTCCATATCGAGGGCTGAACTATGATACCAGTTTCCTGTCATCTGTGCCTTACTCCATGTAAGGACTGTCTGATGACCGGGGAATGGTTCACTAGAGAATAGAAGCAAGAAGCCATTCTCAGCATTCGGTATATTCTGTATCAGACGTTCAATCAAATCATCCGCACCTGATACGAATGCCTCTCTAGTCAGTCCCTTATCAGGGTCATCGAAGACCCACTGATTCCGATACTTATATGGACTGATTACACTGATGGTATTCATTCTGTTTCCTTACTCTTAAGTGCGCGTCTCTTGTTCTTCCATACGCGCTTCATAGTAGCCGCGAATCGTTTCCTCTGAGCAGGACTCCAGCCTCGTTTCACAGGTTCAGCCTTCTTGACCGAATGACCGTTAGATGAAACGATTAGACTATCCAGCAATTTTTGCAATCCGAGGTCGATGAGATATAACTCTTGCTTGCGGCTTAGTTCCACTTGTCTTTTCATGGTCATTAGTCTGTTTCCTTTGGATGTATTCAGGTTCGTCAAAATCAAAGTATGCGATAATAATCTGTTCAAGGACCCATGAGACTGATTGATTCTCATGATAGGCGATGTCTCGAATACCTTCCTTAACGTATCCGGGGAGTCCGTGTCCTATTGTCTCACGACTTTCACCGTTGGCTAGTCGTGGTGCGATAGTTCTTTTCTTCTTTAACTTCAGTCTCTTCATTAGTTACTCCAGCGGTAGTGAGGCTGAATACTCACATCGAATACTCAGCCCCATTAGTTAGCCGACTTCGATTCCCTTCTTCTGCATTTCCTGAATTGCCCACTCCTTCAGTTTCTCTAGTGCTGGCTTATCTTCCTTCGATAAAGCCATGAGTTCTGACGTAGTGCAGCAACCGTATTCCTTGTGAGTGATGTATTGGAGTGTCGTCACTGAACCTCTCCTGAGTAAGGGATTTCCTTCACTTCCTTCATCTCACTGATGAGAAGACGGACCTGAAGTTGCAACTTTTGAATCTCATGTTGCATATCTTGAACTTGGTCGATTAATGTAGTGCAAAGTTTCAAGAGTGCGCGGTCGTTTTCGAGATAAGACTCTGAGATTGCATTAAACGCCATAATCATAGGTGAATCAGTCATTAGTTGTCTCCCTCTTCTTTCGAATCAGTTATTTGTCCCATCTTATCATCAGGACCGAATACTTTATTCCAATCCTCAGGCGTCATACCTGTAATGATGAATTCACGTTCAGCAGCAGACAGGAACCAGAATGCATCCTGTACGAATCTACCCGAAATTAACCATTCGTACCACGCTTCACTGATACGCTGGATAGGATAGTCTACTACGATAGACTTGTCCTTAGTCCGAATCTGAGTGCGCATCCCATCTACCTCAGTCATGAAGTATTGAATGCCCATACGATTGATACGATTCATGGCCCACATTACTTGATTTCCTTCAACTGTTCGGCCAATTGCATCGTTTCATGGATTGCATACTCCATATTACGATAATGATCGAATCCCCGTGACATGTAATGCATCATCGCAGGAGTCAAGTCACCTGAATGTGCGGTATCGAATCCTAACCACCACACATCATCAGGCATACCAGATTCAGGAACATGACAGATGTTACCCGCGCATTTATTCGCGTAGGTTAGTCCACCATGAACGTCTACATCGACTTCTCCGTAGTCTTTACCGTATGACGAGTGCGTGTTGGGAAGTCCGACATAACCACACCAATTACCTGTATGATTACGCAGAATGAAACAGGAGAACCCCGCATGAATGAAATCTTTGCGGTCAGGCTCATTATCCCATTCACCCTTGCCCCACTTCGTCTTATCGTAGTTGGGTAGAATTACTTGTTCAGACATTAGTTCACCTCAGGAATGACTGAGCCTACAGGAACATCCCACTGACGCTTCCGAGTGATGGAACTGATTACTGCCCCACCCATCTCTAATCCCTTGCTATATCGATTCCTGAAATATGCAGCCAACATCTCATCAGCTACCTGATAAGACTCAGCGATGAATTCTGCCGTCAATACATCATAGACGGCTACTTGGACCCGAATTGCAGTTGAATTCATTTCATCTCCTTTAAATGATTCTCTTCTTTGCAGAGGAAGATGACCAGTTCTGATTCCTCATCAAGTGGATGCGCGTCCTTCTCTGCACATGCAATACCGATGATATGTTCGCGCGCTTCGAATGTCAGGTCACGTGCGAATCTTCTCGCCGGACCTACTTCATCAGCTACAAGAAACTTAATCATCTTCTTGTATGCCCACAACGCACCGTAGAAATTCATGTCTCGCATTTTAGTTCCTTTACTGTAACGTAGTTAGTTGATAGTACGATGGAGTCCATGAACCTTTCGACTCATGGACTCGACTTACCATCTACTCAACTGTCAAGAGTATGCAATCCGGAGGCGGAGTATATTCTGCCTCTCCTTCATACTCTGTACCGAGCTTAGCACCTGTGACCTTGAGATAATCATCAAGGTCTAGACGGACTTCCATGTCTTCAGGCATCTTACTCAACTGTTCACGCAGTTCCTTCACATTCATTATTTACCTCGTTTCCGACGATGGGCTGATACGATTACTTCAGCCAAGTCCTTCATGATGGAATCTTCCGACCAACGTCCCATCTCACCATTATTCATGGCCTTATGGAACTGGATTCTCTTACGCTCTACGATTGCATCGAGTTGTGGGTCGATAGTAGTCAACCCTTCGAGGTGCGCATACGCTGCATTGACTGAAGTAGCAGTCTGACCTATCCGAATGAATCTACCCTCTGCCTGTTCTTCATTAGCAGGATTCCACTGTCTCTCATGGATTACACAGTCTGCACAAGTCTGAAGGTTTAATCCTTCACCTGCTGCCAGAGTAGACGCCACCATGAGTGCGCGTGGACTCTTATTGAAAAGTTCCTGTGCCTTGAATCTGTCCTCTCCATTCATATCAGCCGTGATACGAAGGACAGGCATCTCATTCTTGAACTTCTCTAACTCGGTGAATAGATGTTCCTGAACGTCACGATGGTGTGCGAAGATTACCATCTTACGGTCAGTATCTTCCACGAATTCTTCTACGAATTCTACAGTAGCAGGAATCTTAGCTAAGGCGACTAGATGACGCATCTTCTGCATGGCACCGATGATAGCCATACCTGATAACTGAGATACGTTCTCTTCATACCATGCTACGAACTCATCGACTACTGCGTCATACGCTTCCTCTTGTTCAGGATTCATCTTGACGTAGAGTTTAGTCCGATTGACCAAAGGTAGTTCCGTCATGACTTCAGTCCTCTCACGACGGATACACATATCCTTCGTGTATTCCTTGAATGCCTTGACGTTCCTGATTCCGCCTTCTTTCAGGATTGCACCCTGCCAGTAGGTGTCTACCCACTGTCTCTTGAATCGTTCAGCCGACCCGAACTTCATTGGGTCCAGCATATTCAATACCGGAAACAATTCGGAGCCACGGTTCTTCCACGGAGTACCTGATAGTGCGATTACCTTCTTACCCTTTGCTACGCGCCGCACCATCTGAGTGCGCGTCGAGTCAACATTCTTAATTTGCTGACATTCATCGAGGACTACGCACTTAATCTTGATATCTTCACGTTCGAAGGCAGAGATATCAAAACCTTGATTGACTACTGTTCCATTCTTCAGAGTCTTGACCTTCGGGACTAGCATATCGTATCCGACGATGTAATGCTTCAGTCCGGGAATGAGCCATTCCTTCGAAGTCTCAATAATCTGAGGAACATGTTCACGTCCCATCCACTTCAAGATTGATGTAGCGAACTGATACTTCAGTCCAGACTTAACAATCCAGAGTGTGGGCCACAGTTCAGGGTGGAACTTAATGATTCCTTCTGCCTGAATAGTTTTACCTAATCCCATCTCATCGAAGATTCCGACTCCATTACTTACTGCTAGGGCAGCTTCACCGAACTTCATGCCGTCTAGCTGAAAGTCATACGGTTTGAATCTACCGCATTTCACACACTTGTTTTTATCCCAAGTGTGAATACATGATTCATCCCCACCCATCTGTAGACTGAAGAATGGAGTACCTTTCGGGATAGATTTGATGAGTGTATGTCCACATTCGAGGTAGATAAACTTCGTATCAGGCTTCATCTCATCGCCTGAACTGATTAGTTTCTCTTCCTTCGTTACTGCGACTTTACCGCAGTAGGGGCATTTGTCCTGAAGGCGTGTCACCTGATACTTAGGTGTCCTGATTACTTGTTCATCGAAGGTTACTTCGACTGTTGCGCCCGACCTTATCGCATCAATAATATCAGGGCTAAGTGATAGATTGCTGCAAGGCATAGTATTATCGCAGCCAATCTCCCTTGCCTTATTTGCCCAGACTTCATCATGCGCGTGTCCGATACCTACTAAGGCATGGGCTACTTCGTGTTTGATTGTATTGATTACATCCGGGTCCGGATGGATGTCTACGTGGTGGGCCGAAAGGATAATGCACTTATCCTTATACGAACATAGACCCAAGAAGTGAGAGTCTACATTCTGATTTAAACGGATACTCCAATCGAGGAGTCCGTTTTTATTCATTTCATCCCTTAATGTTTGGGATGCTTGCTGTCTAGTCATGTTAGTCTACACGTCCTTCCGGAATGCGTGTGTTAGTTACTTGAACTGAATTGACTGAATTAGCTGACTGATTCTTTACGTGCAGTCAGTTGCTTCTGTAAGAAGATAGCAGCAGCTTCATACGATATCTTTTGCGCCTCTGCAATCATCTGTACGCCCGCACCCGGCACACCGTATTTCTTACCTGCCTCGATTGCAAGCTGTGCCTTCTGTTTAGCCGACATAGCAGGAGTCTTAACTGCCTTCGGCTTAATTTCCTTAACGGTGGCAGGCTTGTAGTTCAGGTCGAATTGTCTGAATCCGTCCCGTAGTTCTGCGCGTAGTTTGCCGTACGCCTCTTGACCGTTTACCTGCCATGCATTACGCTGATTACGTAGGTCAGCCAGTTGCTTACTCATATCGAAAATCAGGGAGTCCATCTTTTCGACGTGAGTCTTGCATTCCTTAATGAATGCGTGTGCCTTCTCAGATTCAGGAATTGAATCATTCTGCTGAATAGCAGCCTTCAATTCAATTAGAGGAATTTGTTCAGCATTCCAGATTTCGGTCTTAACTTCCATGACCGTATCATGCGCCTTGAATGCATTGACTAGCTGTTGGGCAGCTTCATTCCTGTCAGTCAGAACCTTCTGTTCAGCCAGACAAGGGGCGCACATGTAGATATTACCCGGTTGAGTTAACCAGACTTCTACATTCGTATGACCGTCCTTAATTTCACAGTCACCGATGATAGGCTTAACCTGCTTATTCAGCATGATTAGCCTACCTTCTTGAACCGAATCTGACCGATTGAATTGACTACGGGGGTGGACTTACGTGCTGGCTGATTATGTCGGTTACATACACCGACTCTATCTGCGGGGGTGGTAGCGTATTCGTTCAGAATGCGCGTTGGATACTGGCGGACTCGCTTGACTCGCTTACATACTGTGCAGTAGAACCTAACCATTGTCTCACGTCCTTTCGGAATTGCGTGCTTGCCCTACATGTAGGTTCAGGAATTAGACCTGATGGACCTTGCGGGCACGACCATTGTAGCACGACCGCCCGGTGGTCTGTCAACCCCGCCTAACCCGTTGATTCTAAAGGGGTTGCGACCGACCGGACGGTCAAGTCCTTTTCGGCTACTTCCAGCCTACATGTAGTTACCTACCTTCAGGAAACTTCTGTGCATACCACATGTCGAACATTTCGTCTAGATTAGAGAATTGATTTGTGAGCTTCTCTAATTCTGCTACCTTCTCTTTTAACATCTCTCCGAAGTATTTGAAATACTCACGTCGATATCGTTCTTTGTGTGTAGATGGATAATCAATTGGAGTCATTTAATCAGCCCCAACTGTTTATATATCTTCCGTTTGGCCTCATTCATTACTTCGCCCGAATCGATTGGTTTCTCTTCAGCCTGAGCAGCTTCCTGAATCGGTCTGATTACTCTACATTCCGTACATCGAGGCATCTCCTCTCGGAGTGCGTATTCGTCGATTTGAAACTGTTCACCACATTCCCAACATATACCGACCTTACCGATTAGAATGTGAGTCAGACCCAAGTGTACGAAGAATGAACACCCATCGAGTGTACATTTCCACGTTTTCTTGTTCATCAGAATTAATCGGTGCGGATGCTTACTCATACTTCACCTCGTTCTACATGTAGCGGACATCCCCGCTGCCGACCGGCCCGAGGGATTTCGTGCCAAGTCCTGAAGTGTGCGTGTGCGCGTGTCCGTGTGGTGACTATACACCCGGACCCCACCTGCTGTCAAGGTTCCGATTACCCCACTACACCCACACCATACATACACAACCTTCAATTAACCTCTTCTAAAAAAAAAAAAAGAGAGAATAGAGAGGAAGGAATATAAGGTAGGGTGTTTGTGTGGTGTGGTGTGGGGAAAGGGCAGGGCAAGTGGTGGGCGTGGGTGTAGTCACCAGACACGGATACACACATACACACCAGTCTACATGTAAAGTTCAAACGCATATCAAACAAGTAGGTTCAAACACATATTCAAACGCATTCAAACAGTATGTTCAAACGCTTGTAGGCGGGGAGGGGGGATTACATGTAAGGACTACATGTAGAGACTACAGGTAGGCGGGAGTAGGTCGGACCCAGGATAGGGAATCTACATGTAGGGGAATCATGTAGGCGGAGAAGGTAGGCAGGGTTTGCAGTCCCCTGCCTGTAGGAAAGTTAGTCGGCCCAAGTGAGACGGAGCGCGGCTGCAGCGGACTGCTTAGCGACATCCGGAGAATCGCCGTTTGCAATGAAGATGTCATACATCTTCTTCAGGCGCAGCTGAGAATCGTTCTGGAGAGTAGGCTGCACAAGTTCAGCCGCATTGACTACGGCCAGCATAGCCTTCTGACGCGCGGCTGCTTTACGCTTGTTGTTGCCGAGCGCAACGATTTCCTTCAGTGAAGGAAGTTCACCCTTTTCCTTCATCTCCGCATACGCTGCATCGAAGTCTGCATCCGAGTAATCGTCCACTGCCTTATCGGTGGGACCGTATGCCGTGAACGTTCCTTCGAAGGGAAGAACTGCGATGGTGTTCTTCGTTCCATCCTTCTTGTCGAGTCCCGTCAGCGGCTTGCCCCAGTAGTTTTCCAGCTTGCCTTCGAACTTTTCGATACCCATTTGGTTACTCTCCTCGTCGCCGGTTGGCGCCGCGACTTGCGACCGACCCAACCAACAAAAGAATCATACTACGTGTATGGCGCGTCCGCACAACAATCGACCGTCCGAGGGGCAGAACCTACAAGTATTTACCGGAATGGGTCAGCCCACTATGGGCTAGTCGCCGGGCCGGGCATGGCCGAAGTGGTACAGTATCCACGTATGTAGATGCGTTGATAACACTACATATAGGGGTGAGTGTACTAGACTCATACCATCTGTAGTGTAGCTCACTTCGGCTACTCCGGCAGGTAGGTGGGGTATACCCATGTATCAAACGCTTCGCCCGCGCGAGACGAGGGCGCAGCCCGAGTCATTGAAATCGTCCGGAATATATAAAATATTTTCTATCTGGGATATACAGAAAATTTTTAGATTTGGATCTTAATGTAGACACTGTATGTAGGAATAGAGTCTCATACCGAAAGTAACCGTGTCGATTCTACACTCCAGTTCGATCCCCCGGATCTGGTTGATTCGATTGGACTTATGGGGAGTTGACTTCTGGATCGATCCGTGATACTCTTCCTCTCAGGAAGTGGAGTAGACTTATGCCTATTGGACTTGTATCAGATGAATTGTTATTCAGAGAATTATCCAACTTACAGGGCCAGAGTAGGAATATCGATAATTCAATTCGTACAGGACAGAACGATGACACGCGCGCGTCAGATGTTCAGATCATTCAGTCCCCTAATAAGGGACGTAATGAAGGTGACGTTAATGTGCCTGACTCTCTTCGCCAGATCATCGGTGAAGAGGCAGTTATCAATGGTAGACAATCTGCACTTCAGATAGCTGGTCAATTCGGTATATCTCCGAGTAGTGCATCAGCGTACGCGCGCGGAGCTACGTCTACCACGTCATATAATTCCCCTTCCAAATCAATCATCAGTCATATCAATAAGTCTAGAGCAAGAGCCATCGGTAAGGCTCAGAAAACTATGAACGGTGCCTTGAGTGCAATCACTCAGGAGAAGCTAGACTACACTGATGCTAAAGACCTGAGTGCAATTGCTAAGGACATGTCAGTCATCATTAAGAATCTTGAACCAGACCGAGATGTGGTTCCATCAAATGATCAGGCTAAAGGGCCGCAGTTCGTTATATTCGCTCCGCAATTTCGTAGGGAAGAATCATTCGATGTAATCACGGTCAATGAATAATGAATTGTGGTCAAGTCAATCAACCTGAAGGCGGATTATGGCCGGACGATAATGTTATGACTGAACCTACTACTGATACTGAGAATTATTCGAAGATACCAATGTATACTGATCTAGAACAAGAGTTCAAGGATGCATTGGTAGATGTAGCAGCGTCAATCATTCCGGTCCATCCATCAGTCGATCCTAACAATGGATGGGTCGAAGAAATGTTTGTACGTACACTGCGTCAAATAGCCAGAGACATCTTGGACAAACATAAGATTCCCTACTAATTTCCTAGTGAATTAGATTGACTCACGCGCGTCAATCAGTCAGATCAAATCAGATAGGAGAAGAAAGATGCCATCAGTTCAGTACCGAGATCCATTCAATGCAACTCTTCTGAACTCTCCTGCTCTCCTAGTCACAGGAGAACAAGAGCAATACATACGAGAAGTCCTCGATGTATGTAGTTCAGATAAACAGTTCGCATTGAAGGCGTACAATGCGATTCATCATATCCTGACAGCAGAACCAGTCCTCCCTCCTACAGTCACCTCTCTAGTTCCTGCAACAGCAGCAGTAGGCGATCCATCATTCACTCTACAGGTTATGGGAACGGGATTCAATCCTGGTTCCATCATCATGTTCAATGGATTGAATGAGAATACTACCTACGTCAGTCCGACTGAAGTATCTACTGGTGTAGATATGTCAGTATGGCTAGCCGCCGCTGTCTGCCCGGTTAGTGTAATGACCAATGGTGTAATCTCTGATCCTATGGACTTTACATTCACTGACTCTGGTGCTGGTACTCTCGGTGCTAAGAGTGGTAAGACTGAAGTGAAGAAGGAAGAGAAGTCAATCTTCCATCCTACTCCAACTGTAGTGAAGCATGAAGAATCGAAGAAGTAATGCCTACTCAGTTACTTCCAGTAGGTACACCGACTACTCTAGTCACCAATAGAATATACGCACTTCCAGCAGTCGAAGTAACAGCCTTCAGTTCAGACACTACTCCGACTATGGAACAGTCGAATGATTTCACATTTGCTGCTAAGGCTGTGATTACATTTACTGCTGGTGCAGCTACATTGACTGGTCCATTCATTCGTGCGACTGCGGGTACTCCCACCCTGACTCTGAAGAGAGATTAATTCGGTTCATCAAACGAGGCAACTCATGTCAACGAATCTGATCGATAAGCCGTATGCGTACCATAAGCCAAGTCCTGTTGGACTGAATAAAATTACTGAACTACGTGCTATCTTCAGTGAAGTAGAACGAATCATTAAGGCTAATTGTCCTGATAGTCGGCAGCGCGCAACGGCTATCACTAGAAATGAAGAGGCTGCGATGTGGGCAATTAAAGCAGTCGTATTCAATGATCCTAACTCTGAGGTGGAATAATCATGCCATTCCAGTTTATCTTCTACCCTGATCCATCAGATGCATCATTCAAGATAACCCCTGATGTGGGAGGTGTATATAGTTCGGTCCCATACACCAATCCTCCGGACGGACGAATGGGAGGAATTACTATCCTCCCTGATGGAATACCTGAGAATCAGGGAGCTGTTCTGACTATCACGAAGTCAGGGTATAAAGAGTGGACTGCGCGTGGATTCCTTCGATTCTATCCTGATACTATGATGGCTAGACTGGAAGTAGATGATGCGCACCTCGAACTAATTCAGTCGACTACGCCTCCTGATGTAACTGACCCCAACCTGAATCCTCTCGATGTAATCCATCAGGTCTATAATTCAACTAATGCAAAACTAGGCACACCTCAGGGATGTGGTCTATTCACTGAGGATTGTTGTGAGGAATTGCATAAGAAGATGCACGCTGGATGGGGACATATCAGGAAAAAT
>Ga0209811_10000577_pt1 | contig 14613 bp, 13 predicted proteins | sample Coa_R1_6_FD_187161 | JGI IMG/M metagenome (GOLD analysis project Ga0209811, IMG submission 187161) | Surface soil microbial communities from Centralia Pennsylvania, which are recovering from an underground coalmine fire. - Coalmine... | ecosystem: Environmental > Terrestrial > Soil >...
TCCAAATGATAAACTGAAGATAAATGGAGGGACAGGAGATCGCGATCAAACCGAAAATGAAACACATCACCGTCGGTTGGCCCAAGATCGCCGCGAGAAAAAAGGCAACGCCGCCCGCGCCGACCGAGCAGAGAAGAAACATCCCAGGCGTCATATCCACGTTGGCCCGCTCGAGCCTGAGATCAATACTGTGAATAAATTTCCACCGCGACAACAGCTCATTGACCCAAGGAATCTCGCTATAAATCGAGGTTTTAAGAATATTCTGCATCTCGGCTCGCGAAGCTTGATCGAACCGGCCGATCGTCGTGAGCCGCCGCTTGATTCTCGCTTGGGCTGAATCCTGGACCGCCATCGGCAGCATGAAAAGTATCACGATCAAAGACACTGCCGCGAGAAAGGAGAATATGCTGATGAGAAGTAAACTCATAGCGCCCTTCTTTTTGCTCCCATTGCTACGGGTAAAAAGTGACTGTTGGGAATCCTAAAGCCGTATCTCTCGAGTCGATCCATAAACGACGGCATCACACCGGTGGCAACGAATTCACCGACGACCTTACCGTTCTCCATGCCTTTCTGTTCGAACTTGAAGATCGTTTGCGTCGTGATTGTACTTCCTTCCATTCCGGTGACTTCGGAAAACTCGATAACTTTCCGGCTGCCGTCGTTCAAGCGGGTGAGCTGAAGGATGACATCTATGGCCGCGGCGGACTGTTCACGCAAGGCCCTTTCCGGTAAGTTTATTCCCGCCATCAGCATCATCGTTTCCAGACGGGACAGCGCGTCACGCGCGCTATTGGCGTGGACCGTACTGATTGAACCGTCATGACCAGTGTTCATCGCCTGCATCATGTCGAGCGCCTCACCACCACGCACCTCGCCGATGACGATGCGATCCGGTCTCATACGCAAGGCGTTTCGCACCAGGTCTCTGGCGGTCACGGCGCCTTGGCCCTCGATATTCGGCGGTCGGGTCTCAAGCCGCACCACGTGTTCCTGCTGCAGTTTCAATTCGGCGGAGTCCTCGATGGTCACAATGCGCTCGTTTTCCGGAATGTAATTAGATAGGCAATTGAGCAACGTGGTTTTACCTGCACCCGTGCCGCCGGAAACGATCATGTTAAGCCGTGATTTCACACAGGCTGCCGCGACCTCCGCCATCTGCGGCGGGATCGAATTAAATTGAATGAGGTCGTTAATGGTGAGGCGCTCGGCGCCAAACCGACGGATGGACAGTACGGGACCGTCTAAAGCCAATGGCGGGATAATCGCGTTAACGCGAGATCCGTCAGCCAACCTGGCATCGACCATCGGCGAGCTCTCATCTACACGTCGTCCCACCCGGGTGACGATACGTTCGATGATCTGCATTAGATGCGCGTCGTCGCGAAAACGCACGTCGGTTTTTTCCAGCTTGCCGTAGCGCTCGACGTAGATTTGGCTCGATGAATTGACCAAAATATCAGAGATCTCCGGATCCTTCATGAGGCTTTCCAGCGGACCTAAGCCGAAGACCTCATGCTGAACTTCCATCACGAGACGGTCGCGGTCAGCTCGACTGAGCGGAATCGCCTCAGTCAGGACGATGTCTTCCAGAATGCGCCGAATCTCTACTCGAACCCGCTCCATTTCCAGGTTAGACAGCTTGGACAGATCCAAGGTATCGATGAGTTTTCGATGAATGCGCAGCCTTAGATCCTGCAGAATGATATCCGGGCTTGTCGTCTGCAGGGATCTGAGCGGGGCTCTGCCGCTGTCACCTGCGCTTCTATCTGTTTCCCAGCGGTCCTTGTCCGAATCGAATGAAGGATTTTTCATGATCGCCTCTTACTTAATTAATCCACGCACCGGTGGTAGAAACCGACCGAGTAGACCTGATCTTTTGTCGTCGCCTATTTCCGCTCGCGACGAGCCGGAAAACAGAAATGTATTGAGCACTGCATCGGTAAGACCTGAATAGCTCTTCGAAATATCAGCCTTAGGATCGCACTCCTGTATCGACAAGCCTTGATTAACGGCTGCAATAGCAACAGGGTAATTATTCGGCAACGTCCAAAACACTTTCACTCCGAGCGCTTTTTCTACAGACTCCAAGGTCATCAACTTACTCTTGACGTACCGGTTGAGGATCAAACGAATTTTCTTGTCATAGATACCCATACGCTCGAAGAGCTCCAAAGCTCGATGAGCGCTCTTGAGTGAAGGCACGTCCATTTCAGTGATAAAGAGAATCAAATTCGCTTTATCTAAAACGAGCGCGAGCATGTCGTCGAACTCCTTCGGCGTATCAACTACGACAAAGTCAAACGACTGGGCCAACACTTCCAAGATTTCGTCGATATCCGCGGGCGTGATCCTCCGCGCATCTTCCGCGTAAAAGGGCTCCGCCAACACCCTGATTCCGGAAGCATGCTTAACCAAGGACCCGTCGAGAAAAAGCGGATCGATCCGTTTCAGGTTTTTAACTAAGTCTAGGATCGTGTAGGACGCATCGATATTGAGAAAGCTAGTCACCGATCCGAATTGCAATACTAGATCGACCAAGCAAACCGATTTTTTTTGCGCAACCAAAGTTGCAGCCAAGTTTGTCGCTGCCGTCGTCGAACCGACGCCGCCTTTGTTGGATGAGATTGCAAGGATATGCCCCCGCTCACTCCCCTTCGACGTATGCACGTCAACCTTTTTTCGAATCGTATCGAATGATTTTAGAACTTCGGTCCAATTAAAAGGTTGCGTAAGAAATTCTTCGGCGCCTGAGCGCATCGCGCGAAGAATCGTGTCGGGCGCGCCGGTCGGCGAAGTCATCACCAATCGCACATTCGGCAGTCTCTGCTTAATTTGCTCCGCTACATTGAAAGCCCGCTCGGGATCGAGATTGATATCCACCACGGCGACTATCGAGCCACTACGAGTTTTCAATCCGTCAAAAGCCTCGCCGTAGCTGAACACCCGCGGTTCGACCGATACCGACGACTCCCTTTCAAGCTGCTGCTTTAAAGAAGCTAGAGCCAGACTGTCTTCGCCGATCAAACAAATTGGTAACTTCATGCCCGTGTTCTATCTAGCTGGATGCCATATCATCGTGTATCGGTTATGCAAGAGCGACGCGCTTACTTACCTCAAGGGATTGAGGCGCCACGGGGTGGTGTTTTCTTTTCTTCCAAACCACCCGGCACCGGCACCTGGCGCATATCCGGATCATCAAATTTTTCCATGCTCGGAAGCTGCGGTTTTTCGCCCGGCTTCATCGTCCGCACGATACGCGGCGTGATCACGAAGACGAGCTCCGACTCTTTGTTGTTGAACTTTGTACTTCTAAAGAGGGCGCCCAAAATTGGCACGTCGCCCAAAAATGGGAACTTCGTCAGATCCTTTACGACTCTCTGATCTAACAAGCCTCCGATAATCAAGCTCTCACCTTCCTTCATCTCGACCCGGCTTATGGTTCGACGGACCACAAAGCTGGGGGTACCTGTCCCGACACCGGCAGCTATATCGCTGACCTCAGGAAACACCCGAAGATCAATTCTATCCGACAAAGTAATTGTCGGAATAAAATCAAGCCGAACACCGAAGGGTTTATAGATCACGCCAAACGTGTTTGCTGTGGTTGTGATGATAGGGACTTCTCCGCCGGATAAAAAGCCGCCACTCTTGCCGTTTTTCACCACAAGCCGCGGCTGTGCAAGTATCTGAGCTATATCTTTATTTTGAAGCGCTCGATATAATGTTAGTAACTGATACGCGCCATTAACATACGAAAAAGAACCAGTCAGGGGAGGAACGTTGAGTATTGGGGTGGATGTTCCGCCGGTATTTGTAGACAGAAGTCCAAATGCATTGCTACCAATCAAACTATTGAACCCCACATTGCGGTAGTTCTGAAAAATATCAAGGCCGACCTCTCGGAGTTTGGTCATTGAAACATCGGCCACGATGACGTCCAGCTCAATTTGGCGGATTTCTCTAATGACCAGCAAATCGATGACTCCGTCGATTTTCTTCTTGTCACTCCAGCGATATGTGTCGGTGATGGATGTTTCCTCGGTAAAGGCCAACGTTCCGCCACTGGCAAAGCCAACTCCCGAGCTCGAAATCTGTGCGAGAGGACTCGCTCCAATAGTAAAAGACGTGCTTGTGGAAGGTGCTACAGCCGCGGGAGGCTTGGGCGGGAGATAGGTCGCGACGACTTCCAATACCCGGTCGTAAACGACTTCGTTGGACACCTCTCCGCGCAGGACCAAAGACGGTCCAGATGTCGAGATATCAATTTTTTCATTGGGAAAAATCGCTCTTAGCTGCCCGCGCAACGCAGAAATATCGGGCGCGACGATCAAATCGTAGTTCGATACTTCGCCCTTCTCATCGAAGATGATGAGAGATGTGGTACCCACGTTCTTGCCATTGATCAACAGCTGACTCGGCGCCACCACAAGAACGTCGGCCACTTCCGGTTGCGAAACCGATACGCGCTTAGCCCTTTCGGCGAGACGGAAAACCATCGATTTGTTAACAGTGACGGTAATCGCCGGCGCCGCTTGCGACTGCGCACCCGACTTGGACACCGCCAAGGTCAACAGAAAAATCGCCGCTAAACGAATTACTTTATTTAGCCGCCCCGGGACTAAACAATAGTGCCTCATGAACCCTCCCCTTACCATTAGAATTCCACCACATTACGATTGCTACCGTGGATGACTTCGACTCGATATTTATCCGGTGGAGGCGCCACAACACCGCCCCCACCCACCTTGCGAGGCGCGGCCGCGAGCGCCAACAAATCTCGTTTATTGCTGCCGATGGTCATCGTAGTCGCATCGTCCCCAAGACCACGCAAAGCCAAAACAATTTGGCCCTCTTGCGATGCTAGCGACAGCTTCTCCGCTTCTTCCGGAGTCACTTCGAGAGTGATTGACCGAGCGAGCTGTGGCTTGCCGTCTTTTTGTTCCGTGCTTTGAGCTACGGATAACACCCGCTTATTTTGTAAAACGATCTTAGAAATCTTAACATCCCCAGCAGCACCCTGAGGCGTCGTCGTTAGAATGATGTCGACCCGGTCATCCGGCACAATAAACCCGCTAACACCGACGATCTCATCCACTCGCAGGGCTAAGGCACGCTTACCGGCCTCCAATCGAACCGTTAACCCCGCGCCCTCGCCGGCGAGGCGCGATTCCAAAATTGGCTCATTCGCCAAGATTTTTACCCGATTTACTTTGCCGACGATTTGCTGCTGTGATGAAAAAGCACCGGCTGGTATCGAGGTTTTCGGCCAAGGCGTGGTCTTGGTCAAACCTTTTTTCATCGTTTCCTCATTGAAAATCGTCCCCGGTGGAATGTCTTGTGCGGCTACAACAATTTCCTGGTTCGCCGCGCGCAGCGTATCCTCCGTTTTTTGTCGTTCGCTGAGAAAATTGTATATCCCATAGGCGGCAATGAGACCAAAAAACACTGCAACCACTAACGCAATCTTTAACCTATTCTGCATAACAGCTCCTCATCAACGGTCCTTATTCTCTCAAAAGTTATTAAGCGCGCTTCAAAGTCTCTCTTTGATCAAATCGAAACTACGATCAAAAGCCAGCCCATCGGCCGGTAGAGTCGAAATAGTATGCGATTATCATTCCAGCCGCAAAGGCAACTCCCCAGGGAACCGAGCCGCCTCCTTCGCGGGTCTTTACGTGCACCGGATCAGGCAAGACGCTTCCCATACTAAGAATCGCAATTTTGATGTTCAACCAGAATTCTTTGAAACGAGAGATATGAGCTAAACCCATTGCGAGGTAGCCGACAGCAATCAATCCCGCGATCAAAGCAGAATAGAAAAAAACCCGTGGCAGCCACGACACGCCAAGAAGCGCGCCGACGACACCGAAAAATTTTACGTCACCCGCACCGATCCAACCAAACGCGAACGGAAGAATTAGCACCGTGACTCCAACCACAAAGCCCAAGAGGCTTTGCAAAAGATAAGATGAACCGTGAAAAGCGTTTAATATAACACCAGATACTAGACCAGTGGCGATAAGCCAGTTCGGGATTCTTCTAAGCTTTAGATCGAAGAAAGCCGACAGCCCGCTCACCACAAATATAACGGTGTCCGACACGTTCAAATGTTTAAAACGTTATTATTAACCGCCAAAGGGTACACTGCATCAAAAATCTTGTCAATTAATTTCCGTTGAGGCGCATTCGAGCCTTGGCCGAAAACGGCCATGCGACCGCTTTCGAGCCAAGGCTCTTGAAACAACTCAGAATTACGAAGATGAATTACAGGATGACGGAGTACCAACGCAATCAGTAACCTTGCTCCAGCCAGCAGCCAACCCACTGCCGATGTTGGTACTTTTAATGGCTACCCAAAAAACCAGGGCGACCAGCACAACGATCAAGGTGTACTCAACTAAACCCTGACCTTCTTCCTCGACTAACAAACGCTTTAGAAGCTCCATATCTTTCACCCCCTTTCCTGTTTTGAGCTGTTAAACTGTTTTTATCTCTTCAATTAAGGCGACGGTTGGGGAAGACAGCAGTATTTGTGCCAATATCCAGATCATCAGAAATTCAGCTAATTATACTTTCCGGCTACCGAATTTCAGTTTTTTGCTTGACAAAATTGACACCGGATTTGAACTTAGTGTCACAACACCGCTAATGATCGGTCACCTTCAAATGACGATTGGGGGTCCCGGACGCTCTGGAAAGCAGCAATGACAAATTCTTAACATATTGGGCGGTTTTTACCTCTTCACTACCCAAGGCGTGGAACTGATGTGGAGTCAAATCGGACATAATAATTTCATCCCCCACGACTAAAGTAAAAGGGTATGTGTTTTGCTATTGGTGAAACATTAAAGTTTAAAGATCGTTCTCGATTTGCCACAAATATACGTTTGATTTCCTTTGCACGCCCATTCTCATAACGACACGAACTCGAAGGACACGAAAAATAATGAACAACGACAAAAAAGAGAACGTTCCGCTGACGGTTTTGGTCATTGAAGATCATCCGGACCAGCGGGACCTACTCGCTATAGTGCTTCAGAGAGAAGGCTATAAGGTCATCACCGCGGCGAACGGCTTGGAGGCGCTCGAGAAGCTTGAAACCGACAAGGTCCAGATCGCCCTCTCCGATATCATGATGCCGAAAATGGACGGATTCGAGCTCATCAAACGTATTCGCGGAAACCCCGCTTTAAAAAACATTTACCTGATTTTGATTACGGCTCGAATTCAAGAAGGCGACCGCGTGCGCGGTCTGGATCTTGGAGCCGATGACTACATCACCAAACCATTCTCCTTTTCGGAATTGCTTGCGCGTATCCGTGTCGGCTCGCGCGTGGTTCAATACCAGCAACATCTTGAATACCAAACTCAGGTCGACTCACTCACCGGTCTTTTCAATCGTCGGGCCTTCGAGAAAAAAATTCACGAGGAGTTTGAGCGCTCTAAACGTTATCACAATCCCATGTCGCTGCTTATTCTCGATATCGACAATTTTAAAATGATCAACGATACGTATGGTCACCATGGCGGCGATGCCGCCCTTGTAAAGATTTCGGAAACCTTCCGCGAAAAAACTCGGCAGAGTGATTTTCCATCCCGCTATGGTGGGGAAGAATTTGTGCTAGTCTTACCCGAGACTGATCAGGACAATGCCCTTCAAGTGGCAAGCAAAATTCATGAATCCATACGGACCTGCGCTTTTGGGACCACGGCGCGGCCATTCACGCTGACCGTCAGTGTCGGGGTCAGCTCCACGTCAGCGCGGTACTATGCGGATTGGCGAGAATTGTTGGATGACGCAGACCGCGCGTTGTATGTTGCGAAAAATTCCGGCAAAGACCGTATTGAAATTTGGGAGCCCGAAAAAAAAACTAGCTCAATGCAAACGTCTGTTCATCCCTGACTTTAATGCCGGCGCGAACCTTTATAAGCCTAGCTTTCGTCCTCGTGACGTTGGCCGTCAGTGCCAATTTGTCGGCCGCGGACTTATCGAACAACCCAAGGCTCGTTTTAGAACTTGCGCAAGCACGGGAAGCCGGTAACCATCCACGCGGCGGGTCCAAATCAACGCGCAAAGAAGAAACCCTGCCAACTCGATTCGACACGTTGACCGAATTGCTGGGAACCAATAAAGAACTCTTTGTTTATGGCGCCATCGCAGCTTTCGGAATTCTTATGATGGGACTCGCGATCGGCAGCGCGTCGTCGAATGCAAAGAGCAAAACGAACGCACAATTGACGCTGCTCAAGCAGGAAAAAGAAAAGGCAGAGAATCTAGCAAGACTAAAAGCAGAATTCTTGAATCAAGTCTCCCACGAGTTGCGTACGCCTCTGGCGGTCATCATCGGTTACATCGAATGCATCACCGATGGCCTCTATGGAGAAATCGAATCAAAGCATCATGAAATTCTTCAAGTCGTCGCCAAACAATCAACCCATCTCAAAAATATGATCGATCAGATTTTGATCTACTCGCGACTGGAGGCCGGCAAACAACCGCTCCGAATCGAAGAGCTGCAACTGACGAAAGTTATCAATGATTTGAAAGATACTTTCGAATTTCTTTGCCGACAAAAAGGAATCGAACTCCGCTGGGAACTCCCCAGAGACCCTTTATCGATTCGCAGCGACGCGACTCGCTTAAAAGAGGTCGTCAGCAATCTATTGCAAAATGCGGTCAAGTATACCGATCGCGGGGCAATCACGGTGCGAGTTGGGAAACACCCATCGACCGACTCGGCTACAGTCGAAGTGCAAGACACCGGGATGGGAATTTCCGAACAGCATTTAATGAACATATTCGAACCGTTCATGCAGGTACACAAAACCTCCACCGAAAACTCACGAGGTGGAATCGGCTTGGGCCTAAGCATTGTCAAGAAGCATTTGGAGCAAATCGGCGGGACCGTCACTGTAGAAAGTGAAGTAGGTAAAGGGTCCAGCTTCCTGATAGTTCTCCCGCGAAATTACGACAAGCAGAAATCGCGGAAACATTGGCTCATGGGCCTGATAAAATCCCGCCCTGCGAAACTTCAAGGCGCATCGGCCGCCCTCGCACATGCAGAAGCCGAGGAACAAAAAACCATCAACACTCGCCAAGCGGTCGGATAGTTTCAGCCTTCTCCGATTCGGCATTTCAACTCGACAATTCAGGAGCGCATTCGCCCGGAATTCTTGATGGCTAAAGACAGTGATACCGCTTTAGGCAGGATGCGCTGGATTCCGGTGCTCCTCTTTCCGTCGATTGCTAATATCGTCTTTGTTTCGGCGCTCGGTGTTTTGATTTTTAGTGTGGGAAACGCACTACTCAGCGATGGAGACACCGGCTACCACATCCGCACCGGTGAATTGATCGCACAAACCTGGCGCATCCCCTACGACGATCCTTATTCGTATCATTATCCGCCGCTTAAATGGACGGCTCACGAATGGCTATCCGAGCTCGTAATGGCGACAATCGTCAGAGCGTTCGGTCTGACTGGAGTGGTTGTCTTTTTCGCCTTTATTCTGGCCACCACTCACTGGCTGCTATATCGTGTTCTCCGAAGCAAATCAGATGACATCCTTTTGTGTATTTTTGTCACCTTACTTGCGTCCGCGACTTCATCAACACACTGGCTTGCTCGCCCACACGCATTTTCACTATTGTTCACGGTCGCTTGGTGCCACTGTTTGGATCGGTTTCAGTCTGGAAAGGAACGTGCTCTCAATCTTCTTCCGGTTCTTATGCTATTCTGGGTCAATCTCCACGGCGGTTATTTCATCGGCCTTCTTCTTGTTATGATCTATTTGACGGGGAACCTCTTCTACTCGCTCACTGAGGCGCCAGACGTCTCACAAAAATCCCTTCAAAATGCCAAAGGATTATCTCTATTACTGTTCGTTTGCGTCTGCGTCTGCATGGTGAATCCGTATGGACCTAAGCTTCTCTGGTTTCCTATTCACATCACGTCAGATCGCTTTGTTATGGATCGAGTAACGGAATTTCTGTCACCCAATTTCCACGATGCCTTGCCGTTTAAATACATGTTATTGGCTCTCATCGGTGCTTTAGCGCTATCGCGGTCGGCGCTCAATCTAATCGACTGTTCGCTTGTGGTCTTGCTATCCTATATGTCGCTTTATTCTGTACGGCACGTGTCGCTCTTTGCAATTATTCTGGCGCCAGTGCTACTGAAAACAGCTTCGGAAATTGTAAACAGAATACCTAAACCCATTTTAAAGTTCTATCGAACGCGCAATCGAAACTTGAAGGCCATTGACGCGGAAGTTAACGGTTACGCTTGGCCGGTAACCGTCATTGCTTTAATTGTGGGTCTCATCGCGTCAGGGAACATAACCTATCGGTTCGACGAAAAGGTCTTTCCAGTGGCCGCAGTCGAGTTTATGAAACGAGAACCGATCGCTGGAAACATGTTCAATAACGACGAATTCGGCGACTATATTATATTTACGGCGTGGCCCGCGTACCGCGTCTATATAGATGGTCGCAGCGACATGTACGGCGAGAAATATGGCGGCGATTACTTAAAAATTGCCGATGTGCAGCCGGGATGGAAGAAGATTCTAAAAAAATACGCCGTCAGTTGGGTCATTTTTAACACTCAGGCGCCGCTCACAGCTGCACTTCACGATCAAATAGACTGGCAAGCAATTTATTCCGACCCCGTAGCGACGATCTTTGTGAAGAACGACACCGAGCACGCGTCGCTTTTAGCAAAGTATCCCGCAGTAAATTTGGCCATCAAACAGTGAGTCATTGCCGCTCGATGAACTGGTGCAGTGCCACTATCCACAAGTCACCCAGACTTCTTAGCGCGCGATTCTTTGCAACCTCTTTATGAGCCTGACAAATATGTCGACTCTCCCGTCTTTTTTGCCACCCCGTGTCGCTTACTATGAGATCGCGCACTTAACTGACGGTCCGCTAACTGCCACCAAACTCAATTTGTGCTCGCTGGCACAACCATTGCTGCCATTTATCCCTGATCGTCTGCCCTTTGCGCGCCGATCGATCGAGAATTTTGATAATCCAAACTTGGGCTCAGGCTTTAAAATGACCGGCATGATGAGTCACAACGCAGTCTCTACAAGTGGCAACGCGGAATTTGAATTACGCATTCGTCAAGCTCTGCTTTCGGCTAAGCACACCGTACCGCAGGTCGCCGTGTTACTTTTTGCCTTTAATCATTCGAACACCAGCGACAACCTCGACCCTGCTGGCAACGCCCTCAATAATTCAGCGTTAATGCGATTGAGGGGCGGCTTGCGTGACTCCGATACTGTAACATTGCTGAACAGCGGCTACATCGGCGTACTCTTACAATCAGTGCAAGGCCCGCAAGATCTCGATTTGGTCATAAACCGCTTATTGGCCCGATTAGAAGATCCTGTACAGATTGGGAATCGATCCATTGTGCTCCAACCACGGATCGGAACGGCCCTCTACCCAGAGCACGGCGACAGCGTCAGAAGTTTAATCGAATATGCGGAGAATGACCTCGCGTTAACTAAGAGCGACGCAAAATTCTTCACTGTTCATTCAGCGAACCCGCGCAGCTTGTTTACGCCGCGTCAATGGATGACCGAGCTGCGCCAAGCGATCGTCACGGATCAACTATTCCTAACCTTTCAACCTAAAGTAAGTCTTTCGCAAGGCCGTGTCACGGGCGTCGAAGTACTGCTGCGTTGGCAACACCCCGAGCACGGCGTCATAGTTCCCGATCAGTTCATTCCGGTTGCAGAGCGCACGGGATTGATTATTCCGTTAACCCTGTGGGTCCTACAGCAATCTCTTCTCCAGTGCCGGCAGTGGAATGACATGGGCCTGGATATAGGCATTGCCGTCAATTTGACTATGTGGAACTTAGAGGCGCAAGAACTTCCGGACCAAATTGAGAAACTGCTACGCGATACGGGAGTAGCGCCAAAAAACTTGGAATTGGAAATCACTGAAACCAGCATCATGAACGATCCTCAAAGGGTGATTCGTACACTAAACCAGATTCGTCAACTGGGTGCGCATTTCGCCATTGACGACTTCGGTACCGGATATTCTTCGTTCGCTTATCTCACCAAACTGCCAGTCTCTTGCATCAAGATCGACAAATCGTTTGTGCAAAGCATTGAGACCGACCGTGACAACTCCGTAGTTGTCAAATCCATAATCGACCTTGGACATAACCTCGGCCTAAAAGTCGTCGCCGAAGGCGTCGAGACGGTTCATGCAAAAAAACTGCTTAGAGTTTTTCAGTGCGATGAGGGCCAAGGCTTCTACTATTGCCGGCCGATCCCTGCGGATGCCATGACTAAGTTTTTGTTACAGCCGCCGCTGACCGTAAAGGAGCGGCTATTCGTTGCGGAAACACCGGAACCGGCTCCACTGGAGCGAGCCGAGAGTTACGATCCCAAGGCTTTAAGTTCCGCTCGCAAAGGGATCGAAAAGCCCAACACGGCTGCTTGACTTGGCAACCGTTCGCAAGCGCAATAGCAAGCGATCAGCGGGACAATTCCCAAATAGAAAGGAAGCAGACTTATGAAAAAACGATTGGCTTCGGGACTGTTCGCGGTGATGTTGGCCGTTGCCGTGTTAATCATGCCCGGTTTGGCCCGCGCGCAGCAAGCACAAGAGGACAATGGTATTTTTATTTTGGGAAGCGTCCTGTTCTCGATCCTGCACGTACCTTTTAAGCTTGCCACGTGCGTCGGGACACAAGCGACCGCGGCCGTAGCCTACACCGCAACTTTTGACGTTCCAGGCAACTACGACGGCGGCACGAACGGTAGAGATATCGGCGAAACCGCCCGCCGCAGTTGTACCGGGTCGTGGTTTATCATGCCATCGCAAATCAAGAGTGACTACGGCAGTTAGACGCAAAGGCCATTTTTCAGCAGGCTGGTAGCGTAGCTAGTCGTCGCGCGTCGATCACCCCACGTCTGCCGCTTCTATTGTCTGGCTCCGTTTTGTTAGATTGAATGCTTGGGTCACGCAGATTTTTTGAATTTCTCGCCCTTCATTCCGCTCTTTCTCAGATACATAATCAGATTGCTGATCATACTCGACAAGGGTTTGAACGATTTTTTGAGCAGGTCGGCGTCTTTCGTGGGCAACGTAACGCTGATCTACGGCCACATAAATTTGTGAGTACTTCACACGAACCTTTGGTATATAAAGAAACTGACTGAACTCTTGATTGCCGCCGCGCTCGAATCCTTCGGCAATATTTACATGATAGAATTCACTGCCCGCTCGATTTGGCCGCTCAGCGCGAAATCCTTCTAGAATTTCTCTGCCTTTGGTCAGACGGTAGATCTCTTACGTCAGCCGTCGCACCTCTTTCCAACTCTTCGAATTGCTTCATCACGATAAACCCTCCGGTTTTAGTTCAAAGTTCAAACGTGCTTGGCTTGCTCTGAAACAACGTTGAACCTTTGAACGGTTATTATTCGACGCTCCCTTGCAAAAACCATCTCCGTCTTATCCGATCATAATAAAGCCAGAGCAGATCGCCGCGGCAGGTTTTGGCGTAGTAGTATTCGCGTTGGATTTCTCTATTCCACCAGCCGCCGGCGAGGATGTAGGGGCCAGCGAGCTTGTCGATCGCGCCGCGCTTCGGGCCCAAGATGAGCCAGCCGTCTTCGTGCGAGTGATAGGGTTTACCGGCGAGGCGGATCGGCTTGGCGGCGAGGCGGCGCACGAGAGTTTTCACGGCAGCGTCTTTCGGTTCGGGTGATCTGACGCGGAGCAAAGGTTCCCAAGTAAAGCGCGCTTCAGGAAGATGGCCGTCGGTAAGCTTGGCGCACACGACGGCTTCGTCGCCGAATTCGGCGCGCAAGCGAGCCAGCGCGCGATTGGCGGCATCGAAATCACGCGTGGGCTTTTCGGTGAAAAGACGCAGTTGCTCGCTGGTAGCGGCGCAAGCTTCGGCGCTGAGTTCGATTTCGACTACACCGGCGGCAAGCTGAAACGACTCCAGGCGCAGCCGAATTAAATCTAAAATCTGCGCTGCATCGAGTGTCGGCGTTGCTGGGCGCAGCGGCTCTTTGAGCCAGCCGTTATGATCGATCAGCAAGGCGAGCTGCAGCGTGACCAGCGCTTGATGGCGCTTCGCTAGAATGATCAATAGTGGATGCAGCAGTTGCTTGATCAGAAACAGCAGCCGCGTGGTGTCGTCTTCCGCATTGTCAAGAATGTATTTTTGTCGTGCGCGCTCTTCCACTGCCTGCGGCTCGAGCGGCGCCCAGAGATCGCCGGCGGCCATGCGGTAAAGTCGATGTGCTGCTGTGCCGAAGCGCTCGCGCAGCCCGCCCGGCGGAAGGGAGAGCAAAGCGCCGACGGTTTTAATGCCGAGTTGAAAAAGTATATCGCGGAACTCGGGTTCGATATTCAAGCGATTGAGCTGCACGGCGCGTGCGCCGCTGCGCTCTTCGGCGGGATCGCGAAAGATCGTAATCCCCTTTTTTGATTTGGCGACGGCGTAAGCGCCGAAGCGCGTGAAGCCGAGCGCCAGATTTGCCGTGAATCCTCGGGCGCGCAGATCTTGATGTATGGCGTAGGCCCATTGCCGCGGCGAAGCGTAGAGATTCTGCAGGCCGGCGCCGTTCAAC
>Ga0209811_10000579_pt1 | contig 14602 bp, 14 predicted proteins | sample Coa_R1_6_FD_187161 | JGI IMG/M metagenome (GOLD analysis project Ga0209811, IMG submission 187161) | Surface soil microbial communities from Centralia Pennsylvania, which are recovering from an underground coalmine fire. - Coalmine... | ecosystem: Environmental > Terrestrial > Soil >...
TACCAGCGTTGTCTCAATATGGATCAGCGAATCCCTACCGCCAGTATGGTCACTTGGTGGCGTGGTGGGAGGATCTGCTGTAACTGGTACTTCAACAGGATTTGGATCAACGTTGTCTGGAATTTCAACACCGCTGCCAGGATCTGCGGTAGCACCAGGCTTACGAGGATCCTTAGGCCACCTATCCTTCTCCGAATCAGGGTTAGGCGACGTAGTGACGATTGGCGCACGGTACCTCTTCATGGAGATCGTGTAGTAGATGTCGAAGATCTCACCAGCTTTGTGTCTGTAGTTGAAGTTGGTGATTACTACCTGATCATTCCATATGCCACCACCTACCACCAGCATACAGTTCATCTTGAACCGCATGGTCCAGATGATCCTGGCCGTTAGTGACCTTGGATCCTCTAGCTCAGTTGGCGTGATGAACATATAGTCTGAATCGTAGTACGATGGGAAGAAACTATCCCAGCTGATAGTCTCCATCGACTGACCGCCAGGCATTACGATCTCACCCAGACCAACTACCCTTGGTGTCCAGTATTCATGGGTGAAATCGGCGCCAAACTCCTCGGGCATTACGGGAAACTTGATGTCTCCACCGTATGCCCCAAGGAGTGTGATGTCAATGAAGTTACGCTGTGCACCCTCCCCCATTGTAGGGGAGCCATCGATCTCAACGCACGGTGTCCAGTCGTGCTTGGGTATCTGTTCTATCAGGTTTGGGCCGCTCTGGGCAGGAACCAGGATATTCTGCCCGCTAGCAGTACCGCCGCCAGTAACACCATTTGTGAGCCACGGTGAATATCCTGGAGGCGGAGGATCCTTTACACTAAGACCCCACACATCGGAGTCGGTACCAAGCCCTGAAGTACGCATCGTACCCTCGGGCCACTTGGGACCAAACTTCGGACCTACTGTCTCAAAGGTATCAAACTGTACGTCGCCTTGCCAGTAGGTCTTCTTGCGCATCTCCAGGCCAACAGATCCTGGATAATCAGCATCTGTGGCATTGGGGTCAAAGTAGACCTGCTCGCCTACCTGTACGGCATCAAAACCTTCACCTGTCTCTGGGTCCATTGTCATGGGGTAACCGATCCTGTCTGACCAACAACGGAACCGCCATTAGACAGTTTGGTCAGCATATCTGCCATCTGGCCCAACAACGACCTGATATCAGTGTTCCCGTCCATACGCTCTACATTCATTAGGTTTTGAATGTTGATTACCGTACCGCCACCAGCAGCGGCTCCTGGACCCATGCCTGTTCCGGCTGCGCCCTGCATGGCTGCAATGTCTGCTTCTGTAACAGGTGATCCTCCAGGACCAGCTCCAGTGCCACCACCAGGAGCGCCACTGCCATAGACCGCACCAAGAACCGGACCCATAGCTTGCATCTCTTGTGGGGTCATCCACTCCTTGCCACCCCACTTCGAGACGGTAGTACCAGAGACACCTACATTGAATCTGTTGGTAGATGCATCCCAACCACCAATCTGGAAGAAGTGCCCTGGGAATTTGCCACGAGGTCCGATGTTGACGATACCTGGGATACCAGCTTGCGCATTGTTGGCTAATTTGCCCCAGTCTACGTCCTTACCCTGGTAGACTTCGTTACCGACACCCAACTTGGTCAGAGCAGTACCGATGGTCTGCACTCCCTTGGTACCACCTACACCAGCCGCAGCAGGATCACCACCCTGGACCTGGGTTACCAGAGCATAAGCTTCCTTCAGCGTTGGGTTACGTCCGTATGCTCTGGCAAAGAACGCTGCCGCAGCAGGACCACAAGCGGCTTGAGCCTGCTGAGGTGTCAACTGCTGCGTATCTATCTGGTTTACAAAGCTGCCAGTAAGATCACCTGTTGCTGCCGCAGGTGATGCAGCACTCCCTGCCGCTGCTCTTACAGGAGGACCACCTGAAACGGTAGCACTGACACTACCATGAGAAAGTATGTCTCGGATCTGCGTAAGTAGTGAGGTAGCCAGGCTATCATCTACGCCTTGTGCAAACATCTGAGAAATAGCAGTACGCTCTGGGGCACCAGCGTCTGCTACTGTCATTGGCTCGCCAGCTTTACCAGTACCGGGATGGGTCCAATCGAATGCAGACGTACCAATCCATCTACCAGCCGCATTACCAGCCATGCCCAGACCAGCAGCTAAGAGAAAACTCCCTAGACCACCAGTAGTGGCAGCACCAATACCAGCACCAGCGATACCACCACCAATACTACCGATTGTTCCGCCGACTGCTCCCCATTTCTCTCTTTCTGATTCATCGGACAGCAACTCAGGAATCGTCATAGCTGCCTGTAAACCAGCACCTACGAGACCAGTCTTGCCACCAACCACCTTCATCAGACCACCAAAACCAGTAGGAGAAGGTATTGGTCCTCTTGTTCTGGCAGCACCAGCCCGCATACCAGCATTGAGAGAAATCCACTCGAAGATGTCTTTTATGCTTCTAAGCCCGCCAACATTTGATGGGATACCAGACTTACCAAAGATATTAGCACCACCAAATCTCTTCAACATTGCTGCTGCTGCGACACTAGTAACAAGAGTACCAGCAGCAGGCAACGCTAGAGATCCTAAATCTACACCAAGACCACCTTCGTTGTTGAATCCACCACCTTGTGTACTCTGGGTAACTGCTGTAGTTACAGCCGGAACCCCCAATGCCAGAGCACGACTAGCATTATCCGGTATCCTACCCTTGGTGACATACCGGATAGCAATGGCTTCAATGACGTCTCTAGTAATGACGCTAGTCAGCATTGCTTTCAGCATATCTGGGAATGTTTGCTGGATACCAGATATGAAAGCCGCTGAAAATGCTGCGCCAGCCTCTACCAGTACGTTGTCTTTGCCGCCACGGAAGAAACTGGTTACAGCATCACCGATAAAGACACCAATATCTCTACCAACAGATTGGATCTCAGCCCTACCTGGTCCCCTGTAGTAAGAAGAAAAGGAATCCATCAAGCTGTTGGCAATGATGCGTATCTTGCCGAAGAAGCTAGAGCCTGTGAAGTTGGCGTCTGTCAACAAGTTGTTGAACATATCAACAATTGGATTGACACCAGAAACCAGAGGCTTCTCAATAGATTTGAACAAGGAAGTTTGTATGGCTGTCCAAGCTGTTTCCAGCTTACCCTGTACTTCCTTGAAACTCTTATCCATCTCCGCTACGCCCTGACCCGTAGCTCCTTGGAGTCCGCCGTAATATGCAGTAGAAGCTCTTTGCAATAGTTCTGGAGTGATCAGCTGGAAGCCTCGGACAGCACGTAAGTCACCAAAATACTGCTGTAGCAACTGTTGCTGACCAGTGCCACGTAGAGCCTCTTCAGGTTGTGCATTACCCAGTCTGCGCTGATTTGCTACGTACTGGTCAACCATCTTACCGTGCAAATCAAAGACGTTACGCAACTGAGACAGCGCCGCCATCGGGCCGTTCTTCATGATGGCGGTAGGGTCGAGGCTCAACTCCTCACCTAGGCCCTGTGTCTTCCTAATACGTTCCCAAGAGGATACTAACCTCTGTTGCTCAGCCGACATTGAGCCTACGTCTTTGAAGATGTTGGCAAATGATGTAGCCGCTTGTTCAGCAGGCATAACCTGAGTCATTGCTGCAAATGCAGCGAAAGACTCATTCATTACCTTCATCTTACCTTCTGCTGTGTCGTACTGCTGGATCAGTGGACCCATAGCAGCAGTAACACGAGGCAAGACCTGCTCTAGTTGGTTGAAACGGATTGTACCTACGTCTGTAATTGCAAACAGTGAGTCGGATACTTCTGCCACATGCTCGATCTCAAGACCATAGGTAGCCATAGTCTGGATCAGGGTGGTTGTGGCCTCAGAAGCATCTGTGCCAGTAGCGTAGGCCAGCCGTGCAGATGCTTCTACCAGTTTGACGGCAACACTAGCATCATACGCAGCTTGCCCCATTTCGTTCAGGGCCGTGGTATTGACTTTGATAGCAGATACGCTAGATGCCGCAGTCGTAAACAGCTCGCGCATAGACTGCGTCGTTACGTTGTATTGGATAGCTACTTTCTGGATTTGTACGTTAGTAGCTTCGAATTGCTGCTCGTTTTGTCTCAGAAGTGTGTTCGCGACACGCATCTGGTCCTGCCACTCGGCACCTACCTTGACAAACTCCGACAATGATTCAATTGCCCTCTGTGGTAACTGCACAAGAGGCAGCAATACAGAGAACAAGACCATGGATTTTGTTAGGGACAGAATGTTATCTGTCAGGCCACGAGTGGACTTACTATGCGTATCCAGCGCTTCTCTACCCTTGACAACGCTGTTGACCATAGAGTTGAACGCTGTGCCAGTATTACGCAGCGCAGAAGCCATACCTGTCATGGCTCTAGACGACGTAGTAGTCGCCGTAGCCATACGGTTGATGTTGTTTATGGCATTGATGGTGGCACGTTCTACCGCCAGGTACCCCTGAGCCAAGCGGTCAAGGTTTCGCTGTCCATTGATGACAACGTCAATAGCAGCTACAACCCTACGAACTGCCACCAGTCAATCCTTTCGCTGCACGAATCCTAGACAACATCGTTTTTATGTTCTTCGGAGAACCTGCTTCACCGCCGCCCTTGAACTTGGCACCAGTGATCATGGCAGCATAGATGAGCGCACGCTCACCACGCGGTAGGTCATAGATCTCATGTGGGAATCTACCCGTTTCAATGAAGATCCTTGACAGCAGGTTTGTCTCCGGATGCGTCTCAATCAGCGCTTTTGGCGACCTCCACAAGGTCTTCGTGGAAGCCACTCAGTTCCAGCACTGCGTTGGAGACATGCAGCAGAAGCCCAGGCTGGTTCTTGTAGATCTCTAGAATCAGGCGGTCTTCCTGCGTTGTACGCATGTTGTATTTCCGCATGATCTTGGAGTCTCGGTGATTGGGTGACTTTACACCATACGCAACCACCAATGCCTGGAACTTTTGACCGTCCATTTGTTTCTGGAGGGTTCCAGAACCAGTGTTTTTTACAACACGGCTAGCCCGTTCGATGAGCTGGCTGTGTTCCGGGCCGGTCAGGTTTGTGATTTGCCATGGAGACCTGAAGCCGTACTGACTCATGTCCAGTTCGTCAGTAAACTTCTTATCGGAGTCGTAGGCTAGTAGCTCCTCCAGAGGATCAATCGCTTCGCCCTGGTATTGCTTTTCGGCTTCCTCTGGAGAAAGCTCTACCTGGACGTCCGGCCTTGGGGCCACCCTACGCATAGGGGTACGGACGTCCTGTGCTTGTACTACTGAATCGGTCATGCCCGCTATTACTCCTTGGTTAGTTGCAGTCCTTGCCTTCGGACTCCCACTCTTGCAGGTCGCCGTCGATGCAGGAAAGCATGTTGTGGTTGATGAACGTGAACGGAATAGCTTCTTCCACCAGCTCATCAACCTGGAACCCGATGGGGATTTCCCAGAACTTCACGCCGAGCAGCTCGACTACCTCAGCACCAAACGCCTCTGGGTCATCCAGTTCGTAGCGAATGAGTGCTGGGATCTGGCGGCTACGGCTGTGACGCTGGTATGCACCAATCGTCCTCAGGAAGTAGCTGGTGACTTTGAAGCCTGTGATGGTACCATCACCAGCGGTACCTGTCGCCTTGTAACCAGTCTGACGTGCACCAGCAAGACGCACCTCACGACGGTTGATTGTGATACGACCCTCTACGCGCTGTACCTGGGTTTGCCACACACCATCTAGGAACAGTTCACCGTAGGAGCCGTTGATTGTACGGTCTGGATTAAGAGCCATGCTAGGACCCAACCTTCACAGTGACAAGGATAACGTCGATTGTGTCAACCACCGTCATCGAAATGTCAAGGTATAGGCGCTCCCCTTCTGACACACGGGTTTGCGAGAGCGCAACCGTGTAGTTGTTGCGGATGGCGCGTTGTCCGGCCATCACGCGCAGAAAGTCGCGCACCACACCAACTATGGCATTCTGACCATCCGTGTCGTTGGGGACTTTCCCGATGTAGTTGGTTCTGGCAGCCAGCTCGATAGCTGCTGCAATGGCATCACACGTGTTGACGATCGAAACCTTCTTGAAGCCCTGAGGCAGTGGGTTACCATCAGCCGCGTAACCAGGCACGACCATACAAGTCACACCCTTCACGATGTGGTAGTTCAACCCTGCCTTGCCCAGGACCGTGACGCCATTATTGATGAGAAGGTCGACCGTGCTGCCTTTGGACTTGGTCTCGAGTGAAATTACCTCCTGCAACGGATAGTACGTCATACCTTGACCCAACGGAAGCGAAGACCTGATGCCAGCGACCTGTGCCGCAAAGGCAGCACCACGCGACATGATCAAGTTGCCCTGTGAGTCAGTTTGTTGGGCACCGGGATAGACGTATTGCACGCCTTCGTTGTTGATACCAGAAGCAGTAGCCTCAGCAGTCGTTGAAGACTCGTTCAGGTCGCTTCCAAGTACCATTGCTACCCGATAGCCATCCAATCGGACGTCCTTGAACCAGGTGAGCAGCGTAGCTTCAATACCGGAGAGGTTGGCGTTCTTGATGTCTACTGTGAAGACATCCCATTCGTCCGCCTCGAGGGCAATAGTGGAAAGCAGATTGACGTAGTCCTGCATAACTGGTGCAGAACCATCGCTACCGCTTGCCAGATTCAGTGAAGCTGTGGCCGGGATACTGTTGCCTTCCGAGACCAATGTGGCAGTGACCCAGTAGTTTGACGAATCCTGGTTGACAATGTTCACCAAGTCCTTCATGTGTCCTACAGCGCCGCGACTCGTACTGCTAGTCCATACCGCTTGCAGTGTCGCGCCGACCGTTAGTAGGATGTCTGTCTTGGTGACATCACCAGGGTTTGGTCGTGTCTGGATCAGGAACGTGTTGCCGTACACGCCTTGATTCTTGGCATCAAACCTGATAGCCTGTGCAGGCGTGCCCGCTGTATCTACCAGAGTAATGGTAGCTTTCGCATTACCAGCACCCATGATGCGATACATACGGAGTTCCCGAGCACCACCGATGAAAGCCTGGCGTCCGGCATAGTAGGCATTCACTGGTGCAGTCTCGTTGGCAGTGAAGTAATTGATCAGCTCGGCAAAGCTGTCGATCACCTGTACCTGATTGGCTGGCCCCCAGGATGCCCTGACGATCATAGCAACCCTACCGCGGACACCTACGGTAATCGCAGCAAGGGCATCCGAGATGAAGTTGATGTATAGACCAGGACGAGTAGGAGGCGCGGCTGGTGTCCAAGGGCCACCTGGCATTATGGTGTAACCTCAGTACCGAACGAATTGTCAGGATTCCTCATCATAACGTCGATGGCTTGCTGCACTTCAGCCTGGAGATGCGTCGTGGATGGGTCCAAAGCACCAGACTCAAATACAGCAGAAACTACCCAGGATGGCTGTTCGTACAACGCCTGAGCATACAGGACGTGGTCTGCATAACTCAGTGCTTGTTGCGCCTGCTGTACTTGTTGCTGAGTAGCGTTTGCATCCTGTTCCGTCGTTGAAGTCCCAGTATCCTGCGGATTCTCAGGGGTTACGGGCGGTTGTTCTGTCATGCGTCCACCACAATTATGAATCTACCGTCATTGTTTACAGTGGTTGCTGCCTCGATATGCTCGATTGCAGGCAGTTGTACCCGATCATGCTCCTGTTCTACAGTGGTTTGCAGGTTGATATTACCTGTAAAGACACCGTTGGTTATGTCGTCCTCTCTGCTACTGGCCGCAAATCCAGTGACACGGAGATGTTGCCACCTGACCCTAACTGTATCATCTGGTTCCTGGGGTGCAGCTCCGGTGCCAAGTAGATTACTTATCACCGTCTGAGGATAGAGATAGCCGCTTCTTGGCGGCAACTCCACGGAAGTTTCCCTATGCCCATTGACATATACCCTGAAGTCAGTGAACAGAGGAGAACTGTAGGGCACACGTGGTATACGTACACCTATTGCATTGTCTGGAGCCACCAGTGTGATGTCTTGCTCAACACTTGCAGCACTTTCGTTGCCACATATGTCTATAGCGCTTACACGTACCTGATACGTGCCAGGAGCCAGAGCACCACCCACGGTGGGAGATACATTGACAGGCGGGTACTGCCAGCTAAAGCGCCATGCAGGGATCAAATTGACGAGTCGGAAGCGCTTACCTCCTTGTTTCATGGAACGTTCGAACAGATTGAGTTTATCCATGACGTCCGCACGGTTTGAGCCATAGTAATCGATCGTCCAATCGATAATTTGGCGAAACCTGCGAGAAGTAAGCTGCTCATCACGATGTGAAAGGTAAGTAACACGCCAGCTAGGTCTAACCAGTATGTTAGGACGCTCTTCAAGCACTCTCTGCTTGCTACCAACTGGATATATAGACCAGATGGCATGCTTCAAAGAGTGAAATTGCTCTTCGATGTCCAATGTTACTGTTGACCTAGCCACGCCTGTTCGGGTTCCTTACCCTGCGTCTGCCAGTTTGTCCCTCAAAGGCCTCATTTATGCTGCCAGTAACGATACCTTCCACCTGAGCTTCCGTCTGGGCGATGCCTTCTTCGATGTAATGCACGCCTTCCCACTCGGCTTTGACGGGTTTAGCTCGCGGGTTGCCATATGGGATGATCCACATGCTGCCCCCATCATTGGCTAGACCAGCATACGGCAGGAAAGTACCGACTTCAGCAGTCCAAACAGAGCCTTTGACGCGTTTGATCTCGGTAATGGCACCCATGAGTATCTCAGTTTCCTCACCAGTGTCACGACCTTCTACAGGGTTACCGCCTGCAACGTCGTTTTCTCGTGCCCACTTCTCGTGTTTGTACTGAATAGGCACTTTGTCAACGTCGTCTACCTGCCCGCGCATGGATTCTGGCGTATATCTGCCCCATGCAGCCAGAAGTCTACCCTTTGAGAACTCAAATGGTTCGCCAGTGCTACCTCGTGGTCGCCAACCTGGGGAACGCATGTGTCGCCGCAGAGCTTCTTTGGTATTGTCTGTCAGTGCATCCGCAAGCTGAACAGCAGCATCAGCACCAACAACCAGCAAGCGACTACTAAGAGCCGCCATATCCTCAATCGCACCTTGGAAGTCATTGACTTTGTCCTTCGCAAGCGTTGTACCAGTCCTGCTTGGACGTCCTCTCTGGGTAAACGTCTGTCCGGAACTAGTGTACAAAGACAAAGAGTTGGCAGGCATCAGCGGAATCTTCCTCCTTGTACGTTTACCTCAAAGTGGTGCATGGTGAACATGTCGTCTGCTTCGTCTATGCTAAGGATGTCGTAGCGTATGCCATCTTGCATTATCCAGTTGTTCTCATCAAAGTTGTCCGGGTAGGACAACCTGGGATCCTGGATGAAGATAATGGCACGCCTGATCCCCTGTTCACCACCCGTGACAGTAGATTCAATACTACGGCGATACAGAATGCTATCAACCCTACATGGCACATCAGGATAAAGCAAAGCCGTGCCATCTTGTGAGTCTTCCACTTCCGGGTCACGGGGCGTCATACCCCAGATGTCACACCTTCTGTCTAACAATGCAAGAATTGGCATCAGGCTGGATCCTGAATCTTGAACCAACGATGGTGGCCTAGCAGAATGCCACGGCGTAGCTCTAGATCATTGAAATCATGCCAGGGACGCACTTCAACACCTACATACTGCGGAGTTAGCACAAACCACGGTCTTGGAGCAAGCTCTGGGAACACCTGTGTGGTCTTCATGTGAATCATCGAGCTTGTACCACAGGTGAAATAACCCAAGATCGCCAACGCCTCTGGACCAAAGGCATATGGGTCGTTATAGTCGGTGCTCTGGCTAGCTGCGCTGGAGGTGTTCAGGGTATAGCTGTAGGAGCCAATCTTCTCGCTCTGGACACCACTTACCCTGCGCGCACGTATGCTGGCATCGCTTGTAATGTACAACTGCTCCACGACCATCAGACCAGCTATTCTGGACATCACGTTCCAGTTGGGCTTATCTGTAGTGCAGAAGCCGCCATACTGCTGAGACCACCCATACATCAAGGCTTCTGCACGCCAGATGTAGTTCCACAGCTTAGCATCACTCATGGACGCCAGCACCGGAAAGTCTGTGTTTGCCCTGATGTAATCTGGGGTCAGGATACCCAACGGTCCTTCCGCTGGTATGCCTTGAAACGGTAATGACTTCTCACTCACATTTGATGGTGTAGCCTGGAAGTACTCGGCGCGGTACCAACTGGTTTGCTCACCATCTGCATCATCATACTCGTAATTGACGGTACTCATTACCAATTGGATCGTCCCAATTGGCGGGTCGGAGAATGGGCCATCCTGGGCAGTGTCGCGGTAAATCCTAATCGTGTCGAAATCCAGGATAATCTCGTTGATGTTGGATACGCGAATGCCCAGGACGATCACAGCTACTCCCTACTTGGGGCGCATTGCGCCCTTGTTGCCCTTCATGGGACCCATTTTGACGCCTGGAACTCCAGCCTGCTTCGAACCACCTTGTCGGGCAGGCTTACTGCCGACTGTCTTCGCCATTATGTCCTGACCTCCTCTTCTGCTGGTACCTCTTGCGAAGCCTTGGTAGTGCTACGCGAGGTAGGAGCAGCACTACCGCCCGCTTTTCCCGTTGCTACCTCGTTGTTCTTCTCGATGACTTCCTTGGCATGCGCTCTGCGCTGCTGCACGATCTCGGGTTCGCTATCGTCTCCGCCTTCCGCGGCTTCCTTCTGTTTCTTCTCGATAGCGCCCAGCATCTGCTCGCGGTCGGTGTCTTCGGGGAAGTTGAGACCGAGGGTCTTCGCCTTGGCACGCAGCTCAGAACGGCTGAGCATATCCAACGGCACCTCAGCGGTTGGGATGGCATCCACGGGCGGCATGTCAGGAGACTGCATACCCATCATCGCACGAATCCTGGTGGACTCTGCGTGGATAGGTGCAACCTCATCCTCTTCCGGTGTGTACTCGCTGTACATCACCTGCCCGTACTGCTTGATCTGCTGCTCTTCGGTCAGCGGTGGATTTCCTTCCGAGAAACCCATCGCGCTGCCTTCGACGACTTCACCTTCCTGGCAGACGTTCATGCCAATGGTGAGTCCTGCCGCACACTGATAGTAGTCAGCGTACTCGACTGGCTTTGTCTCTGTCATGTTACCCTACCGTTGCAACGCCGACGTTGTCGGGCTTGGGGAGGATAGGAACGAACGGGTACTCTTCGAGCACAACCCGCGTGCTGGGATCCTTTTCCTTCCAGGTCTTGGTGTACTTGCCAGTGTTGTTCGCTGGTGCCTCGTCGTCTGCCGTTGGTCCCTCCATGATACCGTATGCAGAGCGATCCTCAGCCAACAGGAGAATCTTGTTGTTGGGAATGTACAACTGCGTACTAGGCGTGCCAGGCACCGTCCAGTCGTCGGTGTAGGTGTTGTCGTACATCACCCAGTCAACACCCGCCAACCCGCTGATGATGCCCGTCTTGAGGAAGGAATCACGCATCTCGTTGCTGAGCAGGTTCTGGATCTTCTGGTTCGCAAACACCGTAGCGTACATCGTGGTACTGTTGAGGAAGACGCGGCGCACCGTCATGTTGCTATCGGTGAGGATCTTCAACTTCCAGGCATTCATGTTTGCCAGGATGTTGGAGTTTACGAGGTCCGTCCACAACGGGCTAGGCGTGAAGAAGTGATCCGAGGGGATCTGGTAGTTGATGTTGACACGCGGGGCATCTGGGCGGTTGACAACCAGGGTACCCGTGATGAACATCTGCCACGTCGCCCACTCGACAAAGCGCTCGATACCATCGTCGAGATCGGAGACTTCCTCGGCTACCTTGGCCTCAGCATTACTTCGGGCGATGTCACCAGGGGTGCGCAGCCAGTGGATGGCGGTCGGCGTGAAGACCTTCTTGTCACGCATGTAGATGAACGAGCCAGCCACTTGCCCAACACCGCGCTGTGGGCGGATGTGAGCTTCCTGATTGGGCACGTTCGGCTTGGACATGAGCTGGTTGCCCTGGACGATGTCATACACCCAGGTTGGGAACGGGTAACCCGTCCTAGCGCCCATGATATTGAGTCCAAGCATGTTCTGGGGGAACGGCTTGCGACGCACGAAGCCGTTGAGTACCGTCGGTTGAAGCAGGCTGATTTCTGGCACCGTTAGCTCCTATCCGTAGATGATAACGGCGTCAAGATTGATGTGAATCTTGCAGCCAACAAAGACGGTCGCGATCTGGCCTGCCGTGTACAGCTTCAGCAGTTCAGAGTACTTGAAGACCCCCGTGAGATACACATCACACACCTGCTGCTCGGTAGCACTGGTGTAGACGTAGTTTGCCGCTACGAGCTCCGCGGCTTCAGTGGCAGGCAGTACCGGACGCCACTGACCAGTACCACCGTCTCGGATCAACCCCATACCAGGGGTAATGTTCGGTGTGCCAGGGGCGACACTGGCTGCGCCTGAGATCTTGCACTGGAGAGCCGTGCTGCGCAGGATCTCAACGGGATTGACAATGGCAACATTGCTAACCGTGCCATAAGCACGAGTGTTGCCCGTGGGGATTGCTGGCATCTTCTACTTCCCCTTCTTGGCCGCGACGCGATCTTCGAGGTCCGGTACCAGATTCATGTAGCGGTCAGCCTCTTCGATGGCCTTGGCTGGCTCCAGGAATCGTTCCATCGTAGCGCTGCCAGGGGCCTGAGGAGTGCCGTCGCCACCAACCTCACCAAGCTGCACGTAAGGAGTGAGATCCTTGGTCAACTCCTCGAAAAGCTCGTGGTTGGTGTTGAACAGCTTGATGTACTGCTCGCGCTTCGCGGGGACAACCTTGCCTTCGTCTACCAGCTTGTCAACCGCAGCGGCAGCCTTGGTATCGTCCAGCTCTTTGCGGATAGCAGCGATGGATGCAGTGTTCTCGGTGTTTTCCGTCCGCAAAGCGTTGTATCCTGCCAGCACGACGTCGGCAATGTCCGCGCCGTTCTCAAACTTGAAGCCAGCATCCGCAAACTTCTTGCGCGTCCGCACCAACACGGCCTGACTGCCGAACGCATGCTCGACCGCCTCAGCAGTGCTGTCTTCCTCTTCGCTCAACGTAAGGCCAAATTCCTTGTTGAGCTTTGCAATCAGATCCGCGTACTTCATGTCACCTTCCTCGGTGTCATCATCTTCTTCCTCATCGTCCTCTTCTTCATCTTCCGTATCAGGATCGGCTTCGTAACCAATGAAGAAGGAACGCTCTTCCTCACCATCGTCGCTTGGGTTCTCGTCGAACTCCCAAAGACCATCGCTAAACAGACCAATCTGGTAGCGGTCCTGGGCTTCGCCTTCCCCAAACTTGACAGGAGGCATCTGCTTGAAAAACGGACGGTTCGTCAAACCGCCGCCGAACAGAACGTTCTTGATTGTTTTGCCATCTGGTCCAGTAAACGAACCAATCTCAGCACTGAAGTAGCGATAGATGTCACGCTCCAGTAAGCTGCGACCCTCGTCAGTCCACTCGATGTCGGCAAACAACCCAACATGGCTCTGTCCGCCTATTTCGCTGGCCCCATGATGTACGTTCTTGAACCATCCCAGCGCCTTACCTCTATCGTGTCCCTCGTCTACCATAATATCTACGCCAAGCGTTTTTTTCTCGAAGTTACGCTTGGCAGCGCGGAGCACAGGCGCTGTGAAGTCTAGATCTCCGTACCACGGATGCTTGAATTTGCCTTCCGGCAAAACAGGTATGCGACTAGTATACCGTCCGCCTTCCTCCTTTAGTACGATGGTGGGTAGTGCGTAGAACTGCGCAATGTGGGCATCGGCAGAGTGCTCAGTGCTTTTCTTACCGATCGCTCCCGGATGACCCCTTTTCACTGCGCCAATGCAGGCAATAACTGCATCTCTGTCCGAGCCTCCTTTTTTGAGCACACCGTTCGCCACCCGCACACAAAGAGCCTTTGCAGCAGGAGGCCAATTCTTGGCAGGTGGTGGTGGATTCTTGCTACTCCAAGGCATAGGTCACTTCTTTGTCTGAGATGGCCGCGTTGGCTGTCGTCTTGTTGCAGGAGCCGCTGCTGGTCTGGCTCCTGGTGGAGCCACTACTGGTGCTGGTGTTGGCTTGTTCGCTACTTTCTCTGCGGTCCTTGCCTGCTTCTCGGCGACCTTTACCTGGGATACGCCAGATTGTGCCTGCTGTCGTTCGTTGATGCCCGCAAGCATCTCGGCTTCTTTCTTGTCGTAATCGATCTCGTCTTCAAACCCAAGCATCTCTGCCATCTTACGCTCTAGCTTTAGCCAGAACTCTGCGCTGGTGTTTACCTGACGAGCAGCACTGATATGCTGGAAGACCTCTTTAGTCAGGACCTTCAGGTCAGTGCTAGGCGGCAGCAGTTTGATCTGTGGATAGCGTTGGGTACCAAAGTTCCAATCGATAAGCTCTGGGATGACGTAGCTGTTCATGCATATCGCGATATCATCACGTAGAGACTGCAAGCACAACAAGAGCATTTCAAGCTGCGTTTGCCCCAGAGAATAGCTACCTCCTGAAACAGTGGTACCCATATTGATGATCTGCCCAAGGACCGCTTTGGCCATCTCGATGTCATGATGGTCGATAAGTGACATG
>Ga0209811_10000580_pt1 | contig 14599 bp, 19 predicted proteins | sample Coa_R1_6_FD_187161 | JGI IMG/M metagenome (GOLD analysis project Ga0209811, IMG submission 187161) | Surface soil microbial communities from Centralia Pennsylvania, which are recovering from an underground coalmine fire. - Coalmine... | ecosystem: Environmental > Terrestrial > Soil >...
TGCGAAAATGAGCAACACTGAAGGGCCGTTTTTCACCGCGCGTTTTGCACTGGATTCAGGGCTTGCCGAAGAGCATTGTAAGGCAAAACTTAAACAGATTCACGATATCGGCAGACATCGACATGAACAAGTTCGTATAGAATTCCCGAGGAAAGGTGGCGGGTTTATTAGTGCAATTTATACAGTGTCTGCATTTCATCCCTATGAGGATGGTGTAGTTCTAGGCTCAAAAATTAGTGAGCTGCTCGAAGAATGCGAGCTAGACCCCAACTGTGGCACTTGCAAAGGTAAGGTGAAGGCTAAGATTATGATTGACGGTCTTAGTGAACAAGATGCTAAGGATAACGGTGAATTTATTGAACTTTTGACTCCTCCCACAAGTCAAAATCGCAAACTAATAGTGATTGCACCGCACGGAGGTCAAATTGAACCCCATACTGATGAGCAAGCACAATTTGTTCGGGAACATTTACCAGTTGATCTTGTGTCTCTATGGATGTGTAAGGGTTTTAGCAACCCAAATTCAAATGTTGGTGATGCTCACAAGCGTTGGCATATTACTGCAACTGAAATCAGCGAGAGATCGTTCCCTAAGCTTAGGACTATAATTGAACCCAAGTTTGAATATGCAATTGCCTTTCATGGCTGGAGTGATGATTCGATTTGTGTAGGAGGAAACGCCGAAAGTATTGATGCTGGTTTGATAGACGAAATTAGGGATTCAATTAGGAACAAATTAGGCCCAGATATTAAAGTCGTAGCTACTGCTTGTGGTGGAGGGTTTAGTGGGGACGACCCGTGTAACATTGTAAATCGATTAGGCGTGAAGGGTATTCAAATTGAACAAGGTCTAAAAATCCGTCAAGACCATTGGCAAGAAATTGCTCAAGCCGTCGTAGATGCTATTGGCCCACGAATAAATCAACCGTGAGTTAAACTCGTCATTCTATTTGGTAACCTTTCAAACTGTCAAATCTCTTTATCCAGAACTTGCAATTAGGTTATAATGGTCGATTTCAGCCATAGGAACACTTGCTGATAACAGTGTGAGGTCAAATGGTGCCTTTTCTCCAGAAGTTTGTAGTAACGAACTTAAAAAGATATAAATTAAATATTATTTGTGTCCTTTTTTTGAAGAGCATAAATAGATTATTTAGCGATTTGTCAGTATTACTCCTGGGTCAGTGCTTCTTCTTGCTTTCTATTCGTCCAAAGAACCATCCCGCGAATCCTCCAGCAAAGCCCCCGCCAAATACCGTAATAATATTTCCATATGTATTCCAGAAACTAGTAAACTTTTGCTCGGCAGACAAGGGAGGGTCCACGACAATTTCTACCGGAGTGATAATCGTATAATCTGGAGGGTGATTTTGAAAATCTTCAAAGTATAGAAATCCGTATTCATCAAATGAAGGATATTGAACTATGCCTCTTTCGTTCACCCACCCTCCTACCGTCATCAGTTACTTTGATTTTAAGTTGAATAGATTACTAGTTTCTTCTATGGGACGAACTATTAGAACTCGACCCAACTGAAATTCCAGATTCATCCCTTCCAGCCAGCTATTTTTTTGACATTAAGTTTCATTGTTCTAAGAATTATTGGATAGATCATGTTAGAATCAGACTTAACGTTTCGCACATTATTTGTAATATCGTGGAATATGTTGGTATAGCCATCATTCTTTCTCCATTAATCCATTAACATATCCTGTTTCAAGCATCAAAAGTGAATACAAGATATTTGCTATGTGTGTCCTGAGTATTGATTCTATTGCTATATCTCCATCTACATTTGTCTGAGTAGTGTATAAGACATTCGTATTGTTACTTCCAGATATTACCAATCTGAAAGTTTCTATGATTTCAATCTGACCGTCTTGAGTATTTGTTTTAAAAGCCAGCTCTTCATTTACTTTATCAATTGATAATTTTCTTGTAACTCCAATAAAGAATTCGGGAAAAAGTTGTTCTAAACGTGTATCCTTAAGAGCCCGATAGACCAGGGCCGGTGGAACACGTATACTGACAGTTTTTGAAATTAAACGCATATTTACTAGTATGCGTTATATCTTTTTCATATATTATATATTGTATCTCGGTCCCAAATCTGACCGTCCACGCCGGATGCCGACTCTTTGGTATCCTCTTAGAACTTAAAGGATGAAAGAATCTAAATCCTCTTTTAGAAACACAGCTAGTGTTAGATTCAAATTGCAAACAATGGAAAAAAGATAATAACTCGGCATTAATTAATATTTTGAAGTTTATTTACTTTCAAAGAGAACGAGTCGAGAAAAAGGAAATATCAGGAGCTACCGTGGTAAATTATGTAAAAAGCATCAAGCTATTTTGTGACATGGCAAACATACCTATTCATTTAAAGAGAATAACACGTAGGCTTCCAAGAGGAAAAAAATATGCCGATGATAGAATTCCTACGCTGGAGGAGCTAAGTTACTGTTTAAGAAACAAGGTTACAAATAGATTAACCCAAGGGCTAGCAACAGGAAGCCAATCCTTTAGAGGATTCAGTATTTGCTTAATTTGGGGAAGGGTCTTGCTATCCTTTTCTTTGTCGATGATTGATAAAATCTCCTTTGTTTTCTCCTTTTCTTGCTGAGACATGGCGCTTTTATCAACAAACAACAATATGTCATTCAAACTGTTAATCTGTTTCGATGCAGCCGATATTGTCTCATAAGCAGATGGTAGATCCGCTATTGCTTCATGTGCGGATTGAGGCGTTTCAATTAAGTGTCCACAACTTAATACTTGAACCTCATTACCATTCGAAGGTTTCACGTCTACAACCTCAGCTTCTTTATTACATTGACCACAAAGCTTCTTCTCGCCTATCAATTCCTATAAATCACCGTTCATTTACGCAACTGAATTAAAAAGTCTTCGATTATTCATCGCAATGGGGCTAGGTCAATGTGAAAAAAGCTCTAGCCAGCCTCAATTACTTAAGCGAAGTAAGTCCAGATAAAGTTCGCGTATACATTGCATTATGCATTAACACACTGTAGGGACCGGGAAATGTGATCCTGCTTACCCTGACGTATGCTTTAAGTCACCGCCTGCAAACTTGAACTGTCCTGATACTCCAGTTACCGACTTTAGGGTATTACCACCTGATCCTCATGGATTTGATCGCGATGGAAATGGAAAAGGGTTTGAAACCGAAACTGAACCTTGAGATAACCAGACCAAGTCTTTGTAATAGAAACTAGAAACTCTAACTCCGACCCATCTGAAATTCCAGATTCATAATTACAGTTACATGATGATTTGATACAGCATACATTAGTCTGAAGTTCTATTGTCATCTAGTTCTTAAAAGACGAAGCAATCTCTTCTGCAACAAGATTAACCAATTTGCCTCTGTCCGGGCTTGAATTCGTTAGGACAATCTCAGTAAAACCCAACTTTACATACCTTTGTAATTTCTCTATACCATCTTCAGCGTTTGTTATTACTAGTAACATATTTTCTAATGCATCATCACCAATAACTTGTCCATTTTCTTCTATTTTCTTGGGATCATGCACATCAACATCAAAAAAGGCCTTTATCATAGCCCCCCTCCAAAATCTGATCGATTCAATTGCTTTTTGCTTATCATCAGGATAGTAAGAAGCAGGAATGAACAGAATTTTCTCCAACGAATCAAAATCTTTTCCTGCGCTTCTAGCCCCTTCTTTTAGCGCTGGAAATAGGTTATTGCTAATCGCATTAGTATTTAATTCATTGGTAACAAATCCGTCTCCATATTCACCTGCAAGCATAGCTGATTGTTTACCTAATCCTGCAATATACAACGGAATTGGCGTCTTTGGTTTAGTGTATAGTTTAGAATCTTTGACCCAGTAATATTTTCCTTGGAAATTAACCCAGTCTTCATTCCAAAGTTTTTTAATCAGGCATACTGCTTCCTTTAGTCTTTCATATCTCTCCGAGTTGGAAGGCCATTGATTACCAGTTGTTACTTCATTAAGAGACTCTCCGCGTCCAACCCCCAGAAAAACCCTATTTGGAAACATGAATCCCAATGTCGCAAAGACCTGTGCTACAATTGCTGGATGATATCTTAGTATAGGAGCAGTTACTCCAGTTCCTATTGTTATTTTATTAGTTCTAGCCAACGCAGCTCCCAACCATGGCCACGCTGCACCTCCCGAAGCTCCTGTATTCCACCAAGGCATATAATGATCACTGGTCCAGCATCGCTCAATTCCTTTCTTATCCATGTATATCACATCTTGCAATAAGGCGGATGGATTCACCTGTTCATGAGCAGCCTGAATGCTAATTTTTACTACCATTCAAGATTTATTTGTATATAAAATCATATATATCGATCAGCAATGATACGCATGCCTTACCCCGCCTACCCTTAGGGTTTCTAAAGAAATATAAAAATTTTAGTGAGAGAATTTAATAAATACTACCTATAGAAATCCCTGTTTACTTTAATTGCTTGGCATCATATTGAAAAGCTTGACAATGTTTTAATAATATTTTGACAAATTATTCTCATGAGCCAAAAAGTTGGCCCTCTAAGGGAGGGGTTTCATAACCTGACTCCTTGTCTTGTTGTTAATGACGCTAATAAAGCAATAGAATTTTACACCAAGGTCTTAGGAGCAAAGGAAAATTATCGCAATCATGCGCCCAATGACAAAAGCATTATGTATGCGGAGCTGTCAATTGGTGACTCGAAACTAATCCTATCAGATGAGTTCCGAGATATGGGCTCCCTATCACCACTTACAATCGGTAAAACTCCTGTGTCAATTTATCTGTATGTCGATGATGCAGACCGCACTTTCGACTTGGCAGTTTCTGAGGGAGCAAATGTCATTATGAAAATGACTGATACATTCTGGGGCGACAGATGGGGACAACTACGAGACCCATTCGGACACATTTGGTCTATTGCTACTCACAAGAAAAACGTCACTCCCGAAGAGATGGAAAAAGCTGCGAAATCAGAAAAACAAGTCAATGAATAATACATACCAATTAAGACTAAGAACCGCTGCTGCATTTCGAATTCTTTTATAGAATATTGTCGACATTATCGACAAGGAGAAAGGAGAATAATTTTGGTCGGAAATTCCAAAAGGGCTGTTTACGCTGCACTTTTTGGTAACTTGGGAGTATCAATCGCTAAACTGGTTGCCGCGGTGTTCACCAATAGCAGTGCGATGTGGTCTGAAACCTACCATTCTTTTTCCGATACATTTAACCAAGTACTACTATTAGTCGGTATTAAAACAAGTTCAAAACGTCCTACAGAGCTGCATCCTTTTGGTTATGGAAAGGAGCGATTTTTCTGGTCATTTGTTGTTGCGACACTATTATTCGGTATTTCTGGAGTTCTTTCTTTTGAAAAAGGATTTGCCACAATTCATGATCCAATGCACGAAATAGAAAATGCAAATGTTAGTTATGTAATACTTTTAATTTCGGCTATTTTTGAGGGCAATGCTCTGCGTATTGCTTTCAATTTGTTTAAGAATACAATACAAGCCAGGGGTGAAAAAGTAAACCTACATGCATTATTTACAGAATTTCAGGAAAGCAAAGATCCTGCTATTCTAACCGTCATGGTAGAAGATTCTGCTGCGTTACTAGGGATAGCAATAGCTGCAATAGGAATCTATTTATCTGATGTTACTAAAAATATGATTTATGACGCTTACAGTTCTATAGCAATCGGTGCCGTACTGATGCTATTTGCATTCTTTTTAGCGAAAGAAAACAGAGCTTTACTTATTGGTGAATCAATGTCTAAAAAGGATCGTGTTAAGATAGTTGATTCGGTTCTAAGGATTCCTGAGGTAAATAGAGTAATCACACTTAGAACAATGCATTTTAGTCCTAACGATGTATTAGTTGCAATGGAAGTAAGCCTTGTAGATAATATAAATACAGATCAAATTGAACTAGTAATAGATATAATTGAAGAAAGAATCAAAGCAATACTCGATATAAAAACCTCATCAAAGATTTATGTTGAAGTAGAAAGAGACAGCTGTCCTATTAATTTTAAAAAACAAAGTCATCGTCAGAAGGAAAAGAGAACGTAGTTAAATTACGATATTTAATTAAAAATATTGTCTGAAATCTTATCAAAATTCTATATTTTTCCGTGTGACGCTTCGCAATAAAATTTTTAGAATAATGACTAATTTCAGGTGGATTTCGAGAATTCTACATCATACTACAAATAATTAAGCAGATAAAATCAACCCTTGGACATTCCAAAGAAATATTCGTTACTAATCATAGTCACGTTCCGACCGAAAATAGAACGGCATAATAGGTTCTCCAACCAAGCCATTGGTAATATATTCATATGTGACGCTAAGTGGGCTTGATTGGTAAGGGGGATGTACTGATGGACCAGTATTACATCTTGCAGCTAATGGTACTATAAAAAGTGGTGGAAGCATGGTAGATAAGGATATAAGGAGAAGGAACAGTCTCAACGCGATACTTTTTTATTAGCTCCTTTTTCAGCTAAAGATGAATAATGCCTTCAAACAGAAACCTGTCAGAGAAATCTGTAGCCCTTGTTTTGGTTCTAGTAGGTATAGTGGCAGCGGCATCTTTAACACTATTGTTATTCCAAGCAGGATATTCGTTCAGTAGTAATGTGACTGTCATTGACAGGAAAATCCAAACCACCCCAATAGCATCATCGGAAAATCAATCGTCACCATCGTCATTATCATCAAATAATGCCACCACCCTGGGCAGTAAAATTCTAAATATAAAACTTTTAGCTGATAATTTAGAGAATAGACTTAATAAATCAGCTGCAATTTTAGAAATAACAAGTAAATTACCAGAAGTAAGAAAGGTATCTTTTGGTAGCTCAATTAATAATACTTTGCGTGGTATTCCAAAGGATACTGATTTAGCAAAAAGAAACGTAGCACAAGGCATTCTATCCAAATATAATGACTTTCGTGTTATAGCTCTCCTCATGCCTAACGGTAATATGTATATGGAGGAGCCGTATTCTCGTCAATTAAACCTCTCTAAAACAAACTTTGCTTTTAGAGATTATTATAAAGGAGCTGTTAGTACCCATAATACATATCTTGGCAATCTAATCATTGCTTCTTGTTGTGGTCTTCCACAGGCGAATATGGCGGTTCCAATTTATTCATCTGAAAATAATACCAATAACCCATCTTTAGTAGGAGTGTGGTATGGCGGCCTGGACCTAGACGTTTTCAATAAATCCCTCCAATCACTCAATCTTACTGACAATGAGCGTATCGTCTATGTTGACCAGCATGGTCAGAAAATAGCTGATTCAGATAAAAAACAATCAATTAATCGAAATGAAACATTTGCTAATCTTCAAAGCTTCAAAAATGCGATAGCTGGAAAGTCGGGGTCTAATATAGAAGAAATTAATGGAACAAAAATGTTAGTATTTTATCATCCAGTTAAAGCTATTCAAGCAAGGTGGGTGATTCTTGACATACAACCTTTAGTGGGACATTAAAGGATGCTCGCTTCAGTTGTCTTGCTGGTCCTTCGTTCATTACACATACCATAGGTAAGCTTTTTCTTATACACTCTTTAATTAAAATTGAGACAAATCATTATCACTGGCTGAAATTTGGCTTCATTGAACCAAAACTAAATTAATTTCGTTACCCTATTCTTCTCTAAAGTAAAGTTCTCTGCCTATAGAAATTAGAATTTCTAATTCAGACCCATCTGAAATTTCAGATTCATCCCTTCCGACTAAATGAAAGAATATTTTAATAGTAGACATAATGAAGAAAGCTGAAGTGACAAAAAATATCGATTTTAAAACAATAATTATATTCTTAGTATTAGTATCTTTGTCAACACTGGGCTATTTACATGAAGCCAAAGCTTACTCCACAGTTATTGACCCGGGCAGTGGAATTGGTACTATTACTTGTCCTACAGGCGAACAACATGAAGGACCTATTGCTTTTGAAGGATACTCCAGTCCATCCTTTAGAGGAGACTTTGATATTTCAACATCTGATATCCCAGGTTTGAAAGTGGCGTATAAATCAGGTGTTATTAATTACGTCGAGATAAATTCGTTAGGTGAGTTTATACTCAAAGGTAAAGAAACTAGGGATGAAATATGCGGCGGCTTGAGTACTATAGGTTCTATACCAATTACAATAACAGGAGTATGTGATTTTACTTCCAGCGGAGTACCTAGCACGCTAAAATTTATGGCTGCTAATGGAGAAAAAGCAGATTTTCCTTCCTCGTCAACATGTAGTTAGCAGAAGCCAGAAAATATTCACTGTTCCAATTTGTAAAATTATCGTCTGACTAAGTAGTAAATAGCTAAGCTTATCAAATAAATCTCCATTTTTGATTATCAGATGTAAAAATTATTTTGTATAGATGCTTGATCGTGTCCAAATTTATATGTCTAACATTAGAGACCTAAATAAGAACAATTGCCAATTAATCTGTCTTCATTTCGTTACATCAATAGGATTTCAGAATGGTTAATAACTCTTAGCATCATTTTTGTAGTCGCAACTATGATTACTTTAGTATCAGCTTCATTCACAATCATCTTCGATGACAGCAATGTCTCATTCTTTACCAGAATAGGTGGTATTACTGACACCATTTCCGCCGGTATAGGCTTCATTATAGCAATCATTACATTAGGTTGGTTTTATCGAGCAACCAAAAACGTGCGAACCCTTGGTGCCAAAGAGGTGAGCTCACCAATCATGGCAGTCGTTTGGTGGTTCGTTCCAATATTTCAATTATGGAAACCGTATAAAGTTGCTCAACAAATTTGGAGAGCTAGTAATCCGCTAATTAATTTGATAAATGGTACTGAATGGAGGAATGCTCAAAATTCCAACCTCGTAAAAGTTTGGTGGGTTTCAGGTCTAGTTTATGTTTTCATGATAAGTGGAGGATTAGTGTTAATTATTTTTAGTGATGCCCATTACGCTGGATTAGAACGAGGAGACGACGTCCTTACAGTATCCAATGACTATCAATTTTCATCAAACCCTCTCCGAATAATACCTATCCCGTTTCAAGTTGTTTCGGCAATTTTTTACATTCTTGTGATAAATCAGATAGCAACATCACAAAGACTGAAATCAGTCTCCTGAAAACCTGAATAATTTATTGTGCGAATAGTTTGAGCTATTACTTAAATTAGAAACTCTAAATGAGAACAGTCTGAAATTCCAGATTCATCCCTCCAGGCCAGGACCAACGAATTGCTTGGCCCGTTACTAAACTTGGTATTCTAATTGAGTTTACCTCACTTCTGACATTATTACGGCTAACCTATGCATCCACAAATTCATCCTTCGAAGGTAAAAAATAACATATCTCATTGGCTAACTAATTTTCAAATAATATCGTAGCTTTCTCTTTTCCTACCAACAATTCACTGCGAGGAATCTTGAGATGTTTCATTCTGATACGAATATCAACGTATTGAGTAAACCCATCTCTAAATTTCTTTAAATCTAACGAAAGACAAGAATCAACACAGCAACCATCGTCCGTCCTAAATGGCACTTGCTCTATGAGTCTTCTTGACAGACGCGACAAAGCAAACCCTTGATGCAATACAGGAATTATGGCATCGGAATTTACTACTTTCCATAACAACGATTCAAACTGTGCTATCTTAAACCAGCGATAACCTTCATATGTTGAAGTGCGGGGCGGATCAGGAGGCAGAAAAGCCGAGATGTTAGTATCGATATTGGTATCATCACGTCCAGTGTTATTGCACCAGCCAGATATGGAATCATACGATTCGTCATAATTTACTATCGAATCAACATCTGCCTGAGTCACAATAAGATCGTCGGGCAGGATCATAAAATGAGTATACTCACTTTGCAGAAAGAACTCTCTTGCTTTTTTGTATGCTTCGTCTTGTGGAAAATATTTAATCCATAATTTGGAGATGCCTTTTATCTTTTCGATAGCCTTGTAAAACTCTGGGATACTACGAGGATTGAAGATTACTAATAATGGCTTCATTAATAGCGTCTCTAATCTCTAGCTCAGCCAGGTAATTTTACTATTTCTTGATGTTCGTAGTTGAGATTTAGGCGCTTTTTGTTGCACCATGAAAGTAAAATTTCGGTCAATTGGACTTAAGTTCCAAAATTTAAGACAAAAGTTGGTCGACTTTTTTTGATGAACTGTTCTCGCCTTAGTGGCCTTTTGGTAATGAGAAATAGATATCAACTGATGGGAGGAATTTATAGTTTGAATGAACAAGAACTAACCAATTTCCCACCAGTTGTTTTTTTATTACAATTTGCTGCACTACATACTATATAACGGCTTAAGTAGAATGGTATAAGAACACCTGAATTAGGAACGTTATTCTTTATAAAACTCTAATTGTTTAACTGAATAATCATAGAATTTCTGTGTGCTAGTAAATTTTATATCTCATAATTGGTAGTATAGTAATATGAATTGTCCTCAATGTGATCATGAGAATTATAGTGAAGACTCAGTTAAAGAACTAGCAGAATGTGCATGTGATTGTCATAGTGAAACCCATTTATTCTAACATTTATAACTTTTTTTGACTAATAAATATACACCAGACTTCAAAATGATAATAATATTAGAAAAACATAACATATCAGAAGACGTCAAGCATAAGTTAATTGGAAAAGGCTTGACTTTGACCGGGATATCTGATAAAGAGATAATATTTACCAAACTAACACGTCACTTCCTTTCTTAGCAAAATTTGCAATGCGTGACTACGATACAAGATCGTTCTTCACGAAAGTTCATCAATGTCCTAATGTAATTGTTTACAAACATGAAACATGAAAGCATGCCGTATTTGGACAGCAAGATTGAAGCAAGCAAGCATAAAAGGAATTGTAATAACCCAGTGGCTAAACGCCTCTATATCAGAGATTATGACGACGAGGGTAAGCAGCGATTTGTTTCATGGGGCATGACATGTACCACTTGCGGAGTTATCGTCAAAGAGAATTATGAACTCAATCTCACGCCTGAGCAACTTAAAAGGTTAAAGAGGGATAAGAAACTTGAAGTTTCTAAATATCCTAAGCTGATAGAAGAAGCTTCAGGACACCCCTATAATTGGCAGGAAAGCCTTAAGATGCCCCAGAAACGCAAAGTAGCCAGAAAATTCGAGAGACTACAACGGAAGAAATTGGGGTCTGAGCGTATGTCTCGTAAAGAGGCTGGGCTCCGGACGCGGATAGGACGCCTGAAACAATTCTACGAATTAATGGGCCTTCATTGGGGAGATCTCAATATTGCTTGGGATGATGAGCTTGTAGCACAATTCCTTAACGTACTTCCAAGACCAACGATTAAAGAATTAGCAGAGGTCTTTCAGCCATCCTGGTCAAAGGTAAACGTGGAGTCACAAAAATGGCGAAGGTATAGAAGATATGTTGATGATCCGGAGAAACAAGGATGGCTCAAATCTGACAGAGAGAAATACAAAGAACTCCTAGAGTCTGAAGCACTAAAGCGCCAAGAGATGATGCGAAACCTAATAAAAAGTCGGGCCGCTCAAAGTCAGAAAAAGAAACGAGTGAATTAAAATAAAATGACTAGTAGCTGCCTGCGTTAAAGGGCCCGCCAGTTTTTTATCTTAATAATCTAATGAACTTTTATAAAATCAGAGAAAATACAATGGTTGCAGCCTAAGTCTAAAAAAACTTTAATTGTAAATTCCTTCAAATTAGAATAATGGTGCAAGTGTGCAATGGAGGGCTAGCGTTTAATGCCTACTAACGAGAGGATAGTTAGTATAGTGGATGATGAATTCCATACTGCCCAACTGTTTTATGAGGCTCTATCCGAAAATATTGATGAAATTTCAGTTTTCTCTTTCACCGATCCTGTCAAGGCGCTTGAACACTTTACAGAGAACAAAGAGCATTATGCACTAGTTATTTCTGATCTAAGAATGCCAGGTCTAAATGGATTAGAATTACTCAAAAAAGTAAAAGATTCAAATCCTAAAGTAAGAACGATATTGATGAGTGCGTATAATTTTGAAGAACATATATTATTTTTCCAATATATGGAGGAAGGTATTATAGATTCAGCTCTGGATAAGCCTATCACGATGGATAGACTATTCCAAACAGTAGGAGATGAATTGAATGCTTATCAATCAGCATCTGGCCAAAAATGACTTGTAGTTTTTAATAATCCAATGAATCTTCTATCATCGTAACAATATTGCTCTTTCAGAACTCATAGAATCTCTGTTGAACATTTTTTTATAGATGTCCATATAAGAATACTTAATGACAAATAGACTAAGATTACTGGCAAAGGATAAGGACCACCCAGACTCAAATATTGAAATCGAAGTTGAAGCCGATACTCCTGACGCAGTGCAAACAATGGTTAATCAGATCATATACTTAAGGCAAACAGTGTCATCACAAGCATCATCACCGTCACCCTAACCTTTTTTCTTTTTTTAAAACAGTTGACAGAATTAGCAACTGAAAAATTAATGCCTAAGATAGGAGTTATTTTTCTTTGGAGATATCATAAAACAGTCTAGATTTCTGCCCTCTTTCTTCCATCATCGGTTAGGTAAATTTTGGTTCGACCTACTTTCTTTATATAACCATCAGAACTCAATTCGTCTACCAGATTATCCATTTGTACATCTATTATTCCAATTTCTTTTCCAATCTCGTCTTTGTCGATACTTTGTATCCCATCATTTACAGTCTTTTCATAGAGTTTGCGAAGAAACTTATCTCCGATTCTTTCTTCAGACATAATTGAATATTGGACTAATGTTGTTTTTGTGTTTCAGTTTATATGGACAATGCAGTTTTAATTGAGGTTTTGGATAAATTACAAGCATTAAAGGAGGACAAAGGATTCTTGATTGGATATTGTATTAGGTTTATGGTAACCAAAAAAAAGAATTTTCGAGGTAACTTAGATTAGGCAAACTCTTATACTTTCATTCCTTGACATTTTATAGTCTGCACAAAATTATTTTCAGCCGGTGGGATTCTCTTATGCAATTCCACTGGTCCCACCGGTTTAACTTTTATATAATTGTTGATCATATTTCAACTAAGTTTTATTATACGGTGGGAGGAAAAGTCAGCCTTGCCGGGCTTTCTCTCGATCCTCCTATCATTTTAGAAGTAAATTTTTTATATTGTTTTCACGATACTACCATAACGGTCATACTGATAGGAGGGATCTGGTATCCTCGTTTGCAAGCGAATTTGACAGATTCGTAATCTTTTCCGTCCCTCCTGTCAGCATTTTAAAAGATAGAAAATCTCCTAAAACCGTTTTATAAATTACTGATTAACATTGATTACACTGGCGCAACCAAGTGTGAGGAATACAATTCTGGTGGGCCGTTGCAAGATCGCGGCCCGCCAGTTTCTATTCATATATTATATTGTGAATAATGAATTTACACTGCATCATGTTGCTGGTGGAGCACATTTGATGATTGGGCTTGTCAGGTGTTCCACCAGTTTTAAATTACTTTATAGTTTGTTGTCGATAATTAAGCAAGTGCAAAACTCAAGATGGGCTCCATCCAGTGAACTCCAAAAGGGCCCATCTTTTAACTTGAATTGTTAAATAATTTATTGACGATCTAATAGCCACAATGGGAACCTTCGATAAAATAAAAGAGGGATTTAAAAAAACCGCAGAAAAAGTTGAGGATTCAGCAGAAAAAGTTGCAGATCCCGATACCTACAAAGGTTCAAGGGATGAAAAGGAGTACAGGGAAAATGAAAAGGGTAACAAGGAACCAATGAACCCGGAAGATATTACCGAACACGAGCCAACTGCAGTAAAGAGAGATAAGAATCAGGGAACTTCGGGCGACGCGGTTTAATCTTACCTTTTTTTAAATATTTAGTAGTCGTGGTCCATACATATTTGACGTATAAATTTATTTTAAAGAAAAATTAGTAATCCATTAAATCTCTATTAATGTAACAGTATTTCCTTTCTTTAGTTCTGCTTGAATATAAGGATCTTCATATTCTTGTTTATATGAAAATCTACCTTTGCGTTTTCTTCCTTTTCTCCGCTGCTCTTTTCTGGTTTCTATTGCTAAGAAAATGGATTCATTGCCTTCAAATGGGTTATCTAACTTCTAAACTATCCTTTATTTGAGATTCAAAATGTGTTTCATATATTGGGTATGTGTTTCCGCAACTATAACATGATAGGAACTGATCATCATCTGACGCTATAGGCTCTTCTTTTTTATTTTGGGACTTAATTTATTATGAATTTCATACTGTAAACAGTGAGTACATTCATGAATGCTCCCCGATCCACTGAATTCAGAATTAAGAATTTTGGATTGGATTTTATACGTAGTTTGCATTAATAAAAATACTGTCGCAATATATACACAAAAAAAACATCGATCTAATCCTATCTATTATTCCATGTTTTGCCTTAGGACCTTCCAATATACTAAACTGCGCGCACGAGTTTTACAGTAATTAACTCTCGTATATTAGAATAGTACGTCCAGTAAAGTGGACTCTCATTGCTA
>Ga0209811_10000584_pt1 | contig 14568 bp, 18 predicted proteins | sample Coa_R1_6_FD_187161 | JGI IMG/M metagenome (GOLD analysis project Ga0209811, IMG submission 187161) | Surface soil microbial communities from Centralia Pennsylvania, which are recovering from an underground coalmine fire. - Coalmine... | ecosystem: Environmental > Terrestrial > Soil >...
TTACGGTATCCTTTGCAAATATTGGAAAAGGGGCAGAGTTGTTTAACCACTATTGGAAGGTCCCAGTCCGGCGCTCTGATGTCTTAGACTGTTCTTCTTGTAAGCGTGTCACCTTTCTTAGAATATTACGGTTCTTTTTTGCGACCTTTTGTTTGTATCGAAGGCGTTCAGGATAGCCAAATACGATTAAATCTATTTCTCCACCGGTACAAAGAGTACAACCCATAGACTCAGACCATCTTTTCTCGGCAACATGAAGGGCGGTAGCACAGCAGTCGTTAAAAGGTCGAATGTTTGAATACTTTCGTCTTTTGTTAAGAGTCATACCTCGAAATACAGCCTCCTGAACACTTTCACTCCCGAGTTTTTAAGTTGCGGTAGTTCCCTGTTTTTGAAGAGGTCGATACCGTAAGCGTCGTAAAAGAACGAATGGATTCCGTCCGCTTTCTTCTGTATCCATTGAAAAGTGATTTCATCGGTTAATGGTTGCTCTTCCTTTGGTACTAATGGAACGATGTTAGCCGGAGTAAATTGCTGGGTTTTCTTTAGCGCCTCCTCAAGTTCGATAACTTTTTCCTTCAGAAATGCTATTTCTAGGTCCTTCGGGTCTTCGTCATCGTCGTCTTCATTTGCTTGCCACTCGGCCCTTCTAATTTCTCCGATTTTCTTTATTTCTTCCTCTGGGTTGTATTGCTCTCGTTCTTCTGATGGTACGTCTATTACTTTATGCGCTACGTTGATGGTTTTAGGTAACGGCTTTGCTGGCTTCGTTACCTTTTTCAATTCCTGTGGTAATGCTCTGTACAGTGTTCGTTGAGAAACAAAATCGACGGTTTCAAAAAGAACCCGTTTTATCTGATGGTCTTTGAGTTTATCCTCGTTTTTTAGGATATCAATCAGTTCTAAGATTTTCTCTTTTGCTTGTCCGTGCATCGAGTTCAACTCTACTATGACCTTTTGTGCTTTCTCAGAGATTGACAAATGGCAATCTCTAGAATCGTTTTTATCTTTCGATGGTTCATCTATGTCTACCAATTTGCTCAACATGGGTTAGAATAGCCTCCTAAAAAAAGGCTTCTTACCTATGTCATCTTTTATCATTAGGGTTCCAGACCTGTTTGAATTCCCGTAAGTCTTTGTTTCCGCAATCATGGCATTCTATTGTATGAATTGGATAGGTTAGACTACATTTATCGCACATCTTGAACCTTCTGTTTTTGAGCATTAGGATTCTATCTGCTTCTAGTTCTTTGTCTAACCTTGTTCTGATTGTCTCAATATCCCACTTATGCATCTTGGTTAAGACATTCTCGATCCATCCTTCGAGGTCGTATTGATCCATTAAAGGAATATCAGTTCTAAGTATCATTTCTTATTCTCCAAATTCAAACGTGATCTCCGAAAGAGGTCTAAAGTGATTTTGGTCTTATCTTTGTGGGAGTTCTTCCGCTTTCCTGTTCTACCTTTAGCCCTTCCAAAGAAAACAGTTCGGGCATATACCAGATCCAGCCGTGCATTCCTTAGTAGTTTATCGATCTCCTTTTGCTTCTGCTGGATCTCTCTTATCCTATTCTCACCGTTATTGATGACTTGTAGGACCCGCTTCTTAGCATATTCTGATTCGTAGTTATACTGCTGGCTCATTATCGTATGTATCTCCCGAGTTTCTTTAGGATTGTATTTCTCTGCTCTTGTTCGGTGATGTAGCAACGTCTTCGTTTTTTTGTGCTCTTGTCTTTTCCCCAAGTGCCTTTTACTTTTTCATGTACTATTAGATATTCAATTGCTGGTTCCCTAGGGTTTGGATGATAGCCGCTTATTCTTCCTATCCGACCACATTTAGGACAGTGCATTCTTACTGGATTCTTTTTGATCCTATGTAGACCGATACCTTCTAATGAGTTTCGCTGTGCCCATTTATGCTCCGTTCCATCTTCATGCTGGATTTTCATTAGGATTGCATGATGTGGTAATCGTTCGATAGCATCTTTTGATCCTGCTTGTCCACAGATAGGACATTGATGTATTTGCATCGTTTTCATCATTTAGGCTTCATCCCACATTCTGTTTAGTACCTCTTCATATTTCTCCATCAATGTTTCAACTGTTGGGTTCATGTCTTTCATTCTGAACCGCACCGCAGCCAATGCGAATTGTGGTATTGCTACTCTAGCGACTACTTTATCATGTGCTTTGAGAATGATTTTTGCAGCGGGTCTGTCTTTGTTTATATGTAATTCTTCGGCTGATACATAACTAACTGTTGGTTCTCTTCCGAAATAGTCGTCTATTACATCTACATCTGGCCTATTTTCATTGTTACCACTTGGGCGATTAACTATGTGTTTCTTCTTTGGTTTTCTGACGATTCCTGTTGGTTCTGATGGTTTCCTAGGTTCGCTTTCTTCTTCAGGTTTATTCCTTTTTTCTATTTCAGTTGGTGATTTGGTTAAGTTTCCGTTATTTGCTGGACTTTCTGGCTGGTCTTTTAATGGATCTCCTGTAAGTTCAACTTGAAGGTCTGGGAATACTTTATTTGAGACCACTTGTGCGAGGTTTGCTAAGTCTGCTACTTTCTTAGGACATCTCATATTTTCTGATTCTTGAATCCGTCTCTCGTAGCCTTCAGCCAGTAGAAATTTTTCCAATTTGTCGAGGAACTCTGTAACAAAAGAGGATTCTATCAGTCGGTCTCTGCTCATATCTATGTAGTTTGTAAGTCCGTTACAGTTTACCCATCCCGTTACTAGGAATGGCATGTATATTTTTGTGATGCCTACATACTTAACGAAGACATAGATGTTCTTATCCTTCTGTTCTTTAATTGTTGGTTGAAGTCTTTGTGTAATCTGCGCGCCTGATTTCATTCTTAGTAAAGGGTCTAGTGTTTCATTGTCAGTTTTCAGCCAATCAGGTTTTCGCACTAGCAATTCACTACCCGCGTCTAGGTCTTTAATTACAATCTCTAGTTTGCGTCTGGATATTAATAGACCGAACCATTCACCTAAACGCTTAGCGATTTCATTTGGTCTCAGTATTTCAGGCTTTGCTTGGACTATTTCAACCTTAAGACCTATATGATTTAATGCTGCTTCCTTTACATCCTCTGGATAGCGTTGTTCATCTTCTCCCCATCCAAACCTTAGCATTTTTAGTTTATAGCCTTCTTTTCCATTGTTGCTAAATATTCTGACTTCCTGTATTTCCGATAGATTAGGATATGTCATTTTTGCTACATGAAATTGTCCTAAGATGTTTGGATCTATATTGCTGGATGAGGATGTTTTATCTCCAACGGTCTTGCCAAGTCCTTCCATGTTTTCATTACCAATATAGCAAAAGTCATCTTTGTTTTCAATACCAGTGGCAAAGTCTGTCACCGCAAAATATTTTCTTGACTTTGAGAGTTCAATTTCTACTAATGGTTTTTTATGTTCCAGTCCTTTCTTTTGATATTGGTCGTATGCATTTGCTACCAGTTCACGTATTGTGATCCACGGTGTTGTGTGGATGTAATTCATCAGTAATTTTATTACTCCAGACCGTACAGCATATGGATTATTTTTACCTTGGTCTATTTCACTAGTCATTGGTTCTTACCTCCTGACTTTATGACTTTCTTTATTGCTGGTGCATAGGCATGTAATATTCCTCTAAGTGTTGTGATGTTGTAGGAGTTTATGTCCTGTTCTCTGAATTCACTTGGTTTGATTTGCCAGATTATATCGCTGTCTCCATTACTATCTATATGCGGGTCTTCATTTGGTAACAAATGACAGTGTGGACATCTTTTTGTGTTGGCGCGCCTAGGCTCGCCAGCACGTTGGGCAGACTCATTTTTGTATTTATCATCAAGACATTTTCTTATATATGCTGCATGTGCAAAGTCCTTGAGTTTCTCGGTTACATGCTTACATATCGACCTCATATCTAGTTCGGTCTCAAGTTCCTTTGCGTAATTTATGATATGTTGCTTCTTGGTATTGTCTGCTTTTTCTACAAGTTTTAGATATTTTTCATCTATTTCGTTTACTCTTGCTTGATATTCGGTGACTGTTTCTTCTAAGCCTTTTTTCTTTTTCTTCCGTTCTTGCTCTTGTATTGTCATACTCATTTCAATTCCTCCTCATACATTACTACCGCTACATATAACGAACCTGCAATATGGGTCTGGGTATAATGGATGTTGTGAGTCTGTGCAAAGTCGTTTAGTTTGTGGTCGTAGCCTTCGGGAGTCGGGTCTGTTATAGTCCTGTATTTCAGTTTTGGTTTTATCGGTACCGGTACGGTATGGTCTACGTAGCCTTTGATTAGTGTTGGATCTTCCTTTGCTAGAGCGTTAAAAAGGTCTGGCGCTCTCTTTGCGACGTTATTCATTTGTTGGCCTAATTCGCTGCCGTGGTCGTTTTTCTGCGCTAGTCTTGCCTTCGCTTCCTCACAGCGTTCTCTTGTATGAAGTCCTCCGGTTCCGGCTTCGATGTATTTCTTGGCGTTGTCGTCCCAGCCTTCGAGCAGGGTTTGACAGCCGAACTTACAAATTCTAGAAGTCATTTCCTAACTCCGTTACCGTTTGGGATATCAGCCATTGGAATGCTCAGGTTAGCGGCCCGTTTTATCGCTCCTTCGTAGAGTGCAAATGCTTGGTCAATTGCTACGTCGCTGCTGTTCGCGTAGACGTGAACTGTGAATCTCACCCCGCGCTGCGTATCCTCTACCTTGAGCGAATGTGTGTAGATTTGTGCCGGTGGTACTTCGACATCTGCCACCATTCTAACCAAGACTCCTCGAAATAGATACTACAGCCTTGAACGCGTTTATACCGTCGCCTCGGTTCAAAGACTTTATCGCTTCTGCGAGTTTTTCATAAAGTTCATTAGTTACTGCTTTGTTGTCTTTACTGAGAAAGAATTCATAAGTATTTCTTGGGTTGGAGGTTGTAGTAGTGGCCATTCAGGCTGTTACCTCCTTCTTCTCTTTCCTTTGATTTGGTTTTCTATCTAATAGACGGGTTATTATGTCGTCCATTGATTCGTTATAAGTTGCTAGTGATTTCAGCCGTTCCTTTGTCGCTGGCATCACTCTTATGGTTTCACTTCCATCTTTATTCATTAATACATGTCATACACAACATACATATAAACATGTCGTTCAGACACAACCCTTATATATAGGGCTGTGTATGCTATACACTATGAATCAGATTGAACTTGATCAAACAATCAAGAGAATCAGAGAAGTAAGAAAAGCGAACAGATGTCAACATGAATGGTCTAGAGTAGAAAAAAAACCAGTAGAGATATGCCTTAAGTGTCGTGCAATGAGGTTTAGAGCGAAACTGATGGAGGTAGTGGCCTGATGGGTTTCTGGAGAGGTGTCGGTTACGTCTTTGCTAGCCTAATCTTGGTGGCAGGGATAATCTCATTTCCAATCGGAATTGTTTTAATCATTCCCGCAGTGGTCTGGATGTGGTTCTTGAAGAAAGGTGGAGAAGTAGCATCGATAAAGAAGGATATGAAAGCAGTACGAGAAATAGAAGAAATGAACGCAAGACGGGAAACAGAACTCCAACGACAGGATGCCTTAAGATATAGAAAACAGTTGGAAGAATGGAGATAAAATGAAAATGAAGTCTTTCATAACCGTAATACTAGCGGTGACACTATTAGCCGCTGTCGTGGTTGCTGTTATGCCGGTTCAAGCAGCGCCGTATTTCAGCAAAGCCGATATACTGGCAGCAGGTGGCGAGCCTACAGGTAGACTTATCGGAATAGTCAAAGCCGTAGACTCAAACACCGGCAAGAGTAGTGATTGCTGGAATGAGCATTATCTTAGAGCAACACCAAAAAATAACAACCATGTGTTACTTAACAAAGAAACGATAAAGAATAATGATAAGCCAGACGCAGGACCCGGAGAGATGCATTCGTTTTCGTGGTACTATGACGTGAAAAAGATGCAGGCGACCAGAGCAACGAACGAGGGTAAGGTCAGGCTGTATGACGCTATCGAACTGGTAGATGGTAGCACAGGTGAGACAGTGACCAAGTACATGAGCAGGGTAGCCGGAAAGATAACAATCGATTTTGGCATATTCACCGTTCACGTTGATGGCAGGATGTGCAAATAAGTGAATGACAGAGCCTAAGAACGTTCGGGATTGTTTAAGTTGCCCGCACCAGTATATTCAACACGACAAAGATGGCAGGTGTATGGTTGGCTGCCTGATAGGTGAGGCGTGTTATTGTACGGGTTGGATGGAGGAGGAGGAGAAATGAGAAATGATAAAGAAAAAGGAAGATAGACTTCCCCGCTGGGTTTCTTTTATCTTAGTTATGGCGGTAATATTCCTGATAGGGGTCCTCGGTTACTGGATGAGGCATAGTGGATAATATTTTCCTCATATTGTAAATATAGTCCTCCCAGTTTATTTTTAACTGTTCTAGTAAAATACTAAAATATAACTGGAGATGCCAGAGCAGGTCACTAATAATCATATGGGGTTGGTGTCGGTAGTAGTAGCGGGAGGAGTGTTGTCTGTCGTCGTTCCGCCTTCAAGTTTCTTCAGTCGCTCATCTAGTTTGACAATACCATCTTTTATGATATTTACCTGCAGTACTAGGTCGTTGAATTCTGATGTTGTCGGAACAGTTGAAGGCATTTTGATCTGATTTATGCTAATTTTATTTGATTTAGGCTTTCAGTATCCTTAATCGCTTTATTCTGATTTCACCGTTACCCGAGTCTATGTTCTGCCTCACCCACAGGTAGGATTGTTTCTCATAAAGCGATTTATCGACCATATATGGCTTTGGTGTTTTGTCTACCTTGGTCATGAATTCTTTGCCATTCATTGATGCCGTTTGTTTTACCTGCTTTCCATCGTCCTTGACCGTGAACTCTATCTTGAAATATTTCTTTGTCTCTACTTTTTCCGGTGTCTTGCCTGATTCAGATTGTGAATGCTGATTGTGAAAGTCTTCCCGTTTAGCCCCAAATCCTGCCCTGTCTACTGATAGGCCATAGCCACCAAATCTATTATCGGTATTACCGCCGGTGGCTCCCCCACTTCCTTCATTATGTCTGCTTCTCATCTTCAAGGAGAGGTCCTGACCTTTGGTTTCATTCCAGAAAGCGCACTCTATCTCAAGGGTTGCGTTATAATTCAGAACATAAAAATAAAAGCGGCCATGACCTGCACCACAGACTAGCGAAAAGGTCTTATCCTCGTTAACGACGCATTTTGGTTTTCCAGATGCTCTACATTCAACCCCGAGGCCACCTGGTTTAAGACTACCTTCCTCTGTTACTATTCTTTTTTTACCATCATGTAATTTACTATGAATTGTAGAATCGTAAAGTACGTTCTCTTCTACTGGCTTTGGCGGTTCGGGTTCTGGTTCGGGTTCAGGGGGTAGTGGTTCTGGCATCGGTTCTTCTGGATCAAATGTAACCTTTTGAGCAAGTGTAGGCTCCTCGTCGTCGAGTTGCTGCATTATATCAATGTCAAAAGGTACAACGAAATCATTAATCGTGACAATGTTAAGGTCCTCTAATGGAGTGGGCCTTTTGGCGAATACCCGTATTTTTGTCATGGCTTTCTTTGGTCAGCGGTATAAATGCTAACTAACTAAGCAGACTAACTAACTAATCAGGTACTGTTGGTATTCTTTAGATTAGTTATTTGAGTTGGTGTTAAAACTGTGCCCTTATAGTACCGTAATTCATCGATATATCCTAGAAATCTGGTGGTGGTTATATCGTTGGAGGAACTACCAAGAGAAAAGAAGGTCTGGGTGCCTGAGTCCCATTGTGTTGCTGCACTTGAAGAGTTTCCTGCAACTGCAGCATTATAAACGGCTACCGTGTTAGAAGCACTATTAAAGGTAGCAGCGATATGATTCCATGCATTAACCGTTAGTCCTGTGGCTGTCACTCTTTTGTAATCTGTTCCGGCTTCTTTGACCTGGAAATGAACGAGTAGGCTGGTAGGTTCAACTTGTATGGTCCATATGTTATTGGCATCGTCTCTTTTTTCAACTACTGTCTTTCTACTACCTGAAAACAAACTAACAGGATACACCCATACTGATATTGAAAATCCAACAGTTGGATCCATCCTCAAAGTTGTAGCATCAGAATAAAAGATAATATCTCCAGGTGGTGGAGTAGCAGGATAAGCAAACTTCTTAGCACCGCTGCCGAATTGACCGGGTGATAAGAAGCCGTTAATATCATTGCTGCTACTGTTAAGGACGTGACCGTTAGGAGAGGTGTCTGTAAAGTTACCATCGAAATGAAGTTCCAGCGATGGGACAATTGGGGCCGTTCCTGTTGTGGTTCCGCTCACCTGTGAAGATGGTGATCCCTCTAATAATGCGTCGTTAGTAAGTGAAACCCGGTAATAGTATGTAGTTCCTGCGGTCAGTCCTGTATTTTGATATGAGTTAGTAGTAGGCTCAGATATTTCAAATGCTGAACCTACGGTAAAGCCATTCGGTCCTCTATAGACATTATAATGGTTGAACTCCGCTGGAACAGTGGTAGCAGTCCAGGTAAGGTTTAACTGAGTATCACTTCCTGCCTGTGGAGTAACGGTAAGTCCAACAACCTGAGCAGGAGATCCACTGCCTGCCTGTGATGGTCCCAGACTGGTAGAGACGTTTACGAACTCGATAACATTAACACCGGGAGTTGTGTAATCTGTAGGCCATATTTTACCCCAGGCGTTTACATTTACTTCACCCTCAATATCTGAACCTATAGCGAGTCTGTTAATATCCAGTCCGAGAAACCGTTTAATTTTGGCTACCTCTGCCTGCATCATTTCGCTTGGCGTTGGTTCCGGCGGTGATTCTGGAGGTGTTGATGATGCTGGTCTTCTTTTACTAACCAAAATTTTTCCCTCTTTCCTCTTTTTTCATCACGCTACAGGACAAAATTCTACCACACAGGAAGCAATCATAGGAGCAGCAAAAATGCCGTCGCTAATAGGCGACATCTGCGATGCTATATTATAATTCGTAGTAGGCCATGAAGTACGATTTAATAATGTCGCTCCTACGGCTGAGCCATTATAAACACCCATTTCGCCGATAATGTCTGGCGATGCCAGACTGGTTTGGCTTGTTATTCCACCGAAATACAGCCGCATTCCAACAGACTCACCCCAGGCAAGCACTATCCTATTAGAGGTATTTTCTAACAGGAGGGCCGTATCTGTTACCGCTGGAGCGGGAATATTACCCTGTGATACTCCGAAATGACTCCACCGGCTACTACTCGTTCCTAATATAATGTTAATACATTGTTGAAGTCCAACATTTACAACTAAGTCCTCTGATTTAGTAACTGATTGGATTTCTATACCATTATCTAAAATTGCTGTTGTTTGTCCTGTTAATTTCTGTTCACATTTTAGATTAAAATCTTCAATCATACCGATATCGTGAGTTTCACGAATATGTCTGGCCATCTCCTGTAAGGAGGGGAGATCCTTTTCTTTGAATACTGCCTTATACGCCCAGTCTCTAGGCCGACTGTCTTTGTATTCCATTATTGAATTATCCCCATGTTGTTACACTCGCAAAATTGATATCTGTTCCAACGGTAAAGGGACTAACATTAACGGTATGTCCTATCGGCTTGGATGCAAAGACCTCTCTGTTTAACATTATTCCGGTAGTATAACCGGCGCTATTGGTAAAGATGGCCGATTCTTTCACCGATAGTGTGGGAAAACTTGCCGGGAATGTCGCAACGGTTCGAATACTCTGATTACTGCGAGTAACTGAGCCCTGTCCTGCTACTGTCATATCAATCCTTGTCCCTGCCTCTCCATAGAGTTTTTGCTGGTAGGCCCGTGGTTCGATGGTTGAACTACCTACGCCGTGATATTTCCATAATGGCAAGCCTGGGTTGATTATCTGTCTACAGCAATGCTGGAGTCCCTGGATTGTTGGAATATCTTTAGTTTTTGCTATCTCTACTATTTCAAATCTTTCAGAGTCTATCTCTAACGCCGATATTGTTTTGTCGTTCCATTTCCGCTCCATCTGATTAAAGAACTCGGTAATCATTGGATTGTTTTCTTTGCCCAAGGTTGCAGATTTTATAAAATATTTTTTAAGAAGGGGTTCGTCTTTCTCTCCCCAGTTAGCAGCCCAGCAGGTATCTTTAGGGCCATATTTTAGCATGAGTTCGGTTTGCTTATCTCTTGGTGCTTCTAAAATTGAAATTAACGATATCTTGCATGCACTCCTGTAGTCTGAATGCTCAATTTTGTAGGTGCGTCATAACTGCCAGTCCCCATATTGCCCCACTGATACGTCATATCGCCACAGGTAGTAAGGGCTATCTGGTTGCCGGTAGTCGATAACCCAAGGATTGAATCGCTTATAATTATCGGGTCGCCTGGGAATGGGGGAATATTGGGGGCTAATACTGCAGGGAAATTATACGATGTTGTAGGTCTTGCTTTGTTATATAGTTGTTCTTGCATATATCGTACTAAAGAATCTCTTGTTGTAATTTCTATGGCTGACTCTGTTATCATAGACTCTGTTAATACACCGCTGGTAAATCCAGATTGTATATTTCTCGCTGCTTTTACATCTATCATGATATAAGGCGCAGAACGGTAACGACCTAACCCGACAGCGGGTAAGGATGGCGATGCTACTGATGTCCAACTACTACCACCGTCAGCAAGGGTCGAAAAGTTAGTTGTATGTTGGAGCATTGTAGGTGCTACTGTTGCCGTCTCATTTTTTCCAACTGTAAACCTGTGATTTGAACTTAATCCATGATTTGAAAATATTAACCAGTAATTTCTCGTAGTGTCTAAATGAAAATCAGCGGCTGTGCCCCGATCTTGATTAAACATGTATTCATCATTGATTAAAGTATTTAATTGTAATGACCAGGCGGTAGAAAGCGGGTCCTGGAAGTTTGTTGGAAATAATATAATATTGGCTATGACTCCACCGGTATTAAGAGGAACTCCTGTGCTATCTTTACATATTCTAAGAAATACTGCTGCTGGTAATAAATCTGCTACTCCGTTACTCCATTGTGATCCTACTACATAAATATCGCCTGCGGTAAACCGTGTATGAGTTGGTTTAAATTTTAAAGCGTATTCAAAACTAGTTGAAACAGTAATGGAATTTGTATCAATAAATCCTAAATCTAAATTACTGGATGGTCTTTGTTCACCGCGCATTATCGCAAATATGCGGTTTGAATAGTTTGGAGTATAAAAGTCATCTTCATAAGTCCAGTTCTTTCCGACGAGGTACATCGTATCATCAGCATCGTCATTGGCTTTGTTATCATTGTTATTCTTGATAGTAAACCCTCTGCCGAATAGATTATTTTTAATCTCATGTCGAAAGTTTACGAGGTCATTAGTATCTACTATCACCTCTCCACCGGAAATATTAGAAATATAGTTTACAATGTCCTGGAGTTGGCCATATTCTATGCTAAGGTTTGCAATAAAAGTATCAACATCGCTGTTCGCTGCAAGGTTGGCAATGCTAAGAATTCCATCGCCTGTAAGTCTCCCAAGGTTGGCTGCAAGCAACGTCTTGGCTTTTCTTGAAGCATCTGTTTTATCAGGTGTGATACCGTCGGCGGACATGGCTGCCTGAGATACCACATAGCGTATGATTTCGTTAAGCCTTATCCCAGTTGACGAACCGGTAATTGTGTAAAGGACCTTATTATCAGCGCCCCTGCTATAGCCCTTCTTTCTCACAAGCCCAGAGATAAGACGGGTTAATGAACCTGACTGTTTGCCACAGTCGATAAAGACCCTCGAGTTAATCGTAATTGTTGACTCCATAACCTTTGAAGAGTCTTCGAACTGGATTGTAAACTCGCCATGAGAATCTTTTGATAGATTAACCGAACAGAAAAGAGGAAAAACCGATGTCTTTACCGTAGCAGCACCGGTGAATGAATTGTATGTATAAAGGGTTGAATTGTTAGCCGTGTTATTTATCGTTATTACAGGCACGAGGGGTTTATAATAAAGGGGGTCTGTTGTTAGTATTTAGTAAACACCTGATTATTTTCTAGCGCCCATGCTGTATCTTGCCGGCCGTAGTACGCCATCGACGTAGACGTTTACTGTTCCATAGAAACCGCCACCACCACCGCCACTACCGCCCCGCTGTGCGCTTCCTCTCGGCCTCACGGTGACGTCTTCTGGTCTTCCGCCTTCACCTGCTATAAACATGGTTGGTCGTTTTACCGTTCCCTGATAACCATGTTGTTTGCCACCTCCCCAAACGCTTTGTAATTGACGCGAGATATTATTCACATTACTTGGTCCCCATGCAAGGTTTATTTTTATCGTTGGATGCATATTGTCTACCTTGTTTACAAATTTGTTAAGACCCTGATCTGCTTTTTGCATGTTGAGTTTCATCGTGGCTATATATTGCTGCCTTTCAACTCTGTTTTTAAATTTGCCGAGTGCTTCAGTAGTTTTCTGCTCATCAATAGACATAGGAATTTTGACATCAGGTGCTTTCCATTTTACTTCGCCATTTTTACCAACTTCAAGTGCACTAAAACCGGTTCTTCCAACTGAACCACCTGCTTGAAAATCTAGCGTAGTTGGTATTTTTATTGGTTGTTTTTTGAGTGCGTCTAATGCGCCACCAAAAGGGCTAGCACCGCCACCTGTAAGAGTTCGTATGCCTTCGATTATAGCATTCCACATGGCTATTCCGACATTCCCAAGATCTACTTTTGCTGCTTCTACTGCGTCAGTTAGGGATTTTGCTAATGCCTGCATCGCTTTTGTAGCGCTGGGTAAGTTTGTACTAAACCAGGTTGACAATCCTGTCCAGATAGCATTGCCTAAATCACCCCACCAGGTAGCAGCACCCTTCGGGTCTTTGGCAGCGTTTCCTAATGCAGTACCAATAGCAGTATACAACGCCGTGCCAATCTTTACAAAGAATCCACCCATTGCGATAAATCCCTGTATCCATACTTGAGGATTTAATAACTGTGTAAGTACTGGGTCAATCCATGTCCTAGCGACAAAAGTCAATCCTGCTTTTATTCCATCTAGTATTTTATTCCCTATCACTGTGGCTGCACCTTCCAGTCCTGCCAGATTGATACCAAAATTCTGTAAGACCCAGTTGTTTAATGCGGTTGAAGCCCCATCTATTGCTAACTGTATTCCTGTGCCTATACTACCAAAGCCGCCTGTTATATCACCTTGTCCTAACTTTGCGAAACCCTTTTGAATCAAATCTATAGAACCGCCTGGTTTGGTCATGTCAAAGGCAAATTGAGCGAATAGATTTTTTGCTGTGTTTACCATTGTACCTATTTTTTCCTGAAGACCTTTAACAGCGTCCTTCCCGAAAACACTCTCCAATCCTGTTTTTACACCCGCTGCCAGTGTTGAGAATGCGCCTGAAAGATTGCCGCTAAAAAGTTGTTTAAAGAATACCTCTGCACCTGCAAAAAATGGAATATTTTTCTTTATAATTTCCCATGTATCACTTGCCGCTTTCCAGATTTGAAGGAAAGCACCTTTCCAGTTCCCGTTTTTTATCTTTTCGACAAGTTTCTCTACTTCACCAAAGAAAGGAACGCTTTTTTTCAGGTCCTCCCAGAACTTGGTCGCTGCCTCTTGTATTTTCTTAAAGGCCGCGCCCCACTCTCCCTTTCTAATAAGGTTGAAGACATCTTCAATTGTCTGCTTCCAGACTCCGAACCTCTCCTTTAACCAGTTAATGACCCCGCCTATCGCATCCCTCAGCCCTAGAAAGTTGGTCTTAAAAGCGATAATGGCCAGAGTTATACCGCCAAGTATTAGCCCGATTGGTCCAAGGCCACCGATAAGGCCGCCACCACCTGTTAGCATTCCTTTAAGTCCACTGAAGGCACTGGTTAGCGTTCCTATTGTAGAGATTGCTAGTGGTGCGATAGAGAGATAAAAGTTCTGCTGAATATCGTTAAACCGTTCCTGGGCCTCACCTGCGTTCGTGGTTGCAACTCCTAACTGTTCTCTCAATAACTGGAGTTTAGTCTCTTTGTCTGAGAGTTGCTGCGTATTACCTACGCCTTCCTTACGCATCTTGGCAATGGCTAACTCTTCGCCCTTCAGTTCGGCTGCAGTATGCTTCCCGTCTTTTCTGTCCTTGGCAAGTTTTTGTTCTGCCTGGACTATTTTGTTTGAAGCAATTGCATAATCAAGTGAGCCTTTAGCGCCTGCCTTTCTGTCCTTGGCTATATCTTTTTCGAGGAGTCTTATGGCATTCTGTGTTTTACTGACCTTCAAGTTGGCCCTGTCAACCTGTAACTGGGCATCTCCCAGGTCCCGGTAAGAACGATAAGTGTTTACTATAGAAAGAGATAGAGTAGCGAAAGCGGTGGTTACCTGCCCGATACCGGCAACAGAAGATTTCATGCCTTTTCCAAGTGAACTCATGGCAGTTGAATTCTGCTGGACTTTGGTGCTGGACGTCTGGGCTGCGGTTCCAACACTGTTAAAGGCCGATACTACCTGCTGGCTTCCGGCCGCTTTAAACTGGACTT
>Ga0209811_10000586_pt1 | contig 14481 bp, 4 predicted proteins | sample Coa_R1_6_FD_187161 | JGI IMG/M metagenome (GOLD analysis project Ga0209811, IMG submission 187161) | Surface soil microbial communities from Centralia Pennsylvania, which are recovering from an underground coalmine fire. - Coalmine... | ecosystem: Environmental > Terrestrial > Soil >...
GCTTCCTCCGCCAGCCCCGGATCCGTCCGCTTCATCCTCTAGGGGTGCGCCGCCGCCAGCGTCTTCAGGGCGCCCTGGAGCTTCATGAACGAGACCGAGTCGCGCGGGCTGTACGCCAGGTCCTCGTACGCGATCTTCCCGGACCCGTCGACCACGAACACCGTGCGCTTGTTGTAGCCGTACTGCGCGTTGTAGCTGCCGTATCGCTTGGCGGTGGCGTGATCGTGGTCGCTCGCCAGCCGGAACGGCAGGTTGTGGAACTTGGCCCACTCGTGGTGCGAGAACATGTAGTCGCCGCTCAGGCCCACGACGTCGGCGTTCACGCCGCCGAGGGCGCTGAAGTTGTCGCGCAGCGTGCACACCTCCTTGGTGCAGCCGCCGCTCCAGTCGGCGGGGTAGAACGCGAGCACCACGTTCTTCTTGCCGGCGACCAGCGTCGAGAGCTTGAGCGAGTCACGGAACACCGAGTCCCGCGTGGCGTAGGGGAGGGAGAAATCGGGGGCGACGTCGCCCACGCGGGGGGCGGGCGCGTCGTCGGCCAGCGCGACGGCCGCGGCGGCGGTGAGGGCGAAGGCGAAGAACAGGGCTTTCATGGGTTCCTCAGGGGAGGTGGTTCGGACGGCCTTGCCGGGGTTGAGCCTAGCCGGGGGCTCACGGTGGTGCCAGCGGCCGATCCGGCAAGTGCGGCTCACACCACGTACGCGTGGGTGGGTCCATGGGTGACCGACGGAGTGGTACCGGTCCCCGGCCTCGCCGCGCGCATCGATGGTCACGCTCGGGACCTCTCTGCGACGAAAGGGTGCGCGACTCCCGTGCCCGACACGGTCCCTGCGGAGTCGCAGATTCCCATTGAGTGCACCTCGGTGCTGACCTAGCTTCGCGAAGCACCACCTTGCCGAGCCGCTAAAAGTCCCCCGGGCTCATCTACAGCGCCTTCCATCCGACCCGTGGAGGTTGCCTGTGCCGCGAATGCCCCGGATGCGCGTGTTCGTTGCCGCCCTCGTCCTCTGGATCTCGCCGCTCCGCGCCGCGGCCGCCGAGCCCGCCGCGGTCCCCGGCGAGCTGATCGTCCGCTTCCGCCACGACGCCAGTACCGCGCAGAGATCCACCGCGCTCGCGCGCGTGCCGGCCGCCACCCGGGTCCAGGAGTTCGCGTTCATCGATGCGGCCCTGGTGCGCTTCGCCAGCATGAGCACCAAGGACGCGATCGCCGAGCTCAAGAAGGCCCCGGAAGTCCTCTACGCCGAGCCCAACTACGAGATCCACGTCGCTCGCGTGCCGAACGATCCACGCTTCCCCGAGCTCTACGGGATGCGGAACCTCGGCCAGACCGGCGGCACGCCCGGCGCCGACATACGCGCCACGCTGGCGTGGGACCTGTTCACCGGCGACCCCAACCTGAAGATCGGCGTCATCGACACGGGCATCGACTACAACCATCCCGACCTCGCCGCGAACATCTGGACCAACCCTGGCGAGATCCCCGGCAACCATATCGACGACGACCACAACGGCTACGTGGACGACGTCCATGGCTACGACGTGGTGAACAACGACGGCGATCCCATGGACGATTTCGGCCACGGCACGCACTGCTCGGGGACGATCGCGGGCGTCGGCGACAACGGCGTCGGCGTCGTCGGCGTCAACTGGCACCTGAAGCTCGTGGGCATCAAGTTCCTGGACGCCTCGGGCAGCGGCTCGACGGCCGGCGCCATCGCCGCGGTGCAGTACGCCATCGTCGCGGGCGTGCGCCTCACCAGCAACTCCTGGGGCGGCGGCCCCTTCTCGGCGGCCCTGCTCGACGCCATCAACGCCGCGGGTGCGGCAGGCCAGCTGTTCATCGCCGCCGCCGGCAACAACGGGTGGGACACCGATGTCACGCCCGTCTATCCGGCGGACTACGACTCGCCGTACATCGTCTCGGTGGGCGCCAGCGACAACACCGACCACCTCGCGTTCTTCTCGAACCACGGCGTCAACAGCGTCGACCTCGCGGCGCCGGGCGTCGACATCCTGTCCACGGTCCCGGGCGGCGGCTACGAGACGCACTCGGGAACGTCGATGGCGTGCCCGCACGCGTCGGGCGTGTTCGCGCTCGCCGCCGGACGGTTCCCATTCGCCTCGAACCTGCAGCTCAAGGACCTGGTGCTCTCCAGTTGCGACTCGATCCCGGCACTCACCGGCCTCGTCCACGGTGCGCGCCGCTTGAACGCCTACCAGGCCATCCTGCTGCCGGACTCGCTGCCGCCGGCGCCGGTCGTGGACCTGTCCGTGGAGTCGTTCGGATCGACCGCGATCGACCTCACCTGGACGGCGAGCGGCGACGACGACACCTCGGGCACGGCGGCCGCCTACGACCTGCGTTACTCGACCTCGCCCATCGACACCGGGAACTTCGCGCTCGCGACACCCGCGCCGACGGGCGCGCCGCTGCACTCCGGCCTCACCGAGCACGTCGAGGTCTCCGGACTGTCCTACAACACGGCCTACTACTTCGCGCTGCGGGTGCTGGACGAGCTCGGGAACACGAGCCCGCTCTCGAACCTCGTCACCGGCGCCACGGTCGGGATCCCGCACATCGAGGTCACGCCGGCCTCGCTCAACGTGTCGCTCCTGACCGGCGACTTGAGCGTGCAACACCTGACCGTACGCAATACGGGTGAGGGCCGCCTGGACTTCACCACGTCTTCGGCGGAAAGCCTCGCCGCGGGTCTGCTCGCAACGATCGCGGCGCACGCCGCGACCGTCGACCCCGATCCCGCCCCCGCCCCGGGCGCGGAGCCGCACGCCGGCACCATCGGCGGGCGCGGTCCGGATCGCGGCGGATACCGCTGGCGCACGAGCGATGATCCCGGCGGTCCCACGTTCGGATGGGTGGACATCGCGGTGGACGGCACGCCCATCGCGTTCGCGAACGACGACGACATCTCCGAACCGCTCCCGCTCGGATTCGAGTTCCCGTTCTATGGCCGCAGGCTCACCTCGGTGCGCATCGGCTCGAACGGTTACCTCACGTTCGGTGGCAACGGCACGTGGAGCGCGAATGCCCCGCTCCCCACGGCCTCGGTGCCCGCCGACCTGGTGGCGCCGTGGTGGCAGGATTTCGGAGCGGGCGGACCGCGCTCGGTGATCTACCAGCGCGAGCCCGACCGGTTCGTGGTCTCGTTCGTCGCGCTGCCCACGCGGGGCGCGAACCAGACCCGGCGCACGTTCCAGGTGATCCTCGAGCGCACGGGCCGCATCGTCTACCAGTACCTTGCCCTGGGAGGGGTGACCGATCAGGGCACGGTCGGGATCCAGGCCCCCGGGCACGCCACCGGACTGCTCGTCGCCTTCGACGCAGGGTTCCTCCACGACCGCCAGGCGGTCGAGTTCCTGCCCCTCGGGCAGTGGCTGAGCGTGTCGCCACCCTCCGGGCGCGTCGCGGCCGGCGCCTCGCTGCCGGTCGACGTGACGTTCGACGCCACCGGGCTCTTCGGTGGTGTCTACGACGGCGTCGTGCACATCGCCAGCAACGACCCATCGCAGGCGACGACGCTCGTGGCGGCGTCGCTGCAGGTGACCGGCGCCCCGGACATCGCGGTGACGCCGGACTCGCTCGACTATGGTGGCCTGTTCATCGGTGCGGTCCGCGTCGACTCGGTGGTGGTCCGGAACGAGGGCACGGACGTGCTCCACGTGACGTCCGTGAGCTGCACGCCGTCGGTCTACACCGTTCCCGGCGGCGCGTTCGCGCTGCCGCCCGGCGGCACGATGACGCTGCCGGTCTCGTTCGCGCCCGGCGCCGCGATCCCCTATCCGGGTACGCTCACGATCGCGAGCGATGACCACGACGAGCCGGCGACGGTCGTGGATCTCGAGGGGCTGGGGTTGGTGCCACCCGACGTCGCGGTCGCACCCGCGTTCGTGTCCGCGGACCTGTTCACGGGCGGCTCCACCGAGCGCACGTTCCTCATCTCCAACACCGGCGGCAGCGAGCTCGACTTCAGCGTCCGCGCGCTGCGCCCGCCGGGCTCGGCGGCGCAGGCCTCGCTCACGATGCCTGTGGCCCTTCCCGAATCGCTGGCTGCGGTCGTGCACAATCACGTCGACCCGCACGCCACGGCCCCGGTACCCGAGGCCATCTATTCGGGCACGTTCCTCACCTTCGGGATCACGGAGTTGGGCGAGTTGATGCCCTTCCAGTACCCGCCCGGCAACGAGCACCTCGCGGTGGGGACCTATCTCGACGGTTACACGCTCGCCTATTTCGCCTCGGGGATCGACCAGATCGCGTTCTCCGTCTACACCTATCGCCAGAACATCGTGCCGTTCAGCTACCACGAGCTCGAGAACTCGGCGAACCGGGCGATCGTGGAGGTGGTCACGCACACCGCGGATGGCTACCTCGCGGTGCGCCGGCTATTCACCTTCCAGAAGACGCAGAAGGTCATCGACATCGAGACCCACGTGGAGAACATCTCCGGGCTCCCCGTGAGCGACGTGGTGTTCAAGGAGAACGCCGACTGGGACGTGGACAGCCAGTTCGGGAACACCTGGGACTACGACCGCAGCCGGAACCTCGCCTACGCGTCGTACACGCACTACGTGGGTTTCGCGTCCGAGCGCTCGCCGGACTTCATGGACGTGTACGGCTGGAACGACTACAACCGCCGGGGCACGACCGTGGAGTTCCCGGTCGGCCCCGTGTTCGGCCTGGACGGTCTCGAGACGCTGCACTTCAACCTCGGCGAGCTGGGTCCCGGGCAGGACGCGGCCGTGCACCTTGCCTACGGTGCCGGCAACACGCTCGAAGAGCTGCAGACCTTGATGGACCAGACGGTCGCGGGGCCGTCGTGGCTCTCGCTCGACCCGAAGGATGGCGTGGTCCCCGCGGGCGGCTCGCTCACGGTGCATGCCCACTTCGACGCTGCGGGCCTGTTCGGCGGCACGTACCTGGCCGACGTGCACGTGCTCAGCAACGACCCCGACGAGTCGGACGTGCTCGTGAACGCGCGGCTCAACGTGACCGGCGCGCCCAACATCGTGGTGGATCGGGACACCGTGGACTTCGGGCTGCCGTTCGCGGGGGTCACCCGCACCGACACGGTGGTCGTGCGCAACACCGGCACCGACGTGCTGAACCTGGCCGCGATCGCCACCACCGGCGCTCCCTACTTCACCACCGAGGCGCCCGGCAGCCTGGCGCCGGGAGCGAGCCGCGCCATCGCCGTGCGCTATACGCCCACCTTCCGCGGTATCTACAACGGTGCGCTCGTGCTCACCTCGAACGATCCCGACCGCGGCACGCTCCGCGTCGTGCTCTCGGCCCTCGCCCGCGTGCCCCCGGACATCACGGAGGCGCCGTCCGACGTCTCCGCCGACCTGCTCACCGGCGACGTCGCCACGCAGACGATCACGATCGACAACAGCGACGCGCAGGAGCTGGTGTGGTCCTCGAGTGTGGGCACGCCGTCCGTGGTCGCGACGAGCCCGGTGTTCGGGCCGTCCGCACCCTCGCCGGAGAAGAGCCCCAGCCCGGTGCCGCCGCCGGCCCCACCGTCGGGCGAGATCTATCACGAGGGGCTCGGACCCATGGCCCACGTCGCCCCGATCCACGCCCCCGGCTTCGTGGTCGAGGACGGCACGCTGGAAGCGGCGCTCGCCAATCTCGACGCCGGCGCCGCCGATATCAGCGCCGCCGTCCCCAATCGCTACGACTTCAGCGAGGGCGTGACCGGCAACAACATCAGCGACGGCGGCAACGACATGTACGACGGCGGGAACTTCCTCGGCACCGAGATGGGGGGGTTCCAGTACTCCGATGGCGTCATCCTCGGCGACGAGAACCTCGGCCCCGGCGGTCGCTACTTCACCCGCAAGTACCAGGGGCTGTTCGTGTTCGCCGCGGACAACGTGGGCACGAACACGTTCAACATCCAGGGCAACCTCGGCGCCGACGGCATCGGCAACGTGGATGGCTCGGTGCTCCAGGTGCTCTCGGCCGGCGTCACCTACCGCGGCTTCGTGAAGCGCGTGTACAACGCCGGTGACCCGTCGGTGAACCACATGATCATCGTCGCCGACGCGCCGCTCGCCACGCACGCATTCTCCACCAACACCAACGACGACTACCACCAGGTGAGCGGGCTCCAGTCCGTCCGGCGCATCTACTACCTGCTCTATGCCGGCACGGCCGGTGGCTACATCGACGACGCCGCGGCGCTGAACATCATGAAGACGTTCCTGCGCGTGCTGCGCCCGCTCGGGCCGTGGCTCGAGGTCACGCCGAGCGCCGGCGTGCTGTCGCCGCGTGGCCACGCCGACGTCACCGTGCGCTTCCGCGCCGCAGGTCTCGTCACCGGCGACTACTTCTCCGACGTGCACATCCAGAGCGACGACCCGGACGAGCCGGACCTCGTCACGCACGCGCACCTGCACGTGACCGGCGCTGCCGACATCGCCGTCGAGCCCGACAGCCTGGCGTTCGCGACCACGTTCGTGGGCAGCGCGCGCCTGGACACGGTGGAGGTGACGAACGCCGGCACCGACCTGCTGTCGGTGACCTCGGTGGCCTCTTCGTCCGCGCAGTTCCAGGTGCCGGGGGCGGGGTTCGACCTCAACCCGGGCGCGAGCCGCCTGCTGATGGTGACGTTCGCGCCCACCGTCCAGGGCACCCACACCGGCACGCTCACGATCCACAGCAACGACCACGACATGCCGGCCGCGACCGTGGACATGCGCGGCGACGCGCTCATCCCGCCCGACATCGAGGTCAGCCCCGACTCGCTGTTCGCGGACCTCTTCACCGGCGACACCCTGCGGACGGTGCTGTCGCTCGGGAACGTGGGCGGCAGCGACCTCACGTTCGAGATCGCCGCCCAGAGCACGCCCGTCGAGTCCGTCTCCGTCGCCGCACTCCAGGCGGCGCTGCCGCCCGCGGGTGCGGTGCCGTGGGGAGGAGGCTTCCAGCCGCCCACGAGGCAATCGCGACCCGGGACCCCGCCGGTGGCGCGCGTCTCGGTCACGGGGGCTTCCACGCTGCTGGTCACGACCACGGACGTCTACTACTCGGTGGAACGCGCGCTGCGCGAGCTCGGCGTCGCCTACGACTACGTCTACACGGAGAGGTTCGCGTCGGTCGATTTCACGCCCTACAAGACCATCGTCGTCACCATGAACGGCGGCTATATCGAAGCGGCCGACGTCCAGGCCCTCGCCAACGCCGCGGCCTCGGGCAAGCACCTCATCATGCTCGGCGGCACCAACTATCCTCCGTACTACAACGGTCTCCAGGCGTACCTGCTGCAGCACACCGGCGAGCAGGGGTGGGTCGCGTCGGCTCCGCCGCACCTCACGGTCACGGCGCCGTCCGATCCGCTGGCCACGGGCATTCCGAGCCCGAACACGTTCTCGGACTACAACGCCTCGGCCTACATGCTGCGCGTGTCCGACCCCGCCGCGGGCGTCGTGGCGGTGAACGGCGACGGCCACCCCGCTCTTCTCCACAAGCAGATCGGGACCGGCTCGCTCGTGTACTTCGTCAACGTGCCGGACTCCTACTTCTGGTATTACGAGCGTGACTACCAGGTGCAGCGCCAGGTGATCCAGAACGCGCTGGCATGGAGCGGCGCCTCGTGGCTCTCGTTCATCCCCAGATCCGGCGCCCTGCCAGCCGGCGAGCAGCTGGACGTGGTCGCCAAGTTCGACGCCGCGGGTCTCATCGGCGGCGACTACCGCGCCACGATCCACGTGCGCAGCAACGACCCGGACGAGCCCGACGTCACGCGGCCCGCGCACCTGCACGTCACCGGGGTGCCGAACATCGCGATCTCGCCGGATTCGATCACGTTCGGCAGCTTGTTCGTGGGCGCCGTGCGCACGGACAGCATCACGGTGAGCAACACCGGCACCGACGTGCTGCACGTGACCGCGGTCACGGCGACACCGGGCGCCTTCCACGCGCCACCGCCGCTGGACCTGGCGGTGGGCGAGAGCCGCACGCTGCCGGTGACGTTCGCGCCGACCGCGCCGGGGATCTACACGGGCACGCTCGAGTTCACGAGCAACGCCCACAACGCTCCCACGCTCACCGCGCTGCTCTTCGGCGAGGGCCTGGTGGCGCCCGACATCGCCGCCACCCCCGAGTCGCTCGCCGTGAGCGTGTTCTCGGGCGACATCATTTCACGCACGCTGCTGATCCAGAACACCGGCGGCAGCGAGCTGACGTGGCAGAGCGCGGCCGTCAGCGTCGCCGAGCTCGCGCAGAGCCCGGTGTTCAGCGGGATCGCGGCGGCTCCGGGCGCCCCGCCGGCCGCGGCGAAGCCAACATCGGTCGCGATCCCCGGGGTGCCGCCACTCGATCGCATGTACATGGAGCCACTGAAGTCGGCGCCCGCGCCGGCGCCGGTCCGCGGTGGCGGTCGCGCGACGCTCGTGCTGGAGGGCGAAGGGCTTCTCGCGGGAGAGCCGGCACCGGCTCCGGATCCATCGAGCGCCGGCCCGGGCGTTCCCGCCACGGCCACCGCCGCGGCCATCGCACCCATGGCGCTGACGTCGCTCGAGGGCGTGCTCGGTGCGCTGGATGCGGGCGCGGGATCGGTGACGTCGCAGATCCCGCTGCGCTACGACTTCCTCGAGGGCGAGTCCGGGGCGTCGATCTCCGATGGCGGCGGCGACATGTACGACAGCGGCAACTTCCTCTTTGGCGACTTCGGGCCGGTGGCCTACACGAACGGTCCCATCGTGCCCGAGTCGGCGTTTGGGGCGGGCGCCCGCTATTTCACGCGCAAGTACCCCGGGCTGTTCGTCCTTGCCGCCGATCTCCACGGCATCGGCGCCTTCAGAGTACAAGGGGACCTCGGCGCCGACGGCTCGGGCAGCGTGGACGGCTCCGTGCTCCAGACGACGCTCGCGGGCGTGACCTACCGCGCGTTCGTCAAACGCGTGTGGGGCGCCGGCGATCCGAGTGTCAACCACATGATCATCGTCGCCAACGCCAGCGCGTCGACCCACGCGTTCGCCACGTCCACGAATGACGACTACCACCAGGTCTCGGGCCTCGCGACGAGCCCGCGGCTCTACTACCTGCTGTTCGCCTCGAGCGGCGGGAACTACGTCAGCAACATCGCCATGCAGCAGATCATGACGACGTTCCTGAACCTGGTGAACCGGGCCCCGCCGTGGCTCGCGGTGGACCCGGACTCGGGTTCCACGCCGGCCGGCGGCAACACGCCGTTGAACGTGCACTTCGATGCCACCGGGCTGCTCGGCGGCGACTACCGGGGCGCGATCGAGGTGGTGAGCAACGATCCCGACGAGAACCCGTTCCTGGTGCCGGTGTCGATGCACGTGACCGGCGCGCCGAGGATCGTGGCCTCGCGCGACACGATCGCGTTCGGCACGCTGTTCACCGGTGCGGCGCGCAACGACTCGGTGGTCGTGCGCAACCCCGGTACCGACGTGCTCCACGTCACGGGTGTCTCCGCCGCACCGGGCGTGTTCACCGTGCCCACGACGCCGTTCGACCTGGCGCCCTCCGCCGAGCGGACGCTCGTCGTGCACTACGCGCCCACGGTGCCGGGTGGCTCGACCGGGGCGCTGACGCTGCTCAGCAACGACCCGGTGCGACCATCGCTGGACGTCGTCCTCACCGGCAACGCGGTCGATGCGCCGATCGCCGGCGTGGCGCCGCCGTCGCTCAGCTTCAACCTGCCCGAGGGAGGCCATCAGCAGCTCACGCTGACGCTCTCGAACACGGGCGGCAGCGACCTCACGTTCAGCGTCAGCGCCAGCTCCGGCGCGCTCGCGACCTCGACACCGGCGATGCCGGAGGCGATCCAGGTCTCGAAGGGGCTGCCGTCGCCGCGAGAAGCGCCGCGGCCGCCACGAGCCTCTGCGGTCGTGCCCGCTCTCGAGCGCCCGCTCTCCGGCAACCACGTGCTCGTGATCGCCGACGGCGGCACGCAGGACGACGTGATCCCCGTGCTCACGGGCGCCGGGTACGTGGTCACGCAGGTGATCGACGACTCGATCTACGACGGCAGCAATCCGCCGCTCTCGGGCTTCGACCTGGTCGTGTTGCTGGACGGCCCGGGCGTGACGACCAACATGCCCACGGGCGGCCAGACCGCGATCCGGGACTTCGTGCTCGCGGGCGGAGGGATGATCTCGACCGAGTGGCTGGCCTACGAGGTGGCGAACGGCAACTACTCGATCCTGCAGCCCCTGATCCCGCTCACGTGGGTGACCTACGGCGAGGGGCTGTTCACATGGAGCGTCGCCACCGCGCACCCGGTCACGGCCGGGGTGAGCCCGTCGTTCAACGTCTCCACGTCCGCCGACCTGGGCACGGCGAACTCCGGCACCGTGCTGGTGACGAGCAGCTCGGGGAACCCGATGGTGATCGTGAAGCAGGCGGGCCTCGGCCACGTCGTCCACTTCTCCTGTGGTGGGAACTTCAACGGGTTCCATCCGTTCACCGTGCCCGACATGCAGCGCCTGCTCGTGAACGCCGCCAACTGGATGACCGGCGCCGCGGTGCTCGCCACGTCGCCTGGGAGCGGCACGGTGCCCGCGCACGGCTCGCTCGACCTGGCCGTGACCGCGGACGTGGGCACTCTGTCCCAGGGCACGTACGACAACACGCTCGTCGTCTCCACGAACGATCCCGTGCATCCGGTGCTGCTGGTGCCGGCGACGATCACGGTGACCGCCGCGCCCAACATCGTCCTGTCGCCCGACACGCTCCGCTTCACGTCCACGGTCGTGGGCGCGAACCAGGTGGACACGGTGCAGGTCACGAACCCGGGCTCGCAGACGCTCCACGTCACCTCGGTGGCGGCCGGGGCGCCGTTCAGCGCGCCCGCGGCGGGCTTCGATCTCGCGGCCGGGGCGACGCACAAGATCCCGGTGACGTTCGCGCCGCTCGCGCCGGGGACATTCACCGGCTCGCTGGCGGTCGCGAGCGACGATCCCGACCGGCCCACGGCGACCGTGACGCTCAAGGGCACCGGCCTCGCGGCAGGTTTGAGCGAGTCGGCGGCGGCGGCGGCGCTCGAGCCTCCGGTGCTGACACTCGCGCTCCAGGGCCTGGTGCCGAACCCGCCGGTCAAGGACCTCGTGGTGGCGTTCTCGCTGCCGAACGCCGAGCCCGCGAGCGTGGAGCTGCTGGACCTGGCCGGGCGCCGCCTGCGCCAGGTCGAGGTGGGCTCCGCCGGACCCGGCCGCCACAGCGTCTCGCTCGGCGCCATGGCAGGGCTCGAGAGCGGCGTCTACTGGGTGAGGCTCCGCCACGGTGGACAGTCGCTCGTGAGCAAGTGTGTACTCATGAGGTGAGCGGGCCGCAGGAACCAGAGCCATCGGGGGAGAGCCCCCGGCCGCGCGAGCCCGGCGCTCCTCCCGAGCGCTGGGCTCGCGTCGGTGAACGCTTCCACGAGGCATTGGCGCTCGACGCCGACGAGCGCGAGCACTTCCTCGCCTCGCTGGAGCAGGAGGACGCCGCGCTCGCGCGCGAGGTGCGCTCGCTGCTGTCGGCGCACGCGCAGGCGAGCGGTTTCCTCGCCGGCCCGCCGGCGACACCGCCGGCACGAGGGGCTTCGCCCGGCGACCGGCTCGGCCCGTACCGGCTGGTGGAGGAGATCGGACGCGGCGGCATGGGCGTGGTATTCCGCGCCACGCGCGACGACGGCGACTTCACGCGCGAGGTGGCGATCAAGTTGATCGCCCCGGAACTGCGCTCGGACGAGGTCCTGAAACGCTTTCGCGCCGAGCGGCAGATCCTGGCGATGCTCGAGCATCCGCACATCGCGCGGTTGCTGGACGGCGGCACGGCTCCGGACGGGAGCCCCTACCTGGTGATGGAGTTCGTGCGCGGGCGCACGCTGCTCGACTACTGCGACGCCGCGAACCTCGGGATCGACCAGCGGATTACGCTGTTCCTGCAGATCTGCGACGCGGTGCAGTTCGCCCACCAGCGCCTCGTGGTGCACCGCGACCTCAAGTCCGCGAACATCCTCGTCGGCGAGGACGGTTCGCCGCGGCTGCTCGACTTCGGCATCGCCAAGCTGCTGGCGCCCGAGGGCGGCGTGCCCGCTACGACGCTGACGCTGCCCATGCAGCGCATGCTCACGCCCGATTACGCGAGCCCCGAGCAGTTGCGCGGCGAGCCCGCCGCGGTGGCGAGCGACGTCTACTCGCTGGGGGTGATCCTCTACGAGCTGCTCTCCGGCCGCCGGCCGCTCCAGTTCCCGGCGCGCACGCCGGATGAGATCCTGCGCGTGGTCACGCAGGTGGATCCGGTGCCGCCGAGCGCCGCCGTCACCCGTTCGCCGGGCGGCGAGGCGGCAACCCGCCGCGGCGACACCACGCAGCGACTCCGGCGCCGGCTCTCGGGCGACCTGGACCACGTCGCGCTCAAGGCGCTGGAGAAGGATCCGTCGCGCCGCTATGCCACGGTGGACCTGCTCGCGCAGGACATCCGGCGCCATGTGGACGGCCTGCCGGTGCTCGCGCGTGGGCAGGCCACCGCGTACCGCATGGAGCGCTTCGTGCGGCGGCACCGCGCCGCGGTCGCGGCCGCGACGCTGATCGTGGTGGCGCTCTTGATCGGGCTCGCGGGCACCACCTGGCAGGCGAGCGTGGCGCGCCGCGAGCGCGACCGCGCGCAGCGCCGGTTCGACGACGTGCGTGCGCTCGCGCACGCGGTGGTGTTCGACATCCATGACGCCATCGCCAACCTTCCCGGCTCGACACGCGCGCGGGAGACGCTGGTGCGGCACGCGCTCCGCTACCTGGACGGCCTGAGCCACGAGGCGAAGGGCGATCTCTCGCTCCAGCACGAGCTGGGGGTGGCGTACGCGAAGATCGGCGACGTCCAGGGCCGGCCGATGTTCCCGAACCTCGGGCGCACGGCCGACGCGCTGCGCAGCTACGAGCGCTCGCTCGCCCTGCTCGCCGAGGTGGCGCGCGCGCAGCCGGAATCGGTGACGGTGGTGCACGACTTGATCGTCGTCTCCCAGCGCCGCGCCGACCTGCTGCGCATCACCGGCCGCACCCAGGAGGCGATGGCGGAGTTCCTGCGCGCGCGCGAGCAGGCGCAGGCACAGCTCGCACGCCATCCGCGCGATCCGCTGTTCGAATCCGACCTGTGCGTCGGCTACGGCCGCCTGATCGACATGAAGAGCGCGGCCGCCGACACCGCCGGCGCGATCGTGGAGTGCACGGACTACCTGGCGCTCGTGGAGCGGCTCTACGCCGAGCACCACGGCGAGCAGGACTATCGCCGCGGGGTGTTGATCGCGTGCACGAAGATGGCGCAGGTGCGTGCGCTGCGCGGCGACCGCGACAGCGTGCTCGTGTTCTACGTCCGCGCCGAATCGCTGGCACGCGAGGCGGCGGCGGCGCTGCCCGACAACACGGATGCGACACGCGACCTGTCGATCGTCTACGGCGCGCATGGGCTCTACCTCGCGGAGGTGGGAGCGCTCGACTCGGCGCTCGCCGTCTACGGGAAGGGCCAGCACATCGCCGAGCGGCTCGCCGCCGCCGACCCCGACAACGCGATGGAGCAGATCGATGTCGCGGACGGCCACTACGAGATCGGCACCATGCTCTCGGGCGGCGGTCGGCATGAGCAGGCCCTCGAGCGCTTCCGCGATGCCGCGCAGCGCTATCAACGGCTCGCGGCGGCGGATACCGGCAACACGCAGCTCCGGCTGTCGGCGGCGATGAGCTGCCGGCAGGCGGGCGAGGCCTGCCAGGCGCTCTCGGTCCGGGTATCCTCCGCCGCCGAGCGCGCCCGCTGGCGGCAGCAGGCGATCGAGTGGCTGGACCGGAGCCTGCGCTGGTACCAGCCGCTCGCGGACGCGGGCGCGCTGGTGGGAGATGACGTGGGCGCACCCAAGGTGATCCGCGCCCGGCTCGTGGCACTGCGATCGGGAGGTTAGGAGATGTTGACATTGCGCGAACTCGTCGGCACCGAGCTGCGTTGGGTCCAGCCCCATGCACTGCAGCGGGAGTTCGAGCTCCGCTCCGGCGAGGAGACGGTGGCGACGCTCGCGTTCCGCTCCGCGTTCGGCTCGCTCGCGAGCGCGCGCACGGACGAGGGCCAGTGGACGTTCAAGCGCGTGGGCTTCTGGCGCTCGCACGTCACCGTGCGCGAGGCGGGCAGCGACACCGACCTGGCCGTGTTCCGCAACAACACCTGGACGGCCGGCGGCACGCTGGAGCTCGCCGATGGGCGGGCGTTCCGCGCCAACACGAACTTCTGGATGACCACGTACCAGTTCACGGACGCGAGCGACCAGCCGCTGGTGCGGTTCACGCACGTGGGCGGGACGTTCCACCTCTCGTGCGCCGTCGAGGTGGAGCCGGCGGGCGTGAAGCTGAAGGAGCTGCCGTGGCTCCTGGCGCTCGGCATCTACCTGATCGTGAAACTGCGCGACGACGCCTCCGGTGCCGCGGCGGCGGGTGGCGCGGCGGCAGCCGGTTGAAGCACCT
>Ga0209811_10000587_pt1 | contig 14476 bp, 14 predicted proteins | sample Coa_R1_6_FD_187161 | JGI IMG/M metagenome (GOLD analysis project Ga0209811, IMG submission 187161) | Surface soil microbial communities from Centralia Pennsylvania, which are recovering from an underground coalmine fire. - Coalmine... | ecosystem: Environmental > Terrestrial > Soil >...
TGACCAAAGCGATAACCGATCGCGACCCCGCCGCCGCCAAGCGCGCGTTCGACGCGATGATGGAAATGAAAAAGATCGACATCTCTGCAATCGAGGCGGCGCGCCGCGGTTGAATTTGCGATCTTCGAAACGCGCGTCTCGCTCCAGAACGGCCACTCAGGAGGAACCATGGCCCGGACTCTCCGATTGCTCAGCCCTCTCGTCGTGCTCGTCGCCGCGTGCGCCACCGGCGGCGACGACGGGTCGCGCCTCGTCAGCGTGAATCACTACGTCCGGGTGAAATCCACCGCGCCCGGCTTTGCCGGCCAGGACGCGCAGATCTACGTGCGCGAGGTGGCGCTCGCAGGCACCGTGCGCGACGGCAAGGCCGCCGACCGCGTGGTGCTGTTCGTGCACGGCGCGGGCACGCCGGCGGAGGTCACCTTCGACGTTCCCTACAAGGACTACAGCTGGATGGCGTATCTCGCCAAGGCGGGTTTCGACGTCTTCGCGATGGACATGACCGGCTACGGCCGCTCGACGCGCCCATCCGCGATGAACGACCCCTGCAACTTCTCCAAGGCACAGCAGGTGCAGTTCGTCCCGGGCCTCATCCCGGCCCCGTGCGCGCCGTCGCATCCCTCGCCCATCACCACGATGGGCTCGGACTGGAACGACATCGGAGCGGTGGTCGATCGCCTGCGCGCGCTTCGCCGCGTCGACAAGGTCTCGATCGTGGGCTGGTCGCAGGGCGGCCCGCGCTCAGCCGGCTACGCGGCGCGCAACCCGGACAAGGTCGCGCGGCTGGTCGTGCTGGCGCCCGCGTACAACCGTGCGGGGCCGCTCGAAGCTCCCAGCCCTCTCCCGCCCAGCGACGGTCCGATGACCGCGCAGTCCCAGGCGGACTTCACGGCCAACTGGGACCGCCAGGTCGGTTGCCCCGAACAGTACGAGCCCGCCGCCAGCACCGCCGTGTGGACCGAGATGCTCGCTTCCGATCCCGTCGGCGCCACCTGGGGCACCGGCGTGCGCCGCGCGCCGTCAGTGCCGACGTGGGGCTTCAACCAGGTCGCGGTGGCGAAGATCCAGACGCCGTTCCTGATGGTCGCGGGCGCGCACGACAAGCAGGTCGCGCCTCAACGGGTCCGGGACCTCTACGCGGACCTGGGCTCGAAGCAGAAAATCTTCATCGACCTTGCCTGCTCGTCCCACAACGCCATGTGGGAAAAGAACCACCTGTTGCTGTTCAAGGCCTCGCTCGAATGGCTGAAGGACGGCAAGGTGAACGGAATGTCCGAAGGCGAATTGAGGCTCGGTTACTAGTTTCTTCGCGCATGAAGTGGCGCTTCTCGCTGCGTCCCTCCAACACGCGCGACTGGCAACCCGACGTCGCGCGCGTAGCGACCGCCGATATCCAGGGCGACCTGGTGACGGTGAAGAACGTCCGCAACTTTCGCTACCGGTCCGAGACCGACTTCGACGAGCGCTGGGAAGAGCGCCGGCTCGACCTGGCCAGGCTGGACGGCCTCGATATTTTCTTTTCGTACTGGGGTGCGCCGTTGGTCGCTCATACCATCATGAGCTGGTCGTTCGCGGATGAGCAGCATCTGGCCGTCTCGGTCGAGACGCGAAAGACGAAGGAACAGGAGTATTCGACGCTCGCCGGCTTCTTCCGGCAGTACGAGCTGATCTACGTCGCGGCCGACGAACGCGACGTCGTGAAGCTTCGCACCAACATCCGCGGCGAGGATGTCTACCTCTATCGCCTGCGGACCACTCAGCGGGCCGCGAAAATCCTGCTGTTGGACTACTGCGAAGCAATGAATGCGCTCGCCCGCGAGCCGCGCTGGTACAACGCGCTGCTGACGAACTGTACGACCGCCATCCGCCAGCGCGTCATCCACGCCGGCGGAAAAATGCCGCTCTCATGGAGGCTGCTGGCGAACGCCTACCTGCCCGAGCTGCTCTACGAACGCGGCTCCCTCGACGCGAGCCGGCCCTTCGCCGAGCTGAAGGCGATCAGCCGCATCAACGATCGCGCGCGCGCAGCCGGCGCGGCCGAGGACTTCCCGGCCAGGATCCGCGCGGGGCTGCCGATGCCGCAGCCGGGATAGGCCACGTCAGAAATACACCCGCGTCCTCCCCGGCTCGCGCGACACCTCGTACAGCGCAGAGCGCCCGACGTTGGCCACTTTGCGCACGCCGGCGTGCGACAGCAGGGTCTCGCTCGCGAAGTCGACGTCCTCGTTGCACACGAACCGCAGGTCGACGACCGACAGGTTCGCGGCGACGGCCTGCCGCAGGATGCGGTCGTTGAAGATGGCGAGCGCCGCAGCGGCGGCGCGCTGTCGCGAGGGCTCCTCGTGGCGCGCGGGCACCAACGTGCACACCACCGTCGGCAGGCCGGCCTCGAGCGCCGACTTCACGAGCTTGGCGAAGACGTCCTCGAACTGGTCGGCAGCCACCACGAGGGTTTCCAGCGCCTCGCTTACCGACTGCGCGCGCGCCCGGAGCAATCCGCTCGCCTCGATCGCCCAGCCGCCGTCCACGCAGATGCCGATGTGGGTCGCATCGAGGGGGATCACCCGCGACCAACCGCGTTCCAGAACGTGCGGCGCCTCGAGCACGGTGAGCTTCCAGGGATTTCGCGGACGCGGGACGAGTACGTCCTCGGCCGGATCCACACCCATATCGATGTTCTGGAGCGCGTCCCCGAGCAACACCAGATGGCGGATGACGTCGGGCGCGCTCCCGCCTTCCATGACGGAATCGGGCTGCACGATTTCCTCCTTTGTCTAGACCGGGATCTGCTGTACTGCGGAAGCGCTGCCGGGATGCCTTCCTGACGGAGGCTCAGTGCGCCTTTTCCCAATTCTGTCCTGAACCGACGTCGACGACAAGCGGGACCTTGAGCTGCGCGACCCCGCTCATGAGCCTCGGAATTTCGCCCTTGACGAGCTCGAGCTCGGCCGCGGGCACCTCGAGCACCAGCTCGTCGTGGACCTGCATGATCAGCCTGGAGCCGAGCTTCTCGCGGTCGAGCCAGCCCTGGACCGCGATCATCGCCAATTTGATCAAGTCCGCGGCCGTGCCCTGCATTGGTGCGTTGATCGCCGCGCGCTCGGCGCCGCTGCGGCGCGCGGGGTTGGCGCTCTTGATCTCGGGCAGCCACAGCCGCCGGCCGAGCACGGTCTCGACGTAGCCGCGGTCGCGCGCCAGCTTCCTCGTATCCTCCATGTACTTCGCCACCCCCGGGTAGCGCGTGAAGTAGCTCGAGATGTAGGCCTGCGCGGTGGCGCGCTCGAGGCCCAGCTGCTGCGCCAGGCCGAAGGCCGACATGCCGTAGATGAGGCCGAAGTTGATCACCTTGGCGTAGCGGCGTTCTTCGGGCGAGACCTCGGCCAGCGAGCGGGCGAAGACTTCCGCCGCGGTGGCGCGGTGGATGTCCTCGCCGGCCGCGAACGCCCGCAGCAGGCTCTCGTCGCCCGAGATGTGAGCCATGATGCGCAGCTCGATCTGCGAATAGTCCGCGCTCACGATCGAGCGCCCCTGCGGCGCGACGAAGGCCTCGCGGATGCGCCGGCCCTCGGGCGTCCTCACCGGTATGTTCTGCAGGTTGGGATCGTTGGAAGACAGGCGACCGGTGACCGCGATCGCCTGGCCGTAGGTGGTGTGCACCCGTCCGGTCCGCGGATTCACCATCTTCGGCAGCTTGTCGGTGTAGGTCGACTTGAGCTTCGAGATCTCGCGATGATCGAGCAGCATCCGCGCGAGCGGGTGGTCGAGAGCGAGCTTCTCGAGAACCTCCTCGTCGGTCGAGGGCGCGCCCGAGGGCGTCTTCCTGACGACCGGGATGCCTTTCTTCTCGAAGAGTATTTCGGCGATCTGCTTGGGAGAACCGAGGTTGAACGGCTGCCCGGCCTCCTTGTGCGCCCTGCCCTCCAGCTCCAGTATTTTCTGCCCGAGCTCGTGGCTCATCGCCTCGAGCTGGCGCGCTTCGATCAGCACGCCCGTTCTCTCCATGCCGTATAGCACCTCGCGCACCGGCATCTCGATCGCGCTGTAGATGGCGGCGAGCTTCTCCTCCGCGGCGAGCTTCGGGTGGAGCACCGCGTGCAGCTGCAGCGTGATATCGGCGTCCTCAGCCGAGTACTCCGCGGCGCGCGCCACGTCGACCTGCTCGAACGGAAGGCGCTGCGCGCCGGTGCCGGTCACCTCGTCGATCGAGAGCGGCTTCGCGCCGAGATGGCGCGCGGCGAGGCTCTCCACGTCGTGGCGAGCGCTGCTCTCGATCACGTAGGATTCGAGCAGCGCGTCGTGCTCGACGCCCCGCAGCGCGATGTCGTGGTTGGCGAGGACATGCTGGTCGTACTTGATGTCGTGGCCGACCTTCCTGTGACGGTCGCTTTCGAGCCAGGGCTTCAGAGCCGCGAGCGCTTTCCCGATTTCGATCTGGCCCGGCGCGCCGGCGTAGCGGTGCGCGAGAGGCAGGTAGGCCGCACGCCCCGCTTCAGTCGCGAACGACAATCCCACGAGCCGGGCGTGCATCGGCTCGTCGCTCGTGGTCTCGGTGCCCAGAGAGACGAGCCCGGCGGCGTCGAGCTCCGCCAGCCAGCGTGACAGGTCGGCCTCGGTGGACAGGGTTTCGTGGCGGCGCTCGAACTGCGCGCGAGCGGGCGCCGGGCTCTCGGGAGCGGGCTGCGGCTCGGGGGCCCGGGCCGGGGATTCTTTCAGCCACGACTTGAATCCGAAGCGCGAAAGGAGATCGGCGAGCTTCTGCTCGTCGCGCGGCGCGAGCTTGAGATCTTCCAGATCGACGGGCAGCTTCACGTCGCATTTCACCGCGAGAAGCTGCCGCCCCTTGGGAAGCCAGTCGAGCGCCTTGCGCAGGTTTTCGCCGACCGCGCCGCCGATCTCCGACGCGTGGCCCATCACCTCCTCGAGCGAGCCGTAATGCGAGACCCATTTCGCGGCGGTCTTCGGGCCTACCTTGTCGACGCCGGGAACGTTGTCGACCGAATCGCCGACGAGAGTCATGTAATCCAGAATACGCTCGGGCGGAACGCCGAACTTCGCCTTCACGCCTTCGGGGTCGAGGCGCTCGTTCGACATGGTGTTCACCAGGGTCACGCGCTCGCTCACCAACTGCGCGAGATCCTTGTCGCCGGTCGAGATCACGCAGCGGATGCCGCGCCTGTCGGCCTCGCGCGCAAGCGTTCCGATCACGTCGTCGGCCTCGACGCCGTCGACCTGCAGCAGCGGCCAGCCCCAGGCGCGGATCGCGTCGAGCAGCGGCTCGACCTGCGAGCCGAGATCGTCGGGCATCGGAGGGCGGTTGGCCTTGTACTTGTCGTACAAGTCGTCGCGAAAGGTCTTGCCGCGCGCGTCGAACACGCAGGCGGCGTAATCGGCCTCGTGGTCGGCGAGCAGCTTGCGCAGCATGTTCAGCACGCCGTAAATCGCGCCGGTGGGCTCGCCCGCGGCGTTGCGCAGATCGGGCAGCGCGTGAAAAGCGCGGTACAGATACGACGACCCGTCGACCAGCAGCAGCGTTTTTTCCAAGGGAACTATTCGAAAGAGCCCGGCGTCCCATTATGTCAGAATTCGTCATGGGTTCTGATAGACTCGCCGGATGCGTACTCGCTCCATGCGAAGCGTTCTCGTTATCGTGCTTCTCGCCCTTGCGCTGCCGGTCGCAGCGCAACAGCGGCCGCCCAAGCTCGAGCCGCTTCCCGAGCTTCCGCCGCCTCCGGCCGGCGCATCGGACCGGCCCGAGGAGGCGCCGGTGCGCATCCGCTCCGGCCAGGACCAGGTCGAAGAGCAACTCGTCGACGGGCGCCACGTGGTGCGCGTGACCACTCCGTCGGGGCAGGAGTACTGGCTGGTCGAGGACCTCAACGATGGCACCGGAATAAAAAACGAGAGCCTGGATCACGGCGTGCGCGCGCCGCTTTGGGTGATCAAACGGTTCTGACGCTCGCGCGGGCGTCATGTCGGTCTTCACGCGCGTCACTCCCGAAGAACTGTCGGCCTGGCTCAAGCGCTACGCGATCGGCACGCTCGACGGGCTGCAGGGCATCGCCGCCGGTATCGAGAACACCAACTACTTCGTCACCACGTCGCACGGTCGTTTCGTCCTCACGCTGTTCGAGAGGCTCGCCGCGGCGGAGCTTCCGTTCTATCTGAATCTCATGGCGCACCTGGCGCGCCACGGCATTCCCTGTCCGGCGCCGATCGCCGATCGCGGCGACAAGTATCTGGGGACCCTCAACGGCAAGCCCGCCACCATCGTCACCTGCCTGCCCGGCACACCGATCGCCGCGCCGGGGACCGCGCACTGCGAGCAGGTGGGCGCCATGCTCGGCGACATGCATCTGGCCGGGAGCAGCTACGCGGGACAGCTCGAGAATCCGCGGGGGCCTGGATGGTGGCGCGCGGCCGCGCGCCACGTCGAGCCGTTTCTCGACGAGCTGCGCCGCGGGCTGCTCGCCTCCGAGCTCGAGTTCCAGGCTCAACACCGCGGGCTCGATCTGCCGCGCGGCCCGGTGCACGCGGACCTGTTCCGCGACAACGTGCTGTTCGACGGAGAACGCATCGGCGGTGTGATCGATTTCTATTTCGCCGGGATCGATGCGTTCCTGTTCGATGTCGCGGTGGCGGTCAACGACTGGTGCGTCGATCCCTCGGGCGAGATCGACGAGACGCGCGCGCGGGCGCTGCTCGACGCGTACCGCCGGGCGCGCGCGTTCACCCGGGGCGAGCGCGAGGCATGGCCGGTGCTGCTGCGCGCCGCGGCGCTCCGATTCTGGCTGTCGCGCCTGTACGATTTCTACCTGCCGCGCCCGGGGGAGCTCACCCATGCGCACGATCCCGAGCATTTTCGCCGGATCCTCGAGGCGCGCCGCGCCCGCTCGTTGCCTCTTGTATGAAATCTCCGGGCGTCCCACACTATCCGCCCAGGGTCAGGGCGGACACTTAGAATAAATGCGCATCGTTCCGGCGAGAAACGGCTGGTCGTGGCTGGTGAAGGGATTCGCGCTGTTCCGCAAGAATCCGGCGATGTGGCTGTTCCTCGTGTTTTCCTACTGGCTCGCGGTGGCGCTCCTCGGCCAGATACGCTACGTGGGTCCCGCGGCATCCACGGTGCTGCTCCCTGCGTTTTCGGTCAGCTTCATGGTCATGTGCGCGGTTCTCGAGCAAGGCGGCATGCTGCGGCCCGCCCTGCTCGTCTCCGGGTTCCGTAGCGGAAGGTCCACGCTGATCGTGCTCGGCGTGCTCTATCTCCTGTCCATCGTCGCGGTCCTCGGTCTTTCTTCCATCGCCGACGCGGGCGCCCTGCTCGTCTGGGTTCTCTCCGGACGGGAGCCTCCGGAGGCGGCCCTGGTCGACGGCAGCGTGTCACTCGCCATGCTGGTCGCTTCCGCCGGAGCCGCCCCCGTGCTGATGGCGTTCTGGTTTGCTCCGGTGCTCGCCGCGTGGAACCGCATCGGCGCGGTGCAATCGCTGTTCTACAGCTTCTTCGCCGTGTGGCGGAACTGGCGCGCGTTCCTCGTCTATGGCTCCGCGCTCTTTCTCGCCGGAGCGTTGTTCATGGCGGCGGTCACGGTCCTGGCGGTCATGATGCAGGGAAAGATCCAGGTCCTCCGCTCGTTCGCCCTGATCTTCACGCTGCTCACCTTGCCTACGTTGTTCGCGAGCTTCTACGCCAGCTACCGCGACGTGTTCCCGGAGAACGCGGTGCCTGCCGAGCCGCCCCCGGATGCGGCAAGCCCGTAGACGGCTCCGATTCTGCTATTCTTTGCGGCGGCGCGGCCGATTCGGCTGCGCCGCGCCTGCCGGCGGGGAGTAGAACCTTGAGCGACAAGCCCTGCGAGCTGTGCGCCTCCCCGGGAGGGGATGTGCTCTGGCGCGACGAGTTCTGCCGCATCGTGCTCGTCGACGACCCCGATTACCCGGGCTTTTGCCGCGTGGTCCTGGAGCGGCACGTGAAGGAAATGACCGATCTCGCACCTGTCGAGCGCACCCGCCTGATGAACGCGGTATTCGCGACCGAAGCGGCGCTGCGCGAGCTCATCTCTCCCCGCAAGATCAATCTCGCGAGCCTCGGCAACGCGGTGCCGCATCTGCACTGGCACGTGGTCCCGCGCCACGCCGACGACCGTCATTTTCCGAAGCCCATCTGGGCGGAGGCTTCCCGGGTGCAAGTGCCGCCGCGCGCCGCGCCGGACCGGGGAGCGCTGGCGGCGGCGCTCAAAACCCATCTCTCCTAGCCATGGCGGATCTGGATCTCCCGACCATCAGCCCGGACGCGAAGCCCGAATTCACCGACGCTTCGGGGTGCGCCAAGTGGCTTCAGACCGTTCCGCTCATCAACGTCGGGCCGGCGCATGTGCGCCTGCTCGGGCAGATCGAGGAGCTGAACGCCTACAAGGTCGCGCCGGCGGAGCGCCTGAAGATCCTGGAGCTGCTGCGCGAGCCCGTGACCTTCGTGCAGAGGGAGCAGGCCAAGAAATTCTCGAGCCGCCCCGCGCCGCTCGCCCTGCCCGAGCGCGAGACCCTGAAGAACGTGCACGCGCTCTGGGACGCCCTCTCGACGGGATACCAGCACTGCGTCCAGGCGATCGTGGACCGCGCCGGGAACCTGAGCGTTCCACTGGTGGGCCAGCGCGTGCTGTGGTGCACCGGCCAGAAGATCGTCACCTACTATCAGGCCTACCAGGACGTCGGCGAGCGGGAATGGAAGCTGCTGCACCGGGTCTATGCGCTCGTCGAGGAGCGCGGCGTCGCCAGGCACGAGATCCCCGACCCGGTCCACAAGGGCCGCGAGACGAACTGCACCGAAACCTACGCGCAGGTGCTGCTCCTCGACCTCTCCAACCCGGGAAAGCTCACGCCGCGCCAGATCGAGTTGATTTCGCTGTGGCTCGAGCGCTGGACTCGCAAGGTCGCTATCGGCCGCACCGCACCCGACGCCGGCGAAGGCGCCTCGCCCCTGCTGGTCGATCTGTCCGGCGGGGGCGGCGCCACGCACCGTCCGGCGGAAGGCGATTCGGTGCGCTTCCTCGATATGCAGGAGCTGAAGAGCGACCTGCGCAAGCGCGTTGCCCTGCTTCGCAAGGGCGAGACTCCCGGGGAGCTCGGGCTGGGCGAAGACGTGACCGCCGGCCTCGCGGACAGCATGCTCGTGATGCTCTATCGCCGCTGGTGCGAAGACCAGCAATCGCGGGCGCATCCGCGACACGGCGCGACCGGGACCGCGCAGACCTGCATGGGAATGCCCGCGGTCCACTTCTTCGTGAGCGGTCGCGCGTTCGCTTCGCCCTCCGCCTCGCGGCCGATGTCGACGAAGGAGCACATGGAGATGGCGACCCTGGGACGCCTGTCGACGCGCCGCGATGACGATCCTTCCACGACACCCAACTATCCGCTCGAGACCTGGCAGATCCGGGACGAGAGCGCCTCGGGGTTGCGGCTGGAGCGCGTCGATCCGCGCGCCAGCGGGCGCCTGGTGCTCGGCCAGCTGCTCGGGATCCGTCTCGCCGACGCCAAGGCCTTCCTGCTGTGCACGGTCAAGTGGCTGTCGGTCTCGACCGACTTCGGCCTGCGCATCGGCGTGCAGATTCTGCCCGGGGTCCCTCAAGGGATCGCGATCAAGCCGGCGGGCGCAAACGCCGCCGCCGAGCCTTTCGTTCAGGGCTTCCTGCTGCCCGCGTTCGCTCCACTCCAGGCGCCTGAGACCCTGGTCACGCCCGCGGGCTGGTTCAAAGCCAAGCGCGAGATGGATATCGCCGACCGGCAGGGTCGGGTGAGACTCGTCGAACTGGTCGACCGCGGCGCCGATTTCGAGCGGGTCAGTTTCGAGCCGGCCTAAAGCCGCCGCCGTTCCAGGAGTACGCATGGCCGCTTCGGACGTTCGGACTCCCACCGAGATCACGCTGCACGCGAAATCCCGCGTCCTTGAAATCTCGTTCTCCGACGGCAAGCGCTTCGAGTTGCCGTACGAGTTTCTGCGCGTGTACTCGCCCTCGGCCGAGGTGCGAGGGCACGGGCCCGGGCAGGAGACCTTGCAGACGGGCAAAAAGGACGTGGACATCCTGACCCTGGAGCCTGTCGGGAGCTACGCCGTGCAGCCGCACTTCTCCGACGGACACGCGACCGGCATCTATTCCTGGGACTATCTGTACGAGCTCGGGACCAATCGCGAGCCGATGTGGCGCAGCTATCTCGAGCGCCTCAAGGCGGCCGGCTCGCGGCGCGAGCCCTGAGCGCGATTGGCGCTCGGCAAACCTGCTAGCATGCTCCGCATGAGCGATACCGATTTCGGGTACCGGCGCGTCGACGCCGCGGAGAAGGCGGCGCGCGTCGCCGGCGTCTTCTCCTCCGTAGCGGGCAGGTACGACCTGATGAACGATCTGATGTCGGGCGGCCTGCACCGGCTGTGGAAAACCTTCGCCGTGACGCTCGCGGGAGTGCGCGACGGCGAACGCGTGCTCGACGTGGCGGCCGGCTCCGGCGACCTGGCGCTCGAATTCGCGCGCCAGGCCGGCCCGAACGGAGAAGTGTGGATCACCGACATCAACCGCGCGATGCTCGACCGGGGACGCGATCGACTGCTCGACCGCGGCCTGCCGCTTCCGGCGGTGCAGTGCGACGCCGAGGCCCTGCCGTTCCCCTCGAACTACTTCGACTGCGTCAGCGTGGCCTTCGGATTGCGCAACATGACCGACAAAGAGTCCGCGCTCGCCGAAATGCGCCGCGTGCTCAAACCCGCGGGCAGGCTGCTCGTACTCGAGTTCTCCCGCGTGTGGGCGCCGCTTTCGAAGATCTACGATTGGTACTCGTTCACCGTGCTGCCCTGGCTGGGCAAGAAGGTCGCGGGCGACGAGGCGGCCTACCGCTACCTCGCCGAGTCGATCCGCATGCACCCGGACCAGGAAAGCCTGAAGGCGATGCTCGAACGCGCCGGGCTGGAGAAGGTCGAATATTTCAACCTGAGCGCGGGCGTCGTCGCCCTGCACAGGGGGTATAAACTGTAGATACGGATTCCAGGAGAGAGCCTATGAAAGCATTGATGGTTTCGTTGATCGCATTGGCGCTGGGTGCGCTCACCCTCGCCGACGACGTGGAGGCCGCCAGGCTGGGCGGAGGTCGCAGCCTGGGCGCTCAGCGGCAGATCACCGCCCCCCAGAAGCAGGCGACGCCGCCGACGCAGCAGCAGCCTGCAGCCGCGCCACAACCTTCCGGCGCCAGCCGCTGGCTCGGACCCATCGCCGGGCTCGCCGCGGGATTAGGCCTCGGCTGGCTGTTCGCTCAAGGGGGCTTCGGCTCCGTGATCGGCGTGCTCCTCACGGCGCTGCTTGCCGGTGTGGCCGTGATGGCGTTGATGCGCTTTCTCGCGAGAGGCCGCGCGCAGGGGTCGCCGCTGCAGTACTCGGCCTTGGGCAACGAAACCGTGCCTGCCCCGCCGCCCTCGCAACTCCCCGGGAACGCCGTGCAGCCCGACTACCGCAGCCAGTTCGTCCCGAATATCCCTCCGGGCTTCGACGTGAACGGCTTTCTCGGCGAAGCGCGCCGCAACTTCATGCGGCTCCAGGACGCAAACGACCGCGGCGACTTTGTCCGGCTTCGCCAGGTGACGACGCAGGAGATGTTCGACGCTCTCAAGGGCGACGCGAGCGAGCGCCAGGCGGGGCAGCAAACCGACGTGGTCACATTGAACGCGTCGCTGCTCGAGCTCGTCTCCGAAGGCGATCTGCATTGGGCGAGCGTGCGCTTCTCCGGCTCGATGCGCGAGGAGGCGAGAGCCGTGGCCGAACCCTTCGAGGAAATCTGGAACCTGTGCAAGCCGGTGAACGGGTCCTCGGGCTGGTTGCTCGCCGGGATCCAGCAGACCCACTGATCGACGGCCGGCCGCTCCATGCTCGAGCGCGGGGCGGTCGGCGGCCTGAACCACCTGCTGTCGCAGCAGCCCTGGGCCGCGGAGCGTTTGCGGCCGTTCGCCGGACGGGTTGTCGAAATCCGCTGCCCTCCTTTTCCGGACTTGCGCGTCGCGATCCAGGAGAGCGGCATGCTCGGGCCGGCACGCGGCGAAGCGGCAAGCGCGCTCCTCGTCAAGCTCAAGCCCGGCGCCCTGCCGCTCCTGCTCGCGCGGGACGATGCCGCGCGCGGCCACATCGAGATCGAGGGGACCGCGGACCTGGCGGGCGCCGTCGACGAGCTTTTCCGCAGGCTGCGTTGGGACTACGAGGAGGATCTCTCGCGCGTGGTCGGCGATGTCGTCGCTCACCGGCTCGCCTCCGGCGGCAAGGCTTTCGCACAGTGGAACCGCGAGGCCGTGCAGCGACTCGCCGAGAACCTCGCGGAATACTGGGTCGAGGAACAGCCGCTGCTGGTGCGGCCCGTCGTAGCGGAGAAATTCGGCCTGGAAGTCGACGCCCTGTGCGAGCAGACTGCGCGCCTCGAGCAACGTATCGAGCGGCTGGAATCCACCCGCAAGCGCTGAATCCGCGCCGTCGGGTGGCGCTGCGCAATTCTGGTAGATTTGCCCCTTCTCAAGGGCGCACCCCCACTCCTTGTTCCGCCTCGCCAAGATCCTCCGGATAGCCCTGCGTTTCGGGCTCGATGAATTTGCGCTCGCGCCCGACAGCGGCGCGGCACGAGCCATCCGCGTCGTGCTCTTCTTCCGCCGTCTCGCCGAGCCACGGGGGGTGAGGCTGCGCCGCGCGCTCGAATCGCTCGGCCCCATCTTCGTCAAGTTCGGCCAGGTACTCTCGACGCGCCGCGACCTGCTGCCCGCGGACCTCGCCGACGAGCTGGCGAAGCTGCAGGATCAGGTACCCCCGTTTCCGGGCGAGGCCGCGATCGCCGAGGTCGAGCGCGCTTTCGGGAAGCCGATCGCGCAGGTATTCGAGAAATTCGATCCGAAACCGGTCGCCAGCGCCTCGGTCGCGCAGGTTCACATCGCCGTGCTCCCCGGCGGGGCGGAGGCAGCGGTCAAGATCCTGAGGCCCGGCATGCTGCCGGTGATCGGCGAGGACCTGGCGCTGCTCGACACCGCGGCGGGCCTCGCCGAGCGCTTCTTCGCGGACGGCAAGCGCCTCAGGCCGCGCGAGGTCGTCGCCGAATTCAGACGGCATCTGCTCGAGGAGCTCGACCTGATGCGCGAGGCGGCGCACGCGAGCCAGTTGCGGAGAAATTTCCCGGACTCGCCGCTCCTCGTCGTCCCGGAAGTGTATTGGGACTGGTGCACGACCACGGTCATGACGATGCAGAGAATGCGCGGCACGCCGGTGAGCCAGGTGGAGGAGTTGCGCCGGCAGGGCGTGGACATCCCCAAGCTCGCGCGCACCGGTGTCGAGATCTTCTTCACGCAGGTGTTCCGCCACGGCTTCTTTCACGCGGACATGCATCCGGGGAACATCCTGGTGACTCCCGAGGGGCGCTATGTCGCGCTCGATTTCGGCATCATGGGCACGCTGACCGAGGTGGACAAGCAGTACCTCGCGCAGAATTTCCTCGGCTTCTTCCAGCGCGACTACGCCCGCGTCGCGCGCGCCCACCTCGAGGCGGGCTGGGTGCCGGCGGACACGCGCGCGGACGAGTTCGAAGGCGCGATCCGCGCGGTGTGCGAGCCGTTCTTCGGACGCCCGCTGAAGGAAATCTCCTTCGGCCTGGCCCTGGTGCGCCTGTTCCAGACTTCGCGGCGCTTCAATGTCGAGATCCAGCCACAGCTGGTGATGCTGCAGAAAACGCTGCTCAACATCGAGGGGCTGGGCCGCCAGCTCGACCCCGACCTCGACCTGTGGACCACCGCCAAGCCGTTTCTGGAAAAATGGATGCGCGAGCAGGTCGGCTTCAAGGGACTGTTGCGCACGCTTCGCAACGAGGCGCCGCAGTGGGCGACGATGCTGCCGCAGCTGCCGCGCCTCGTGCATCGCGCCCTCGCCGTGGATCGCGTCGAGCGCATCGAGCGGATGCTGGCCGATCTCCTCGTGGTCGAGCGCAGGCGCAACCGCATGATCGGCGTCGCGGTCGCGCTCCTCGCGCTGGCGCTCGCCTGGGCGGCGTTTTTGACGGTGTACTAGGCTCGTATAATCCGCGCCATGCTGCTCGCCTCCGTCGTCCTGTACCTGCTGGTCACGATCGCGATCGGTCTTTGGGCGGCGATGCGGGTGAAAAACTCGAGGGACTACGTCGTCGCCGGCCGCAGCCTGCCTCTCTACATGAACACGGCGACGGTCTTCGCCACCTGGTTCGGCGCCGAAAGCGTGCTCTCCGTTTCGGTCGAGTTCTCCAAGAGCGGGCTGGGCGGCATCATCGCCGACCCCTTCGGCTCCTCCGTCTGCCTGGTCATCGTCGCGTTGCTCTTCGCGCGCTCGTTCTACCGCATGGACCTGCTCACGATCGGCGACTTCTACCGCAAGCGCTACGGCCGCGCCATGGAGCTCGGTACCAGCGTGATCATCGCCATCTCCTATCTCGGCTGGACCGCGGCGCA
>Ga0209811_10000588_pt1 | contig 14473 bp, 24 predicted proteins | sample Coa_R1_6_FD_187161 | JGI IMG/M metagenome (GOLD analysis project Ga0209811, IMG submission 187161) | Surface soil microbial communities from Centralia Pennsylvania, which are recovering from an underground coalmine fire. - Coalmine... | ecosystem: Environmental > Terrestrial > Soil >...
TCCTCCCAGACATCCACCGCGCGCTCACACCCTCCGCCACCGAGCACACCCACCTACAAACCGGCGCCCCCGCGGCTTGACAGTCAATAGGAGCATCAGTCCCGGTCGTGCCGATCCCCGTGAGGAGTCGAGGGGCCAGAACACGCCGTCCCGGACGAGCGGCATACGGCGAGTTCTGGCCACTCGACCCTGTTGTTGGGAGGTGGGAGACCAGCCGGTCAGTGGCCGAGGGCGGTGACGACGCGGTCGGTGACGTCGTCGACCTCGCCCATGCCGTCCACCTGCACGAGCAGGCCGCGGCCGGCATACACCGCAGCCAGGGGCGCGGTCTCGCGACGGTAGATCGCCTGCCGCTCGCGGATGACGTCCTCGGTGTCGTCCGCGCGACCTTCGAGCGAGGCGCGCTTGAGCAGCCGGACGACGACGGCCTCCTCGTCGACGGTCAGCTCGAGGACCCGGTCCAGCGCCTTCCCGTGCGAGGCGAGCATGGCGTCGAGCGCGTCGACCTGAGATGTCGTGCGCGGGAACCCGTCGAGGAGGAAGCCCGGCTCGCAGTCAGGCTGCTCGAGCCGATCCTCGACGATGGCGATCGTGATCTCGTCGGTCACGTAGCCGCCCGCGGCCAGGATCTCCTTGACTTCCTTGCCGAGCGGCGTCTCGTCGCGGATGTTGGCCCGGAAGATGTCGCCCGTCGAGATCGCCGGGATGCCGAGGCGAACGGCGATCCGGGCAGCCTGGGTGCCCTTACCTGCACCGGGCGGGCCAAGGATGATCAGGCGCATGTCGTCGCCGTCGCGGAGGAGCGAGCGCAGCAGCAGGGTCCCACGCTCAGCGTGGGCGTGCCTTCCTGGCGTGTCATCAACGGAGGAACCCTTCGTAGTGCCGTTGCTGGAGCTGGGCCTCGATCTGCTTCACCGTCTCCAGGCCGACGCCGACGATGATGAGGATCGAGGTGCCACCGAACGGGAAGTTCTGGTTGGCGTTGACCAGTTTGAGAGCAATGAGCGGAATGAGCGAGATCAGTGCGAGATAGATCGCACCGGGCACAGTGATCCGGGTGAGGACGTACTGAAGGTACTCGGCGGTGGGTCGACCGGCGCGGATACCAGGGATGAAGCCGCCGTAGCGCTTCATGTTGTCGGCCACCTCGGTGGGGTTGAAGGTGATCGACACGTAGAAGAAGGTGAAGAACAGGATGAGGATGGTGTAGAAGACCATGTAGATCGGGTGGTCGCCGCGCACGAGGTAGGCGTCGACCCAGTCGACCCAGGCCGGGTTGTTGGCCTGGTTGGCCGACCGGCTGAACTGGGCGACCATCGTCGGCAGCGACAGCAGCGAGCTGGCGAAGATGACCGGGATGACACCGGCCATGTTGACCTTGAGCGGGATGTAGGTCGAGGATCCGCCGTACATCTGGCGCCCGATCATCCGCTTGGCGTACTGGACCGGGATCCGGCGCTGGCTCTGCTCGACGAACACGACGAGCGCGATGACGACGAAGCCCATCAGGATGACGCCGATGAACTTGTCCCAGCGGCCGTCCTGCTGCTGGATCGCCCACAGCGACTGCGGGAAGCGCGCCGCGATCGAGGTGAAGATGAGCAGCGACATGCCGTTGCCGATGCCGCGGTCGGTGATCAGCTCACCGAGCCACATGATCATGCCGGTGCCGGCCGTCATGGTGAGCACCATGAGCAGCACCGTCGGCACGGCGTGGTCGGTGAGGATGTCGGTGCAGCTCGGCCCGAACAGGTTCGAGGGGTTCTGGGCGAAGGTGATGAGCGTCGAGGACTGCAGGATGGCCAGGCCGATGGTGAGGTAACGCGTGTACTGCGTCATCTTGGTCTGCCCGGCCTGCCCCTCCTTCTTCAGCGTCTCGAAGCGGGGAATGACGACGGTGAGGAGCTGGATGATGATGCTCGCCGTGATGTACGGCATGATCCCGAGCGCGAAGACCGACAGCTGGAGGAGCGCACCGCCGGAGAACAGGTTGGCCAGGCCGAGGAAGCTGTTGTCGGTCGGCATCGCCTTGATGCAGGCCTGGACGGCGGCATACTTCACGCCCGGCACCGGAACGTGGCTGCCGAGCCGGAAGATCACGATGATGAGCAGCGTGAACAGGAGCTTCTTGCGAAGGTCCGGCGTCTTGAATGCACGCCCGAACGCGGTGAGCACGTGTCCTCCTGGAGCGCGGGTCGGCCCGCGTTGGTCGAAAAGCCTTGCAAACGATATACCCCGGGGCCGGATAGGACCCGGCGCCCGGGGCGCATCGTGAGTGACAACGCGGACTGTATGCCGCGTGGTTCCGCGAGGTGGATCAGGCCTGGGTGGCCGTGCCCCCTGCTGCCTCGATCTTCTCCTTGGCCGAGCCGGAGATCGCGTCGACGGTCACCGAGACCTTGACGGTGATCTCGCCGGTGCCGAGCACCTTGACCGGCAGGCCGGCACGGACCGCGCCCTTGGCGACCAGACCCTCGACGGTGACGTCGCCACCATCGGGGTACAGGGCCGAGATGCGGTCCAGGTTGACGACCTGGTAGGTCGTCTTGAACGGGTTCTTGAAGCCACGCAGCTTGGGCAGCCGCATGTGGATCGGGGTGGAACCACCCTCGAAGTGCGACGGCACCTGGTAGCGCGCCTTCGTACCCTTGGTGCCTCGACCGGCGGTCTTGCCCTTGGAGCCCTGGCCACGACCCACGCGGGTCCTGGCGGTCTTGGCTCCGGGGGCCGGACGCAGGTGGTGCACCTTGAGCGCGGCACCCTCGGGTGCGGCGCCCTTGGCCTTGGTGTCAGCCATGGTCAGTCAACCTCCTCGACGGCCACGAGGTGCGGGACCGTCTTGACCATCCCGCGGATCTCGGGACGGTCCTCCTTGACGACGACGTCGCCAATGCGCTTCAGACCGAGGCTGCGCAGCGTGTCACGCTGGTTCTGCTTGCCACCGATCTCGGAACGGATCTGGGTCACCTTCAGGCGTGCCATCAGTGACCAGCTCCTGCAGCGGCCGCGGCGATCCCGGCAGCCTGGGCGCGGAGCATCGCCGCGGGGGCGACCTCGTCGACCGGCTTGCCACGACGGGCCGCGACCTCCTCGGGACGCTCGAGACCCTTCAGGGCCGCGACCGTCGCGTGGACGATGTTGATGGCGTTGTCCGAGCCGAGGCTCTTGGACAGGACATCGTGGACGCCGGCGCACTCCAGGACGGCGCGAACCGGGCCACCGGCGATGACACCGGTACCGGGGGACGCCGGGCGGAGCATGACGACGCCAGCAGCGGCCTCACCCTGCACCGGGTGCGGGATGGAGCCCTGGATGCGGGGGACCTTGAAGAACTGCTTCTTGGCCTCCTCGACACCCTTGGCGATCGCCGCGGGCACCTCCTTGGCCTTGCCGTAGCCGACACCCACGGTGCCGTCACCGTCACCGACGACGACGAGGGCAGTGAAGCTGAAGCGACGACCACCCTTGACGACCTTGGCGACACGGTTGATGGTCACGACACGCTCGAGGTAGGCGCTCTTCTCCGCGGCCTGCTCACGACGGTCGCCGCGACGGTCGTCACGTCCGCGACGGTCGCCACGCTCGGTGGACTGGTCACCGCCCTGGGCGGGACCGGTGCCTCGACGCTGGGGTCCGGGCATCAGATGTTCCTTTTCTCTGGCGGCATACAAATCTGGAGGCTGCTCGGGGTCCCCGCGAAGGAGCGAGCGCAGCGAGCTGCTTTGTGGGGTGAGCTCACAGCGAAAGCCCTCCCTCGCGAGCGCCGTCGGCGATCGCAGCAACCCGGCCGTGGTACTTGTTGCCACCACGGTCGAAGACGACCGCCTCGACGCCCGCGCCCTTGGCCCGCTCGGCGAGCAGCTCGCCGACCTTCTTGGCCTTGGCGGTCTTGTCACCCTCGAACGAACGCAGGTCGGCCTCCATGGTCGAGGCGGACGCGACGGTCTTGCCGACCGTGTCGTCGACGATCTGGGCGAACACGTGGCGCGACGAGCGCGACACGACAAGGCGCGGACGGACCGCGGTGCCCGAGACGAACTTGCGGACGCGCGCGTGGCGACGGCCGCGGGCGGCGGACTTGCCCTTGGCACGCTTGATGATGAGAGCCATTACTTCTTACCAGCCTTTCCGACCTTGCGGCGGATCTGCTCGCCGGCGTAGCGCACGCCCTTGCCCTTGTACGGGTCGGGCTTGCGGAGCTTGCGGATGTTGGCCGCGACCTCACCCACCAGCTGCTTGTCGATGCCCTGGACCGCGAAGCGGGTCTGGTTCTCGACGGCGAAGGTGATGCCGGCCGGAGCCTTGACGGTGATCGGGTGGCTGTAGCCCAGAGCGAACTCCAGGTCGGTGCCGCGCGCGAGGACGCGGTAACCGGTGCCGTAGATCTCCATCTTCTTCTCATAGCCGTCGGTGACACCGAGGACCATGTTGTTGATGAGCGTGCGGGTCAGGCCGTGGAGCGAGCGGTTGGTGCGCTCGTCGTCGGGCCGGGTGACCTTGAGGCCATCCTCGTCCCGCTCCACGCTGATCGGCTCGGCCACGATGTGGCTGAGCTCGCCCTTGGGGCCCTTGACCTTGACGGTCTGGCCGTCGATGGTCACGTCGACGCCGGTGGGAACGGCGACGGGAAGACGTCCGATTCGCGACATGTCAGCCCCTCACCAGATGTAGGCGAGGACTTCCCCACCTACACCCTTGCTAGCGGCCTGACGATCGGTGAGCAGGCCGGACGACGTGGACAGGATGGCCACGCCGAGGCCACCGAGCACCTTGGGCAGGCTCGTGGACTTGGCGTAGACACGCAGACCGGGCTTGCTCACGCGGCGGACGCCGGCGATGGAACGCTCCCGGTTGGGCCCGTACTTGAGGTTGATCGTCAGGGTCTTGCCGACCTCGGCGTCCTCGACGGTCCAGTTCGCGATGTAACCCTCGGCCTCGAGGATCTCCGCGATGTGGCTCTTGAGCTTGGAAAACGGCATGCTGACGGTGTCGTGGTGCGCCGAGTTGGCGTTCCGGACGCGGGTCAACATGTCCGCAATCGGGTCTGTCATGGTCATGGGCTTCTCCGCCCTCCCTCACCGTGGTTTCCCCCGCGTTGCGGGCGACCTGCGATGTAGATGGTTTTGGGTCTTGCTCGTATGCCGGTCAGTCGCCTGGCCGGCGGTGGGTCACCGGGCGGTGACTACCAGCTGCTCTTGGTCACGCCGGGGAGCTCGCCGCGGTGGGCCATCTCCCGCAGGCAGATCCGGCACAGGCCGAACTTGCGGTAGACCGAGTGCGGACGGCCGCAGCGCTGGCAGCGCGTGTAGCCACGGACCTTGAACTTCGGGGTCTTGGCAGCCTTGTTGACCAGTGCGGTCTTGGCCATGTCAGTTCTCCTTGAAGGGGAAGCCGAGAGCCTTGAGCAGCGCCCGGCCCTCGTCGTCGGTCTTGGCCGTCGTCACCACGGTGATGTCCATGCCGCGGACCCGGTCGATGCGGTCCTGGTCGATCTCGTGGAACATCGACTGCTCGTTGAGACCGAAGGTGTAGTTGCCGTTGCCGTCGAACTGCTTCGGCGACAGACCGCGGAAGTCGCGGATGCGGGGCAGCGCGACCGAGATGAGCCGGTCGAGGAACTCCCACATCCGGTCGCCGCGCAGCGTCGCGTGGGTGCCGATCGGCATGCCCTCACGCAGCTTGAACTGGGCGATGGACTTGCGGGCCTTGGTGACGAGGGGCTTCTGGCCCGTGATGGCGGTCAGGTCCTTGATCGCACCGTCGATCAGCTTGGAGTCGCGAGCGGCCTCGCCGACACCCATGTTGACGATGACCTTGACGACGCCGGGGATCTGCATGGGGTTCGCGTAGGCGAACTGGTCCTGCATCGAGGACTTGATCTCCTCGGCATACCGCTGCTTGAGGCGGGGGCTGCTGGTGGTGGCAACGTCAGTCATCACAGGTCCTTACCGGTGCGCGCGCCGATGCGGGTGCGCAACGTCTTGGTCTTGCCATCTCGCTGATGCGTCTCGACCTTGGTCTTGATACGGGTGGGCTTCTTGTCCGAAGGGTCCACGACCGCCACGTTGCTCACGTGGATCGGGGCCTCCTGGACAACCAGACCACCGGTGCGGGTACCGCGGGCGGACTGGCCGGCCTTGGTGTGCCGGGTGACCCGGTTGACGCCCTCGACGAGGACGCGCTGGGTCTCGGTGTAGACGGCGATGACCTTGCCAGTGGTGCCCTTGCTGGACCCACTGAGGACCTGGACGGTGTCGCCCTTCTTGATCTTCATCTTCGTTGCCTTGGTCGCCATGAGTCAGAGCACCTCCGGCGCCAGCGAGATGATCTTCATGAACTTCTTGTCGCGCAGCTCGCGGCCCACCGGGCCGAAGATGCGGGTGCCCCGGGGGTCACCGTCGCCCTTGAGGATCACTGCGGCGTTCTCGTCGAACTTGATGTAGCTGCCATCGGGACGGCGACGTTCCTTCGTCGTGCGCACGATGACCGCCTTGACGACGTCGCCCTTCTTGACGTTGCCGCCGGGGATGGCGTCCTTCACCGTGGCGACGATCGTGTCGCCGATACCGGCATACCGTCGACCCGAGCCACCGAGAACACGGATGCACAAGATCTCCTTGGCACCGGTGTTGTCGGCGACACGCAGTCGCGACTCCTGCTGGATCACTTCTTATCTCCTAAATGTCGTGCCGGTTCTCCGGGCGCTGCCGCGGAGCCTTGCCGAACCGGAATTACTTGGCCTTCTCGAGGATCTCCACCAGACGCCAGCGCTTGGTGGCGCTGAGCGGGCGGGTCTCCATGATCAGGACGCGGTCACCGACGCCGGCAGTGTTCTGCTCGTCGTGCGCCTTGACCTTGCTGGAGCGCCGGATGACCTTGCCGTAGAGCGCGTGCTTGACGCGGTCCTCGACCTCGACCACCACGGTCTTGTCCATCTTGTCGCTGACCACATAGCCCTGACGGGTCTTGCGGTCGTTGCGATCGTGCGAAGCCTGCTCGGCCACGGTTTCGTCCTTCACGTTCTCACTCACTTGTCGTCGCCCTTCGCCGGGGCGGCGCCGATGCCGAGCTCGCGCTCACGCATCTCGGTGTAGATCCGGGCGATGTCCTTGCGGACCGCACGGAGCCGACCGTGGTTGTCCAGCTGGCCGGTGGCCGACTGGAAGCGCAGGTTGAAGAGCTCCTCCTTGGCCTTGCGGAGCTCGTCGACCAGACGGTCGTCGTCAAAGCCACGCAGCTCGGCGGAAGCCAGGTCCTTGGAACCGACTGCCATCAGAAGTCACCACCTTCGCGCCGGACGAAGCGGCACTTCATCGGGAGCTTGTGCATCGCCAGGCGCATCGCCTCGCGCGCAACGTCCTCCGGGACCCCGGAGAGCTCGAACATCACACGACCCGGCTTGACGTTGGCGATCCACCACTCGGGCGAACCCTTACCGGAGCCCATGCGGGTCTCAGCGGGCTTCTTGGTCAGCGGGCGGTCGGGGTAGATGTTGATCCACACCTTGCCGCCACGCTTGATGTAACGGGTCATCGCGATACGCGCGGACTCGATCTGTCGGTTGGTGACGTATGCCGGCTCCAGGGCCTGGATGCCGTAGTCACCGAAGCTGATCTTGGTGCCGCCCTTGGCAGCGCCCGAGCGACCCGGGTGGTGCTGCTTGCGGTGCTTGACACGACGCGGGATCAACATCAGGCGTCGCCTCCTTCGGTGCTCGTCGCGGCGGCCACCGGAGCGGCCTCCACGGGAGCGGACGTGGCTTCGGTCGAGGTGCCGCCGTCGCGCTCGGGGCGACGGGCACGGGCCGGACGGTCGGCACCGTCGCGACGCGGGCCACGGCCCTGACGCGGCGCGGTGGCCTGCTGCTGGGCGAACTCACGCGAGGTCATGTCGCCCTTATAGATCCAGACCTTGACACCGATCCGGCCGAACGTCGTCTTGGCCTCGTAGAAGCCGTAGTCGATGTTCGCGCGAAGGGTGTGCAGCGGCACGCGACCCTCGCGGTAGAACTCGGTGCGGCTCATCTCGGCGCCGCCGAGACGACCGGAGACCTGGACCCGGATGCCCTTGGCGCCGGCGCGGGTGGCGGACTGCATGCCCTTGCGCATGGCGCGACGGAACGACACGCGGGCCGACAGCTGCTCGGCGATGCCCTGGGCAACCAGCTGGGCCTCGATCTCGGGGTTCTTGACCTCGAGGATGTTCAGCTGGACCTGCTTGCCGGTGAGCTTCTCGAGCTCGCCACGGATCCGGTCGGCCTCGGCGCCGCGACGGCCGATGACGATGCCGGGACGGGCCGTGTGGATGTCCACCCGGACCCGGTCACGGGTGCGCTCGATCTCGACGCGGGCGATGCCGGCCCGGTCCATGCCCTCGGACATGAGCTTGCGGATCGCGACGTCTTCCTTGACGTAGTCGCGGTAGCGCTGACCCACCTTGGTGGAGTCGGCGAACCAACGGCTCTGGTGCTCCGTCGTGATACCGAGACGGAAGCCGTGGGGGTTGACCTTCTGTCCCATCAGCGGTTGCCTCCCGTCTTCTTCTCCTGGGGCGTGACCACCACGGTGATGTGGCTGGTCCGCTTGTTGATTCGTGCCGCGCGGCCCTGGGCCCGCGGACGGAAACGCTTCATGGTCGGGCCCTCGTCGACGAAGGCCTGGGTGATGACCAGGTCACGCTCGTCGAAGGACTCGGCAGTCTTGTCGGCCTTGACCCGCGCATTGGCGATCGCGGACTCGACGACCTTGAGGATCGGCTCGGACGCGGCCTGCGGCGCGAAGCGCAGCGTGGTCACGGCCTCGACGGCCTGCTTGCCGCGGATGAGGTCGATGATCCGCCGGGCCTTCTGGGGGGTGACCCGGACGTGCCGCGCCGAGGCCTTGGCCTCGAGCACCGACACCTCAGCGGTCGTGTTGTTGGTGGCCATCAGCGACGACGCCCCTTCTTGTCTTCCTTGACGTGACCCTTGAAGGTGCGCGTCGGGCTGAACTCGCCCAGCTTGTGGCCGACCATCGACTCGGTCACGAAGACCGGGATGTGCTTGTTGCCGTTGTGCACGGCAAAGGTGTGGCCGAGCATGTCCGGGCTGATGACCGAACGACGCGACCAGGTCTTGATGACGTTCTTGGAACCCGTTTCGTTCTGGGCGTCCACCTTCTTCTGAAGGTGGTCGTCGATGAAGGGGCCCTTCTTGAGGCTACGAGGCATTTCGAGAGGCTCCTATCAGCGCTTCTTGCCGGAACGGCGGCGGCGCACGATCATCTTGTTGCTCGCCTTGTTGGGATGGCGGGTTCGGCCCTCGGCCTGGCCCCACGGGCTGACCGGGTGACGACCACCGGAGGTCTTGCCCTCACCACCACCGTGCGGGTGGTCGACCGGGTTCATCGCGACACCGCGGACGGTCGGGCGCTTGCCCTTCCACCGCATCCGGCCGGCCTTGCCCCAGTTGATGTTGGACTGCTCGGCGTTGCCGACCTCGCCGACGGTGGCGCGGCAGCGCGCGTCGACGTTGCGGATCTCACCGGACGGCATACGCAGCTGGGCGAAGGCACCGTCCTTGGCGACGAGCTGGACGCGGACACCGGCGGAACGGGCGATCTTGGCACCGCCACCGGGCCGCAGCTCGACGGCGTGGATGACCGTACCGGTCGGGATGTTGCGCAGCGGCAGGCTGTTGCCGGGCTTGATGTCGGCACCGGCGCCGTTCTCGATGTTGGCGCCCTGCTCCAGGCCCTTGGGGGCCAGGATGTAGCGCTTCTCACCGTCGGCGTAGTGCAGGAGCGCGATCCGAGCCGTGCGGTTCGGGTCGTACTCGATGTGCGCGACCTTGGCCGGCACGCCGTCCTTGTCGTGGCGACGGAAGTCGATCACCCGGTAGGCGCGCTTGTGGCCACCACCGATGTGACGGGTCGTGATGCGGCCGCTGGAGTTGCGGCCACCGCTCTTGGAGAGCGGACGGACGAGGGACTTCTCGGGGGTGGAGCGGGTGACCTCGACGAAGTCAGCCACGCTCGATCCACGCCGTCCCGGCGTCGTCGGCTTGTACTTACGGATACCCATGTCTGTTTCTCTTCCTCAGATCCTTCAGACGCCGGCGCTGCCGAAGATGTCGATCGAGCCCTCGCGGAGGGAGACGATCGCGCGCTTGGTGTCCTTGCGCTTGCCCAGCCCGAAACGGGTCCGGCGGGCCTTGCCCTGGCGGTTGAGCGTGTGGACCTTGTCGACCTTGACGCCGAAGATCTTCTCGACGGCGATCTTGATCTCGGTCTTGTTGGCCCGCGGGTCGACGACGAAGGTGTACTTGCCCTCGTCGAGCAGCCCGTAGCTCTTCTCGGAGACGACCGGCGCGATCAGGATGTCGCGCGGGTCCTTGTGAACGTTGCTCACTTGGTGTCCTCCTCGGACTCAGCCTTCTTGGCGCGGGAACCGGCCTTCTTGAAGCCGGCGGCCTCGGCGTCCGCGGCCGACGTGAACCAGAACTCGGCGACGGTCGCGTCGTACCAGCGGCCCTCGGGCTCGTGGTACAGGCCGGAGTCGGCGTTGCCCTTGACGGTGTAGCCCTCGGGAGCCGACCCGTCCTCGAGCGCGGCGACCGCACCTTCGGGCAGCTCGGGCAGCTCGGCGGCGGGTGCCTCGGTGACCTCGACGTCGATGACCTCAGCCGGACCCGAGAACGCGACGACGTCCGAACCCTTGACCGGGCCCGCGACGAAGGTCTCGAAGGCGGCCTGGGTGAAGACGACGTCGTCGGCGCACAGCACGTCGTAGGTGTTGAGCTGGTCGACCGCGAGCACGTGGACGTTGTCCAGGTTGCGGACCGACTTCATCGAGACGATGTCGCTGCGGTCGAGCACGACGAGCAGGTTCTTGCGCTCGGTGATCCCGGCGAGGAGCTGGGCGGCGTCCTTGGTGGACGGGGCGTCAGCGGTCACGAGGGACGGGACGACGTGGATGCGGCCGTGACGGGCCCGGTCGGAGAGGGCCCCGCGCAGGGCGGCGGCCTTCATCTTCTTGGGGGTCCGCTGGGCGTAGTTACGCGGCTGCGGGCCGTGGACGACGCCACCGCCGGCGAACTGCGGCGCACGGGTCGATCCCTGACGGGCGCGGCCGGTGCCCTTCTGCTTGTAGGGCTTCTTGCCACCGCCGCGGACCTCGCCGCGGGTCTTGGTGGAGTGCGTGCCCTGACGTGCCGCGGCGAGCTGCGCGACGACGACCTGGTGGATGAGGGGGACGTTGGTCTGCACGTCGAAGATCTCGGCGGGCAGGGTGACGTCAGCGGTCTTGGTAGCCATCAGGACTGCGCTCCCTTCGCTGCCGTGCGGACGAGGACGACTGCGCCACGGGGGCCGGGAACGGCACCCTTGACGAGCAGCAGTCCCTTGTCGGCGTCCACGGCGTGGATGGTGAGGTTCTGGGTGGTCTGGCGCTCGCCGCCCATGCGGCCGGCCATCCGCATGCCCTTGAAGACGCGACCGGGGGTGGAGCACCCGCCGATCGAGCCGGGCTTGCGGTGGTTCTTGTGGGAGCCGTGGGAGGAGCTGACGCCCTTGAACCCGTGTCGCTTCATGACACCGGCGAAGCCCTTGCCCTTGGTCGTGCCCGTCACGTCGACGGTCGTGCCGGACTCGAAGGCCTCGACGGTGATCTCCTGGCCGAGGCTGTAGTCGGCCGCGTCGGCGGTGCGGAGCTCGACGAGGTGGCGGCGCGGGGTCACGCCGGCCTTCTCGAAGTGGCCGGTCATCGGCTTGGTCACCTTGCGGGGGTCGATCGCGCCGTAGGCGATCTGGACCGCGGCATACCCGTCGGCCTCGGCGCCACGCACCTGCGTGACGACACAGGGGCCGGCCTTGATGACGGTGACGGGAATGAGCCGGTTGTCGGCGTCCCACACCTGGGTCATGCCGAGCTTCTCGCCGAGCACGCCCTTGGTCGTCTTGGTTGCGGTATTCGTCATGGATCCAGGCCTCAGAGCTTGATCTCGATGTTGACGTCAGCCGGGAGGTCGAGGCGCATCAACGAGTCGACGGCCTTGGGCGTCGGGTCGATGATGTCGATGAGGCGCTTGTGGGTGCGCATCTCGAAGTGCTCGCGGCTGTCCTTGTACTTGTGGGGCGACCGAATGACGACGAAGACGTTCTTCTCCGTCGGCAGTGGCACCGGACCGACCACGGTCGCGCCAGCGCGCGTCACCGTGTCGACAATCTTGCGCGCCGAGTTGTCGATGACCTCGTGGTCATACGACTTCAAGCGGATGCGGATCTTCTGTCCCGCCATGTCGCGTGCGTCTCTCTTCTCGCCGTCCATCGTTCAGTCTCCGTGCGCCCGACCCCCGAGGTCGGGCGTGTCGCGCCCGCTCCGCGGCCCGGCGGCATACGCTCTCGCGCATCAGCCCGTCGGGAGTGATCGGTTGCCGGTGGAGACCGGCGCCTGCGCTTCCCCGAGGTGAGGCCCCACCACTGGTGGTTCGCTCGGTGCCATCGGGGGCGGCGGTCCGCACATGGGTGCGTCTCGCGCGTCAGGCAACCGTCCAATAGTGCCAGACGTTCGGGGGCCGATCCAAATCGGGCCGTATGCCGCCCGCTCACGTCGTCCCTCCGCCCCCCGCGCCCGGGCGTTTCGCCCTGTCCCACGCCCTTGTTCGCCCCTGGACCCCCGAACGGGTCAGTCTCGGGGCCGGCATCTGTATCAGCGCGTTGTCCGCGCGACTCCTAGACCGGTGGAGCGGTATCCATTCGGGATCCGCGGGGTCACCCGGGGTGAGCCCAGAGGTAGGAAGAGAGAGCCATGAACACTTCGATGAAGGGCCGGGTCGGGCGCACTGTCGCTGCGGCCGCCGTCATTCTCGCCTGCGCCACGACGGCCACGGCCGCGGTGGGCGCGCGGAACGGTGGCAACCCGAACTCGAGTGCCGCGGCAGCAGAGCGGCCGGCAACCATGGCGCCGGCGCTGGCTGCGGCGCCGCCCACACCCGGGTCGGAGCTGAAGTTCGTCGCCCTGGACCCCTGTCGCATCCTGGACACGCGGCTGGCCGGCGGGGTCGTGACCAACGCGACGCGTGCCTTCACCGCGGCCGGCGCCCTCGTGCCGCAGGGTGGCAAGTCGTCCGGATGCGGTGTGCCGAGCACGGCGGTGGCGCTCCAGGTCAACGTGGGCGCGATCTCCCAGAACACCGACGGCTTCGTCAGCGGCTGGGCCTTCGGCCAGGCTGAGCCGAACGCCTCCATCCTCAACCTGATCCATGGTCCGGGCGCCGCGATCGCCAACATGGTGACCCTCCCGGTGAAGACCGGAACCGGCGCCCAGTTCAACCTCAAGGTCCACGGCTCGGCCCACCTGTTCGCCGACGTCGCCGGCTACTACGTCCCGCCGTTGTACGTGAACGTCGCTCCCGACGGGTCGATCTACCAGGGCCGCGCCTCCGGAGTCGTGAGCGTCACCCACGTCTCGACCGGTCGATACGACATCCTCTTCAACCGCCCGGTCACCGGTTGCGCACCGGTCGCCTCCACCCAGACCTGGGCGTCGAACGTCGACGCTTCCCCCGACGGGCAGAACGGCTACGGCTCGACCATCAAGGTGGGCCTCTCGAGCACTTCCAACGCCATGGTCGACGACTACTTCTACCTGTCGCTCGACTGCTGACCCGACCCACGGGACACCGCCACCCAGTCCTCGGCCGGCAGATCGCCGGCTGAGGACTGGGTGGCACTAACGTCGGCCTGCATGAGCGCCACCATCGTCGCCCGCGGCCTGTCGGCGGGCCACGGCGCCCGCATCCTCTTCGCGGGCCTGGACCTCGTCGTCGCCCCCGGCGACGTCGTGGGTCTCGTGGGGGCCAACGGCTCGGGCAAGTCGACCCTGCTCCGGATGCTCGCCCGTCTCGACCAGCCCGCCGGCGGCCGCGTCGAGTGGTCTCCCTCTTCGGCCGTCGTCGGCTACCTCCCCCAGGAGCCGGAGCGGGTTCGCGGCGAGACGGTCGCGGCATACCTCGGACGCCGGACGGGTGTCACCGCGGCCCAGGTCCAGATGGAGGACGCAGCCCACGCGATGGCCGACGGCGCGCTCGTCGAGGGCCGGCCCGCTGAGGATGCGTATGCCGTCGCGCTCGAACGGTGGCTGCACCTCGGCGGCGCGGATCTGGACGACCGGGTGGAGGCGGTGCTCGCCGACGTCGCGGACTCGGTGGCCACCGACGCCTCGATGACCTCGCTCTCCGGTGGCCAGGCGGCCCGCGTCGGTCTGGCCGCCCTGCTCCTGTCCCGCTACGACGTCTTCCTCCTCGACGAGCCGACCAACGACCTGGATCTGGAGGGGCTGGCCCGGCTCGAGCGGTTCGTCACCGACCTGCGGGTCGGTACCGTCGTCGTCAGCCACGACCGCGAGTTCCTCACCCGCACCGTCACCAGCGTCGTCGAGCGCGGTGGCAATGTCGACGTGCTCGTCAACAATGCCGGGATCACCCGCGACCGCTCGC
>Ga0209811_10000589_pt1 | contig 14470 bp, 14 predicted proteins | sample Coa_R1_6_FD_187161 | JGI IMG/M metagenome (GOLD analysis project Ga0209811, IMG submission 187161) | Surface soil microbial communities from Centralia Pennsylvania, which are recovering from an underground coalmine fire. - Coalmine... | ecosystem: Environmental > Terrestrial > Soil >...
ACCTCCCGAGTCGCTGCCGAAACCCTGGTCAAGGACAACATGGTGGTACTCGCCGGTGAAATCACCACCGGCGCGCGGGTCAATTTTTCCGAAGTGGTGCGCAAGACCATCAAGCGCATCGGCTACAACGATCCGACCATCGGCTTCGATACCCACACCTGCACCGTGATCGTGGCCTACGGCGAACAGTCCAAGGACATTGCCCAGGGTGTAGACGAAGGCAAGGGTCTTGACCTCGACCAGGGCGCGGGCGACCAGGGCCTGATGTTCGGCTACGCCTGCGACGAGACCCCGCAACTGATGCCGCTGGCCATTCACCTCTCGCACCGCCTGGTCGAGCGCCAGTCGGAGATCCGCCGCGACGGTCGCTTGTCCTGGCTGCGCCCGGACGCCAAGTCCCAGGTCACCATCAAGTATGTGGACAACAAGCCCGATGCGATCGAGACGGTTGTGCTGTCCACCCAGCATCAACCGGGCCTCACCCACAAGCAGATCGAGGAAGCGGTGATCGAACAGATCATCAAGCCGGTGCTGCCGAAAAATCTCATCAAGGGCCAGATCAAGTACCTCGTCAACCCGACCGGCAGTTTCGAGATCGGCGGACCCAAGGGCGACTGCGGCCTCACCGGACGCAAGATCATCGTGGATACGTACGGTGGTTCGGCGCCCCACGGTGGCGGCGCCTTTTCCGGCAAGGACCCCTCCAAGGTCGACCGCTCCGCGGCGTACGCCGCGCGCTACGTCGCCAAGAACGTGGTCGCCGCGGGCCTCGCCACAAGATGCCTGGTGCAGGTGTCCTACGCCATCGGCGTGGCCAAGCCGACCAGCGTGATGGTCACCACCTACGGCACCGGAAAGATTTCCGACGAAAAGCTCTCGGAGCTGGTGCTGAAGCATTTCGACCTGCGTCCGAAAGGCATCATCCAGATGCTCGACCTGCTACGGCCGATCTACGAAAAGACCGCCGCCTACGGGCACTTCGGTCGCGACGAGCCCGGGTTCACGTGGGAAGCGACCGACAGGGCGCGCGCGCTCGCGGCGGACGCAGGGATCAAGCGGGGAGCGGCCGTCAGCGCATGACCCCGAATCGTTGGCGCAGAGCTACCAACTCTTGGCCGCGATGAAAGCCGCAATCTCCCGGGCCACGATCCGGTAGCCCTTGTCGTTCAGGTGCACGTTGTCGTTGCGCAGCGACGTGGGTATGACATCGTCGTCGTGGTCCCGCACATCCTGTGGATCGGCCGGATCGTAGTTGTCGACCAGAATCCTGCGGATATCGAGAAAATTCCCCGGATACGCTTGCGCAAGGTCGGCGTTGATCTGCGCCAGCTGATCGTATGCGTCAGTCCCGATGCCTTGATCGCCCGCGTTATTCAGGCTCATCACGATAAACCTGCGCGTGGAAAGAAACGCCGCGCTCTTGCCGATGTCGGACTCCAGTCCCTGTGGGTCGAAAAAATTATTCCCCATCCAGAACACGTTGATTTGAGCTTCCCGACCGAAGGTATCGGGATGAAAAGGACTCAGCGCAGGAACGAATTTCGCCATCCCCGGGTCATCGCGGGTGAATGCCAGCTGCCGATTGTCGTTGCCGTCGGTTTGGTAACTCAGCGTGCCGTGAGATCCGCCGATGGTTCCAGTGATGGGACCGGGGCCTTCAGCGGTTATCGGGAAGGTTGACTCGAACTCGAGAACGACCGGGCCCGCGGCAGGGAGGGTGTTACTCGGAAAGGTCAATAGAGCCGGTGCGCCGCCCTGGCGCGCTGCGATCTGATCGCTGGTTTGCCCTGAAACACCGCCGTTGAATGCGCTGCGCCCCGTCAGTGACTGCAGCTGTGCAGGATAACTGAGGTCGGCGGATGCGCCGATCCCGGAGGTACTGCTGTCTCCCCACGTGGCGATCTGGCGCGATGCCGCTGGCGTTTCAGGCGATGCCGCTGTCGTTTCAGGCGATGCGCCGTCGCCTGAACAAGACGAAAGCGTGACAAAAAAGGCGAGTGTCGCGATAGATGCGATAGTCCCCGGGCCCGTAGTCCGCGCTCTGCTCATTGTATTTCCACAGACGATCCAAGCGGATAGTCTGTATCGAACGGGCATCGGTTTCTGTGCGCCTTCGCGCATACGGTACAATACGCCCCTCCCCGAGGAGCGTTGCAACGGGCGGCCGGTTACGGCGCCCGCCAGGCTCGGGGGTTCACACTGCAACGGCGCTCGCAAACTCTTTGAACCAAGGAGGGCGCGAGATGAGCGCCGTACTCAAATCCAAGCAGGACTTTCACGTAGCCGACCTTGCGCTCGCCGACTGGGGTCGCAAGGAAATCGCCATCGCCGAGACCGAAATGCCGGGCCTGATGGCGATCCGCGAGGAATTCGCCGCGACCCAGCCGCTGCGCGGAGCGCGCATCACCGGCTCGCTGCACATGACCATCCAGACCGCGGTGCTGATCGAAACGCTGCAGGCGCTGGGTGCGCAGGTGCGCTGGGCTTCGTGCAACATTTTCTCCACCCAGGACCATGCCGCCGCGGCGATCGCCGTGAAGGGCACGCCGGTGTTCGCCTACAAGGGCGAGTCGCTGGAGGAATACTGGGACTACACCCATCGCGTCTTCGAGTGGCCCGACAACGCCTACTCCAACATGATCCTGGACGATGGAGGCGACGCGACGCTGCTCCTGCACCTGGGTGCGCGCGCCGAGAAGGACGCGTCGCTCATCGGCAAGCCGGCAAGCGAGGAGGAGAAATTCCTCTTCGCCGCGATCAAGGCCCGGCTCGCCCGCGATCCGAAGTGGTATTCGACCCGCCTCGCGCAGGTGAAGGGTGTGACCGAGGAAACCACCACAGGCGTGCACCGCCTTTACCAGATGCACAAAGAGGGCAGGCTCGCTTTCCCGGCGATCAACGTCAACGATTCGGTCACCAAGAGCAAGTTCGACAACCTCTACGGCTGCCGCGAATCTCTGGTGGACGGCATCAAGCGCGCCACCGACGTGATGATCGCGGGCAAGGTTGCGGTGGTCGCCGGCTACGGCGACGTGGGCAAGGGCAGCGCGCAGGCACTGCGCGCGCTCTCGGCCCAGGTATGGGTGACCGAGATCGACCCGATCAACGCGCTGCAGGCGGCGATGGAAGGCTACCGCGTGGTGACGATGGACTACGCCGCGGACAAAGCCGACATCTTCGTCACCGCCACCGGCAACTTCCACGTGATCACCCACGATCACATGAAGAAGATGAAGGACCAGGCCATCGTCTGCAACATCGGCCACTTCGACAACGAGATCGACATCGCCTCGATAGAAAAGTACAAATGGGAGGAGATCAAGCCCCAGGTCGACCACGTCATCTTCCCGGACGGCAAGCGGATCATCCTCCTCGCCAAGGGGCGGTTGGTGAACCTGGGCTGCGGCACGGGGCATCCCTCGTACGTGATGAGCTCGTCTTTCGCCAACCAGACCATCGCACAGATCGAGCTGTGGACCGAATCGCAGAAGGGCTCGGGAAAATATCCGATCGGCGTGTACGTGCTCCCGAAGCACCTGGACGAGAAGGTGGCGCGGCTGCAGCTGAAGAAGCTCAACGCGCAGCTCACCGAGCTCACCGACGCGCAGGCGCGCTACATCGGCGTCTCCAAGCAGGGTCCGTACAAGGCGGATCACTACCGTTACTGAAAGCAGATCGCGCTCGGAGTAGCGGCCGCCCCGGCAGCCGCGCTATCCTGAGATCAAAATCCTGAGCGCGATCCCGGGAGAATGACAATGCACTCGATCTGGCAGGACAACTACGCGGCGATCGCGCTGCATCTCTTGATCGCCCTCGGCGTGGGCGGGATGATCGGCCTGGAGCGCAGCTACCACGGCCGGCCGGCCGGGTTCCGCACGCACTCGCTGGTGTGCCTCTCCTCGTGCATGCTGATGGTGCTCACCGTGTATCAGGACACCTGGTTTTCGTCGTTCAATCTGGAGCAGACCAACGTCGATCCGACCCGAATGGCGCAGGGGATCATGACCGGCATCGGCTTTCTCGGCGCCGGCGTGATCATGAAGGAGGGCCTGACGGTGCGCGGCCTGACGACTGCGGCGTCGATCTGGACCACCGCCGGGATCGGCATCATGATCGGCGTGGGATTCTATTTTCCGGCGGGGATCGCCGCGGCGATGACGCTCAGCGTCCTCTCCTTGTTCCGCTGGATCGAGCGCAAGATGCCGATCGAGTTCTACGCGAATCTCACGGTCGCCTTCATCCGCAGCGGCAACCTGCCCGAAGGCGACCTGCGCGCGTTGGTCGAGCGGCACGCGTTCGTGATCGCCAACATGAACTACGGGATCACGGGAGACGGCAAGACCTTCGAGTACAACATGGTGATCCACTCGCCCGACCGCAACAAGACCCGCGAGCTCGCCGAGGCGCTGAACGCGATCCCGGCGGTCGTGGCGTTCCGCATATCGCCGACCGGCGACTAGGCGCTCGCCCGGTCACCGCAACTACAACTCGTAGGTTTCCGCCTTGCCGGCAAGCGCGGTCTCGACGAGCTTGCGAGTCAGACGCGGCGAGAACAATTCGATGAAGGTGTAGGTGTACCCGCGCAATGCCGCGCCGCGCCGCACGGCGACGCGGGTCGTCATCTTGCCGAACAGGTGCCCCGCTTCGAGCGCGCGCAGCGAGCGATCGCGCTTCTCGTCGAAGGCCATCGCCGCGATGATCCCGATCCCCAGTCCCAGCTCGACGTAGGTCTTGATGACGTCCGAATCGACCGCCGAGAGCACGATGTCCGGGGCGAGACTCTGCGCCTTGAACGCCTCGTCGATATGACTGCGGCCTGCGAACGCCGGATCGTAGGTGACGATCGGGAAGCGCGCGAGCGCTTCGAGCGTCAGCCGCTCGCCCTTCGCAAGCGGATGCCGGGCCGGGACGACCACGCAGTGACTCCACTCGTAACCAGGCAGCGCAAGCAGCTTCGGGTAGCCGTCCAGAGCCTCGGTCGCGATCGCGACGTCGGCCTCGCGCGCGATCACCATCTCGGCGAGCAGCGGCGGGCTGCCCTGCTTGATGGTCAGGTGCACCCCGGGATAGCGCCGCTTGAACTCGCCCACGACCTTCGGCAGCGAGTAGCGCGCCTGAGTATGGGTGGTCGCGATGGTGAGCGTCCCCGAGGTCTGATCCTTGAACTCGCGTCCGACCTGCTTCAGGTTTTCCGCTTCCTGAAGCAGATGATCGATCACCTCGACCACGGACTTGCCGGGTTCCGTGACCGCCACGATGCGCTTGCCGTGGCGCACAAAAATCTCCACCCCCAGCTCGTTCTCGAGCTCGCGGATCTGCTTCGACACGCCAGGCTGGGAGGTATGCAGCTTCTTGGCCGCTTCGGTTAGGTTCAGACCCTGCCTGACGGTCTCGCGAACGTACCTCAACTGCTGGAAATTCATGGACTTATGTCATATTGTTGAAGGTTATTAAATTCTAACACAAAAGTCTTTTGAGGTATTAGGGCGCACAGCTAGGATGCCCCCTCCTCCGGAACCCTCATGGACTGGCTCTCTACACTCGCTGGATTCTCGGTCGGCCTGATCGTCGGCGTCACCGGCGTCGGCGGCGGCTCGCTGATGACGCCGCTGCTCGTGCTCGTGTTCGGGGTCGCGCCCGTGACCGCCGTCGGAACGGATTTGCTTTTCGCCTCGCTGACCAAGGCGGGCGGAGCGTGGGCCCACGCGCGCCGCGGCAACGTGGATTGGAGGGTAGTCGGCTGGCTGGCCGCCGGCAGCGTGCCCGCCTCCGCGGTCACGCTGTTGCTCCTGCACTTCTTCGTGCCTCACCCCGACAAGCTCTCGGCGATCATCAGCGTTGCGCTCGGCATCGCGCTGATCCTGACGGCCTGCGCTCTCCTGTTCCGGGAAACCCTCCGCGGCTGGGCGAAGAAACACGCTCCGGCGAGCAACGACCAGCGGCTCACTTCGCGGCGGACACTGATCGTCGGCGCAATTCTCGGCGTGCTCGTCACCATGTCCTCGGTCGGAGCGGGGGCGCTCGGCGTGACGGCGCTCTTCTTCCTTTATCCGGGCCTGGCCGTCGCGCGCATCGTCGGCACCGATATCGCCCACGCCGTGCCCCTGACCCTGGTGGCCGGTCTCGGTCACGCGGCCGCAGGAGCGGTCGACTGGAACCTCCTCGCTGCGCTGCTCATCGGGTCGCTGCCCGGCATATGGCTCGGCAGCTCTCTGAGCCAGAAGATACCCGAGCGGGTGCTGCGCACCGCGCTCGCGGCCATGCTCGTGCTGATCGGCGGCAAGCTCGCGCTATAACAACGACAACGGACAGCCATGTACCTCTACGACGAAATCGACCAGAAGCTCGTTGACGAGCGCGTCGCTCAGTTCCGCGACCAGACGCGACGCTATCTCGCCGGCAAATTGTCGGAAGACGAGTTTCGCGCTCTGCGGCTGCGCAACGGGCTCTACGTCCAGCGCTACGCCCCCATGCTGCGCATCGCCATCCCCTACGGGCTGCTCTCGACCCGGCAACTGAGAAAGCTCGCGCACATTGCGCGCAAGTACGATCGCGGCTACGGACACTTCAGCACCCGCCAGAACCTGCAGCTGAATTGGCCCAAGCTCCCGCAGGTGCCCGACATCCTTGCCGAGCTCGCGACGGTGGAGATGCACGCCATCCAGACCTCGGGCAATTCCTTCCGCAACATCACCACCGACCACTTCGCGGGCGTCGCCCGCGACGAGATCGTGGACTCCTTCGTCTGGTGCGAAATCATCCGCCAGTGGTCCACGTTCCACCCCGAGTTCTCCTACCTGCCCCGCAAGTTCAAGTTCGCGATGAACGGCGCCACATCGGACCGCGCCGCGGTCGCCGTCCACGACATCGGGCTGCACGCGGTGCGCGACGCCAAAGGCGAAGTCGGATTCAAGGTGCTGGTCGGCGGAGGCCTGGGCCGCACGCCGATGATCGGCTTCGTGATCCGCGAGTTCCTGCCCTGGCAGCACCTGCTCAGCTACAGCGAGGCGATACTGCGCGTCTACAACCGCTACGGGCGTCGCGACAATATCCACAAGGCGCGCATCAAGATCCTGGTGAAGGAGCGCGGCCCCGAGCGGTTCCGCGAGGAGGTCGAGGCCGAGTGGGCGCATCTCAAGGACGGCCCGTCGACGCTGATCGCCGAGGAAATCGCCCGCGTCGAGAACCGGTTTACGCGGCCGAAGTATCTGCCGCTCCCCGCGACCGACGCGAATCTGGACGCCGCGCTCGCATCAGACAAGGCCTTCGCCAACTGGCACCAGCGGAACGTTCACCCGCACAAGAAGCCGGGCTACGCGGCGGTCACGCTGTCCCTCAAGAAGACCGGCGTACCCCCCGGGGACGTTACGGCCGAGCAGATGGAGAAGATCGCCGATCTCGCCGACCGCTACTCTCTCGGTGAGCTGAGGGTATCGCACGAGCAGAACCTCATCTTCGCCGACGTACAGCTCTCGGACCTTCGACCCCTGTGGACGGAGATCAGGGCCCTCGGCTTCGCCACGCCCAATGTCGGGCTGCTCACCAACATCATCTGCTGCCCGGGAGGCGACTTCTGCTCGCTCGCCAACGCCAAGTCGATCCCCGTAGCGGAAGCCATCCAGCAGCGCTTCGACGACCTCGACTACCTGCACGACATCGGCGAGATCGACGTCAATATCTCCGGCTGCATGAACGCCTGCGGCCACCACCACGTCGGACACATCGGCATTCTCGGCGTCGACAAGAACGGCGAGGAGTGGTACCAGATCGAGGTCGGCGGGAACCAGGGCGAGGTCCGACCCGGCGTCGGCGCCTCCCTGGGCAAGGTGATCGGCCCGTCCTTCGCGCGCGCCGAGATCCCCGACGTGATCGAAAAGCTGATCGATTGTTATCTCGAGCGCCGCGACAGCGACGCCGAGCGCTTTATCGACGTGGTCCACCGGATAGGCGTCGAGCCCTTCAAGGAATCCGTCTATGGCAACGCTGATCAAAGAGCAGCGCATCGTCGCGGACAGCTGGCGTCTGCTTAGCCGCGGGCCCAAGGGCGAGCTGCCCGAGGCGCCAGCGCAAGGCGACGTAATCGTCCCGCTCGCCCTCTGGCTGGAGCGCCGCGAGATTTTCCTCGCCTACCCGGGGAAGCTCGGTGTGTGGCTCGACGCCAACGAGGGCCCGGAATCGATCGCCGCGGACTTGCAGCGCTTTGCACTCGTCGCGGTGAACTTCCCCAAGTTCGGCGACGGCCGCGGTTATTCGATCGCGCGACTGCTGCGCGAGCGCTACGGCTACAAGGGCGAGTTGCGCGCAATCGGCGACGTGCTGCACGACCATCTGCATTTCATGAAGCAGTGCGGGTTCGACGCCTTCGCGCTGCGCGAGGACCAGGACGCGCAGGCAGCCCTCGCGGCTCTCGACACGTTCAGCGACGGCTACCAGACCTCGGTCCTGCGCCCCATCCCCCTGTTCCAGCGACGCGTTACTGCGGGAAAGCAATGAAGGAGTCCCTGGAGCGGAAGGTCGCCGAGCTCGAGCAGCTGCTGAAGCGCGTCGCGCTCGAGCACTCGCCGGCGGCGCTCGCCTCGAGCCTGTCCGCCGAGGACATGGTGATCACCGACGCCGTATTGCGGAACAAGCTCGGCATCGAGATCTTCACGCTCGACACCGGAAGGCTGCACGCAGACACGCTCAACGTGATCACTGCGATCCGCGAGCGATACGCGTACAAACTACGGGTTTTCCGGCCCGATCCTGCGGCGGTCTCGGAGTACGTCACGAACTTCGGCCGCGACGCCTTCTATCAGAGCGTCGATCTGCGCAAGAGCTGCTGCCACATCCGGAAGGTTGAGCCGCTCGAGCGCGCGCTCGCGGGGAAGAAAGCCTGGATCACCGGCCAGCGCCGCGAGCAGGCCGCCACGCGGACCGACTTGAAAATTCAGGAACGCGACGCAGCGCGCGGCATCGCCAAGTTCAATCCCCTGGCGGACTGGAGCGAGGGCGAGGTGTGGGAATACGTCCGGGGGCGCGACGTCCCCTACAACGCTCTGCACGATCAGGGCTACCGCTCGATCGGCTGCGCGCCGTGCACGCGTCCCACAGTTTCCGGAGAGGACGTGCGTGCCGGACGCTGGTGGTGGGAGCCGCAGCAGGTCCAGGAGTGCGGGCTGCACCTGACGCCCGACGGCCGGCTCGCGCGCGCGAAAGAGCCGGCATGAGCGCCGTGCTCCAGCCGACCCGTCCGGAGCGAGCCGCGCGGCGCTCCCGCAGCCACCTCGACTGGCTCGAATCGGAGGCGATCTTCATCCTGCGCGAGGTCGCCGGCGAATGCGCCAACCCGGTGCTGTTTTTCTCCGGGGGCAAGGACTCTATCGTGCTGCTGCGCCTCGCCGAGAAAGCCTTCCGTCCCGCGCGGTTCCCGTTTCCGCTGCTTCACATCGACACCGGCCACAACTTCCCGGAGGTGATCGCCTTCCGGGACGTGCGGGCGTCCGAGCTGGGAGAGCGCCTTCTCGTGCGCTCGGTCGAGGACTCGATGCGGCGGGGCTCGGTAAGGCTGCGTCGCCCCGACGACAGCCGCAACGCCGTGCAATCCGTGACCCTGCTCGAGGCGGTCGCCGAGTTCTCGTTCGATGCCGCGATCGGGGGGGCGCGCCGCGACGAGGAGAAAGCGCGCGCCAAGGAGCGGGTATTCTCGTTCCGCGACGAATTCGGTCAATGGGACCCGAAGAACCAGCGCCCGGAGCTGTGGAGCCTCTACAACACCCGCGTCGCGAAGGGCGAGCACATGCGGGTGTTTCCGATCAGTGACTGGACCGAGCTGGACGTCTGGCAGTACATCGACAGCGAGCGGCTCGCCGTGCCCTCGATCTACTACGCGCACCGCCGAAGCGTGGTGCGCAGGCAGGGACTGCTCGTCCCGGTGACCGAGATCACCCCGCCGCGCGAAGGCGAACGGGCGGAAGAGCTTTCCGTGCGATTCCGCACGGTGGGCGACATCAGCTGCACCTGCCCGGTCGAATCGACGGCGCGCACCCCCGCCGAGATCGTTGCCGAGACCGCGCTCACTACGGTCACCGAGCGCGGCGCGACCCGGCTGGACGACCAGACCTCCGAGATCTCCATGGAGCGGCGCAAAAAAGAAGGATATTTCTGACGTGGCGCTCCCCGACGAAATCCGCCTGCCGCCCCAGACCGCAGAGGACCGGGGCGTGCTCCGGTTCATCACAGCCGGCAGCGTGGACGACGGCAAGAGCACCCTGATCGGGAGGCTGCTGCACGATACGCGCGCCATCTTCGAGGACCAGCTCGCTTCCGTCGCGCGTGCCTCGCAAAAACGCGGTCGGCAGGACATCGACCTGTCTCTCCTCACCGACGGCCTGGAGGCCGAGCGCGAGCAAGGCATCACCATCGATGTCGCGTATCGCTACTTCGCCACGCCGAGGCGGAAATTCATCATCGCGGACACGCCGGGCCACGAGCAGTACACGCGCAACATGGTCACCGCCGCCTCCAGCGCCGACGCGGCGGTGATCCTGGTCGATGCCCGCAAGGGGGTGCTTCCGCAGACGCGTCGCCATACGTATCTCGCGCACCTGCTCGGCGTGCGCCACGTCATCGTCGCCGTAAACAAGATGGACCTTGTGGGGTTCGACAAGGCGGTTTTCGAGCGGATCCGGGACGACTACCTCGCGTTCGTGTCGTCGCTCAAGATCCCCGATCTGTGCTTCATACCGATATCGGCTCTGCGCGGGGATCTCGTCGTCGAGCGCGGTTCCGACATGAAGTGGTACAGAGGTCCCGATCTGCTGTCGGCTCTCGAGGAGGTCGACTCCGCGGAGGAAGCCGGCGCGCTGCCCCTGCGCTTTCCCGTGCAACTCGTCGTGCGCGCCGGAGCGGGAACGGACTTCCGGGGCTACGCCGGCCGGGTCGAGTCGGGCACGCTGTTTCGCGATGCCGAGGTGCTTGCGATGCCCTCGGGCCGCCGGACGGTCGTTAAGGATATCGTCTCCCTCGGCAAATCGCTCCCGGCGGCCGTCGCGGGTACATCGGTCAGCGTGGTTCTCTCCGACGACATCGACCTTTCCCGCGGCGACTTGCTCGCCGATCCGGACCTTGCACCGCGGGCGGCCAAGGCGATCGAGGCTCGCGTCTGCTGGCTCTCGACACTGCCGCTGGACGTGCGTGCCCTCCCGTCCACGCGATTCGTGCTCAAGCACACTACCCGCAGCGTGCAGGCAAGACTCATCTCGCTCAATTCGCGCGTCGACGTCAATACGCTCGAGCAGCACGCCCGGCCTGCGGGTCTCGCGATGAACGATATCGCCCATGTCGCCCTGGCGCTCGCCCAGCCCATCTTCGTCGACCCCTACAGGACCAATCGCGCGACAGGTTCCTTTATACTCATCGACGAGATCAGCAACCAGACACTGGCCGCGGGAATGATCGAATGAGAGGACGCGTCTATCTCATCGGCGCAGGTCCCGGCTCGCCGGACCTCCTGACCCTGCGCGCGGCGGAGATTCTGGGGCGTGCCGACGTTGTCTTCTACGACGCGCTCGTTCACCCCGAAACGCTCGCGCGCGCCACCCACGCGCACAAGACGGCGGTGGGCAAGCGTTCAGGGCGCCGATCGACCGCGCAGAAGTTCATCAACAAGCGCCTGGTCGACGCGGCCCGCAAGTACGAGGTCGTGGTGCGCCTCAAGGGCGGCGATCCGATGCTTTTCGGCCGGGCCCAGGAAGAGATCGACGCTTTGCGCCGCGCCGGCGTCCATTTCGAAATCGTCCCCGGGGTCACCGCGGCGAGCGCCGCCGCCGCCGAGCTCGGCGTCTCCCTGACCCGCCGGGGAATGAGCCGGCATGTCGTTTTCGCCACCCCGCGCGCCGCGGAGGGCGAGCGCGGCAACGATTGGGCCGCGGCCGTCCTCGCCGCCGACACCGCGGTTCTGTACATGGCGGCCTGCCTGGCGCAGACGATCAGCTCGGAATTGATCGCGCGCGGCAAGCCCGCCGACACACCGGTCGCCCTCGTCGAGAGCGCTTCGCTTCCCGGGCGCCGCGTGCGGTTCGGAACGCTAGTGGACCTGCCCCTCCTCGCGCACGAGACCGAAGGTGGTCCGGCCGTGGTCCTGTTCGGTGAAGTGCTGAAGGCCGCGCTCGCGCAGCCAGGCACCTCGTCGGCCGATGGGCTCGAGGAGATCCTCAAGCAGGCCTGAAGCGGAACCCTTCCCGCCTCTTCAGGTCAGATTTGCATGGCGCTTTCCAAGGTCCAGCCATGAGCCCACGCCCTCTGCCGGAAACCATATGGCGCTCGCCCTCGGGCGAAATAGTGTCCTGCGTCGAGAAGCTGAAGGTCCTGCGAGAGAATCTGGAGGAGATCCAGCAGCAATGCCAGGATGCGCTCGAAGACGCGGTGCTGATGGGCTGCGACGAGAGCCAGTTCAAGCAGGTGCTCGGCAACCTGGTGCGGCTGCTGGAGAACCCCTACGGCGACAAGCCGGACTGATCAGTCGCGCGCGTCCAGTCACGCGCGACGAGCACCACCGCCCAGACCGCGAACGCAAGGAAGGCCGCGAGCGTCCACTCCGGGATGCTGAAGGACAGCAGGGTCCAGTCGACCTTGCCGCACTCCCCGGATCCGCGCAGGATGCGCCCGAGCGACTTGACCGGCCCGAACGTCGACAACATGAAATCCAGGCTCGGTCCGCAGGTCGGCCGCAGGTCCTCCGGGAGGTGTTGTATCCAGGTGTGCCGCGCCGAGATGGCGGCGCCCGTCACCGCGCAAAGCACGATCGCCCCCGCATAGACCCCCGCGGCCGCCCGGCGCGCGGGGTGGTGGATCGCGGCGATGAGAAACGCGATCCCCGTCGCAAGCAGCATGATCCGCTGGAGGATGCACAGTGGGCAGGGCTCCAGGCCGGCGGCGAACTGAAGGTAATAGCCGAACGCGAGCATCCCGGCGCACGCGAGAAAGCCGGCGAGATTACCCATCCTTCTGGACAAAAGCCGGGTCATGATGAGGGAGCTTTCCATTTTATCCGTCGCAGGGCGGTATCTTAGACCGGACCGGGCCAGCAGCGTTCGGGCGCCACGAGAGTACCCGTCCCGCTAGAATGGTTTGGCTCCGCTTTAGGGGACTGGCTTGAGACCGCGCTCTGCCCGCCGTGAGGATCTGGGACTCAGCAAGGCGGAATTCGCCGTGCTGAAACGGCTTCGCACGCCCCAGAAGATCCAGGATTTTCTGAATCAGATGTCCCCCAACTTCGAGACCGGGGGCCAAACCTGCCTGTCGGTGCGCGAGGTGCTGCGGCAGCGCCGCGCACACTGCATCGAGGGCGCAATGCTCGCCGCCTGCGCCCTGTGGGTCCAGGGCGAGCCGCCGCTGCTCCTCGATCTGAAGGCCGACCGCGACTACGACCACGTCGTCGCCCTGTTTCGCCGCGGCCGCTGCTGGGGCGCCATCTCGAAGACCAACCCCGCTGTGTTGCGCTGGCGCGATCCGGTGTACCGCACCCTGCGTGAGCTGGCGATGTCGTACCTGCACGAGTACGCGAACAAGCGCAACCAGAAGACGCTGAGGAGCTACGCCGGACCGTTCGATCTGCGGCGTCTGGGCCCCGATCTCTGGATAACCAATGGCAAGAACTGCTGGGACGTCGGCGCAACGCTCGATGACCTGCCGCACCGGCCCCTTCTCACCCGGAAGCAGGCGCACGGGTTGCGCCTGCGCGATTCGGTGGAGCGCAAGGCGGGCGCCCTGACGGAGCACCGCCCGCCGCGCAAGCGTTAGCCGCGGCTAGGCGATTGTCGCGGACTTGCGCGCGCTCTCGATGAGAGAGGTGCGCATGAGGAAGCGCTTGTGGAGCTGCGGGTCCGCCGCTGTGCGCTTGAGCTCGTCGAAATTGGCCTGCCTCACCTTCGGATCGCGCTCTTCCAGCCGCTTCTTGTTCGCCACCGTCTGCTGCTGCACGTACTCGATGTTGAGGGGCCGCCTGCGGCGCTCGTAGCGGTCGAGCAACTCCTCGCCCGCCTGTCCGCTCGCGACGAGGTGCAGGGTCTGCGCAAGCTCGATCGCGTCGTGGATGCCGCAGTTGAGGCCCAGCCCTCCGACGGGATTGTTGACGTGCGCGGCGTCGCCGGCCAGGAACACGCGGCCCGCCCGGAATGCCTTCGCCACGCGCTGGTGCACGCGGTAGATGTTGCGGTGGGCGAGCAGCTCCATGGGATGATGGCCGCAGAGCTTGCTCATCCTGCGGTCCACCGCGCTCTCGGAGAACGCTTCTTCGTCGGTCTCGTTTTCCCTCGCGGGGAATACCGCGCGCCATCGCCCCTTGAGATCGTCGCCCATGACCTTGAACAGATTGGTCCATTCCCCGGGGTCCGAGATATAGCTGCGCTCGCGACATCCGAGCGCGGACTGGAAGTCGAACAGGCTGGTCAGCACCAGGAAACGCTCCGGCCAGGTGTAGCCCTCGAAT